>OGNI01001387.1_pt1 | contig 12764 bp, 9 predicted proteins | sample 1573421 | NCBI WGS metagenome assembly OGNI01 (sample SAMEA2581928, study PRJEB24529) | metagenome | biome: Human gut stool | place: China | collected 2011
CCTTCTTAACCTTGCCGTCAGCGGTGCGAACGATGTTCAGACCCTTCTGGAGCTTAGAAAGCTTAACGCCGTCAACTGTGAAGAGCTGTGCCTCACCGTTAGCAGCGTGGATGCCGTCGATTGCTGTCTCCGAATTCTCCTTGTAGTTGAACTCACCCTCGTAAGAGATAGAACCACCTTCGAGATTGAAGAACATCTTGATTTCGTTCTCAGAGAGCTCCTGCCACTCGAACGTTGCGCTGATAGCTGCTCCGAAGAACTCTGTTGTAGCGTCGTCGGAAGTAGCCATTAAGAATGTTCCCTCCGGTGTTACTGTTCCATTCTCATCATCGCCCTCTGCGAGCGGGTCGAGAGCAGGCTCATCGGTATCAAACTTACCGACGAACACGAGGTCGGCAGTCTTACCGTTGAGAGTGATGTTCTTCAGAGTCACCTTGCACGAATTGTCAGAGTACTTGACGATGTTCACCTCTGCCTTGTCGGTCTTGAAGAGGTCGAGAGTCTCGTCCTCCGACTCAAGGTTGAAGATGTGGAGGTTGCTCTTGTATGTCTTGTTCGATGTCTCTGTCATCTCTGGCTCTGAAGGCTCTGTGGTGCCGAAGTCGTCGGTGCCGAAGGTGTACTTCAGTGTCACCTTCTTACCATTATGCGTAATGTCGCCCTCGAAGTGAGCGTACACCTTCGTGTCTTTAAACTTTACGGTGAGCGATGTGTTCTTGAACTCTGCCCAATCGCTTGAGCGCAGTACGTACACGTCAGTCTCATCGATTACTGTAACGCCGTTCTCGTCCACTTTTCCCTCAAGGTCGTCGCATGTGATTTCGTACCAGTTGTCGTAGCCCTGCTCTGTGAAGTCGCAGCCCTTAGCCTCCACGTTATAGTGGCCATCAACGCGCTTCTCCAGCTTGAAGGTGCCCTCTGGCAACTCGAGCTTCTTCACCTCAGAACCGACGAGCAACTCGTAGTTGAGCTGACCCTTATACAAACCGTCTGTCTGTGCGAACGCGGTGATGCTCATCACCATCATAACAAGAAGAGATAAAATTTTCTTCATCTTTAAAACCTTTCTTTTATTTATTAACTATTATTGAATTAAGTCTATCGTATGCAAGGGTGTCGTGTCTAATTGTTTGGTGCAAAAGTAATAAAAAAGTGATAGTCCCACAAACTTTTTTGCTGCTATCTCCCACCCCAGTCTGTGCAATTGTAGGAGGGTATGGCATCCTGCCATACCCACGCAGCCACCAAACTATCTTCCCACAGAAGCCTACGCAGCCTAACCATCTGTGGGCATCTGTGAAATCCGTGGGAGAATATTCTCCGCCAGAAACTTCTGTGAATTCGGTGAATTCCGTGGGAGAACCCTACGCAGCCTAACCATCTGTGTGCATCTGTGCCATCTGTGGGAGAATTATCAAGTGGCGGCGTGGGTATGGCAGGGATGCCATACCCTCCTAAGTGTGTTCTGTGGGCAGTACGCGCACCCCTAAACTTCTGTGGGTTCCGTGCATTCCGTGGGAGAACACGCATCCCCTGGGGGGAAAACACAAAGAGGGCATGGCGGAATGCCATGCCCTCTTACGTTAGTTATGTGGATGCGTGGGTATGGCAAGGATGCCATACCCTCCTATGATTACTTAACGAGTACCTTCTTAACCTTGCCGTCAGCGGTGCGAACGATGTTCAGACCCTTCTGGAGCTTGTTAAGCTTAACGCCGTTAACTGTGAAGAGCTGTGCCTCACCGTTAGCAACCTCAGCATTGATTGAGCTGATGCCGTCAACAACCGGCTCTACAACCTTAAGAGTTGCGTCCCAAACGCCACCACCGTCAGAGAGGATACTGCTTGAACCACCAGGGAGGATGCAGTTCCAATCGAACTTGAAGCGGATACGATATTCGCCAGCCTTAGCAGGAGCCTTGAACGAAGGTGCAACATAAGTATTGCGAGCATCTCCTGTAAGTTCATCACCTACTGAGTTGTAACCAGATGCATCGTTCTTTGGGTTAGAGTCGAGAGAGTAGAAGCTGAATGCTACCAAATCGGTGCCAGTCTGATCCCACTGTCCTTCCTTATAAGAGAACTGACCATCGTTATCGAAGTCGATGTAAACGAAGCTATGCATCCATTCGCCTGTGTAATCGAACGAAGCTGTCAGTTCGCTGCCAGCCTCAACTGTGAACGGTTCGTCTGCTGTATGATCCTCGTAAGCAGCCTTTGAAGTCTTAACGCTCTTTGTCTGCTTTTCCTTGCCTGTCTGCTGGAGAGAGAAGCTGTTGAGGGCACGAGAATTATGTGTGCTGTTAGCTGTCTTGTCGAAGTTGATAGGATATTTCTCTGGATCTGGAGTATCCGGAGTCTTCTTCACGTAGTTGAACTCACCTGCGTAGTTCTTGCCTGCTGCTGCGATAGTGAATGTCATCATGAAGTTGTCATTCTTATCGTAAGAGACATTGAACACAGCTGTTGCATAAGTAGCACCGCCACCAAAGAAATCTGTTGTTGCCTCGTCAGCAATAGCGTTGAGAACCATTGCTGGCTCAGCAGGAGTTGTTTCACCCTCTTCTGCGAGCGGATCCTGACCACCAGGTTGTGGTGTAGGAAGTGTACCAGTGAATACGAGGTCCTGAGTCTTCTCGTTGAGAGTTACGTCCTTAAGAGTGAGCTTGAACCCACCAGTAGCAGTAGCCAAGAACTCTACCTTAGCCTGGTCAGCCTGGAAGAGGTCTGTCTCAGGAGCAGCAGCGTCGTAGATGTGGAGGTTGCTTGTGTAAACCTCAGGTGTTTCTTCCTCAGTGTAGTTGAACTCGCCCTGATATTCTAAGCTTGTATTATTGAGAACAAAGCCCATCTTGATCTCTTCAGCAGAAACCTCTGTGATCTCGAATGTACCGTTCATCTCCTCACCGAAGAAGGTAGTTGTAGCCTCGTCAGACTTAGCAATGATTGTGAGCGGCTCTGTTGCCTCAGTAGGAGCCTCTTCAATGAGTGCCTTACCTACGAATACGAGGTCCTGAGTCTTGTTGAGCATATTAACGTTCTTAAGAGTAACCTTATAAGACTCGTCAGAGTACTTGATGATGTTCACATTAGCTTCAGCCTCTTCAACAACTGTCGTTTCGCCATCCAGGATGCGGAGGTTGCTTGTGTATGTCTTGTTAGACTCCTCTGTCACCCCTGGATCTGGAGTTACAGCGTCTGGGTTCTCACCAACAATGACAGTGGTAACACCTGTTATCATTGTCATGTAAAGACGCTCTACGTTGTCCTTTTCGTAAACAACACCTGCTACATCATATGTCTGAGTGTCTTTAGCTACCTTACCAGTGTAAGTAGTGCGATCCTTAGAGTCTGTACCCTTTGTAAGCTCAGTAGATGTGTACTCGTATCCGCTGAACTGGAGAGACATATTGACTGTATTGTCAGACATCTCCTTAACTACTACCTTAGCGTCAGCAGCCTTTGATCCTCCCATATAGAGAGCCTCGTTGAAGGTCTTCTCTTCCTTAACCTCCGGCTCTGTCGGCTCTTTCCAATCGAGAGAAACTACCTTGATGTAGTTGTAGTAAGCCTGGCTGAACTTTGGAGACTCACCGCTACCGATGATGATAGGATCGCCTGTGAGGAGCTCTTCAAGAACCTCAGGAGTCATCTTAACCTCACCATTAACCTTCAGACCCTCAGCCTTAGAGATTTCGAACTTTGCGAGGCAGTCAGCAACGTCCATGCGACCGGTGTTGTTGTTACCAGCGCCGTCCTTTGCGAAGAAACCAGACATCTGCTTTGCAGTCTGATTGCAATACCAGTGCATTGTGCGGTATGTGCTTGTCTGGAATGCAGCGAAGCTATCGCCAGTAGTCATAGCAAGGATATCCTTGTCGTCGCCACCGTTAGAGAAGTCGATAGAAGCAACAATCTTCTGCTTGTCCCAATCAACATTGATTGTGTGAGAGAAGCCTGTGCCGTCAGCCTGATATTTCTCAACAACGGTTACATCCTTAGGCTCCTCTGGAGCTACTGGAGGCTCAACACCATAGTACAAGGTATATGTATAGTTAGTTGCATCATTAGGATATACTACTGTGAATGTACCTGCGAGAGTCTCGCCAGTTACAGTAGCATCCATAGAAGCTGTGAAAGCAGCTGCCTCCCAACCAGTGCCACCTTCCTGAGTTGTTGCAGCAGAAGTAGCAGTGAGCTTGAGTGTGCCACCGTCCTCTACACCAGTAGCCTCGAATGTGAGCTTACCGATTGTACCTTCCATTTGGTCCATATCAGTAAATGAAGGGATAGTAACTGCGTACTTGTTCTCGCCCTTAGCGAGTACAGATACCTCAGCGTTTTCGTATGTCTTGGTGTCTGTGCCACGAACTACCTTCAGAGTGTTCTTGTATGTTACAGGAGCTACGTAGTCGGGATCCTCACCAACAGTGACAACGAAGCCTGCGCCGTTATCCATAGTCATATAGAGCTTCTGTGCTGCAGCCTCGCCGTAAACAATAGCCTTAACAGTGAATGTTACATCAGCATCTGTGCGTTTTGCTGTACCAGTGTAAGTGGTGCGACCCTTAGAGTCTTCACTAACAGTAATCACACCAACCTTTGTAGCAACAGGAGCAGTGATCTCCATTGTGTATGAGTCGTCGGTCATCTTGTAAACCTTAACGTTAGCAGTGCCCTTGGTGTCGTTTGGACCAACAAAAGCATCTTGGTCATAAGTGAAAGTCTCTGCAACAGTTACTGGAGGAACCTCTGTCCAATCGAGAGGAACTACCTTAACGTAGTTGTATGTAGCGTGTGAGGGGGTGTTTACACCCTCGCCAGTGCCCATAACAACTGTTGACATTGCGAAGAGGTCAGAAAGCTTAGATGCAGCGATTCTTGTTTCGCCGTCTACAATGAGGCCGTTAGCCTTAGAGATTTCAACCTTGATAGGGTTGCCCTCAGGGAATTTGCCAGTGTTGTTGTTGCCTGCACCTGCATCGAAGTAGCACTGGAGCAGCTGGTCAGAAGAAGTGCGATACATGTGGAGGTTATTATTCCAGCTTGTGGCGTCGGCACCAAGACCGATGATATGCTCGCAACCGGTTGTACAAGTAGCTGTGCTGATAGACATAACGATCTTCTGTGTCGCCCAATCTACTGGGATGTTCCATTTGAATTTTGTGCCATCGCCTACGAAGTTAACCTTCTCGAAAGGTGCTGCTACTTCGCCACCGCCAGTTGAACCGCCGCCGTCGAAGCCTTCGTCTGTGCCGAACACAACATCAAAGATGTAATCCCAGTTCCAAACAGTACACGTTACACTCATCGTAGCATAAGCCTTACCGTCTTTGAATTTTAGCGACAAGTTACCCTTGGTAAATTGCTTTATTGCATAATCACCACCAGTAACTGTTCCAGTAGCATCGGTGACCGTTACTGTAGTGACATCACCAGATGTTGAACCTGAAACGTTTGAGAATGTGAACGTTCCATAGTTATCCGTATATGAACCATCTTTATTGATGATATCATTAAACGTCACGTTATACGTGCCGTCACCATTGTCAGTGATGCTCAACTTCGCGTCATTAGACTCTGTTGGAGTATTACTACCCAACGTTACCTTACGATAATCCGTAAAGTCTAATGCAAACGCAGAAAGCGTCGTCACTAACAATACAAGAAGAGATAAGATTTTTTTCATACTAAATCCTTTCTTTGTTTGTTAATAAATTGTTATTGAATTAAGTTAATTAAAAAAATTCTGTTTGAATAAATCGGTTTTAAAATCGGTTTCTTTCGGTTTTCAGTAGTGGGGGGTTGTGTTGCTTTGTGTTGGCGTGTCCTGCGTATTCTGCGTGTTACGCGCCGCACTCCGGCACTACGCACTCCCTCTTCGGTGCAAATTTAATAAAAATATGTATAGCAGCAAAAATTTTCACAATTTTTTTAAGTTTTTACACTATTAACTCACACAAAACGCACATTCCCTCCTACGAAAACTCCCACGGATAGCGGATTAGGAGGGTATGGCATCCCTGCCATACCCACGCAGCAACCAAACTATCTTCCCACAGAAGTTTCTGGCGGAGAAGAGCCTCCCACAGATTTCACGGATGTACACTCTAAGTTTGCAGAAGAAAGCAATTAGGCTAAATAACGAAACTAACTCGCTCTAAATTGGACTTTGATTGAAAATCAAGAAGTTGGGCGTTTGCCTATATTATATAGGTAACAATATGGAAACGAGCGGACTTCTGCTCGTTTCTGTATTTTGCAATATGCAAAGAACGCCTCAATTCGGGGACAAAGATACGATATTTTTCTTAATATCCCATAATTTGCAAGAAGAGAAATATAGAAATTAGGACTTTTTTACATGAAATCTCAAACTTGTGAACATAACCCCATCATAAAATGAATAGCAAGTATTCCTGCAGAGTTTATCAAATCAGGGCCATTGTTGTTGATGATGACTCTACCAACAGCTCATATATACCTTTCCGACACAAGCATATATTGTTTTCGTTTGTACTCCGAGTGTGTACAGTTTCAAAACATGATTTACATTCTTATATAAGAAAGTGAAGCCGTGACCATTTGTGTATTTTTGCCAAACTAACTCCAGTACATACAACAGATGTAAAAGATTTCTGCAAAATCGACCGAAATCATAAGAAAAAAACACCAAACCAGCAAATTTCTTAAAGATTATATCTGTTTATTAAGATTATTTTTGTATATTTGCAGCATTATTTTGGTGGTAAAGCCTGTTGGCCTGCCACGTGACAATAGGACTTTACGGAGCAAGCCTATATCACAATTCTTCTCCGTAGTAGCAGTCCGTTCTCTCTCACTGGTCTCTCCCTGCGCGGCAGAGGCATACGTTTTTATATTTTTCAAACACTCCAAATTGACAGCGCATGATAGATCAAAGTCGCCAACTTAAAATCTCTGGAGCTGAAAAAATCACCGATAAGGTAATAGAAGAAAAGGACTCTAAAAATAATAATACAAAAGATAATAAATAATGGATACGATACCTCTATGGTGCATAATATTTATTAATTGCATAACGCTCTTGACTAGTGTATGGATACTTATATATTTATACAGAAATAGGAGTAAAAAAAGTTTTTCCACATATATATATGGAATAGCTTCATTGATAGGACTGTTCTTAGGTGTGATAAGTTTTTTTTATTACATCTGTCATGCATTTTGTGCAATATTATTTGGTATAGAAATATTTATTGATACATATATGGAACAGAAAAAGAGTCCTGTTAATAGGACTTATTTCAAAATAACAATTCCTCATCCTTATGTTCTTAAGGGCTACTATTGCGGTATTGGTTTTATGTTCTATGGGATAATGGTGATATTATATTACATGATATAAGCAAAAATATGTTCAACAGTTGCAGGTTATCAAGGATAATTATGCAACCCTTGCTGTGCCGTACAATGGCGAGGACAACAACGATTATGTCGATGGCAAGGGCTTCTGCTGCAATGACGGCAGCTTGGAAGCTGCGCAGGCACGAGCTTTGTCGAGAGCTGCAAAGAATAACTTCCAAGAGGGCGACGCATACGAGAAGATGCAGTTCTACTACCACCCAGACCATTTGGGTAGCAGTAGTTACATCACCAACCTTGAAGACGAGGTGGTACAGCATATTGAGTATGTACCTTTCGGTGAGGTTTTCGTTGAGGAACGCAATAACATTTCAAATAATCCATTAAGAAGAGAGAGAAATGGCAAAAGATAGGATGCTTTATATGAAATTATGTTTTGTAGTAATAGTCTTTGGACTATCTTTTATTACTTGTAACAAGCATTATATTAAGTATAGTGCTTGTTACAAGCTTCCGATACCTAAAACTCCATTTTATCCAGATGCCTATAAATTTGTAAATACAAAAGAAGAGTTTTTGTCAAATATGAAATTAATTAACAAAGCAATAAAAGTAGAAGCCATTATTGATACAAATAAACTTGATTTTAACAATCATACATATCTCTTTGTGTTTGGCGCACCAATAAAAAAAATGTACTATAGTTTTAAGACTACATTATTTGACGATAAATCTCCGAGTTACGCAAAGGCTATAAGACATAAAAAAAAATGTGTATTTATAAATTATAATATTCCAACAGGGTACACGTATTTGTATGAAATAAAAAAAGACGAGACCCTTACTGGTTTCAATGGAATATAAGAAAGTCATTGAATTGACAAAGAATAGAAATCCTAAAGCAAGGAACTAAATAAAAATTAGTAATGAGATTTTGCGCGATATTAATACTTTCTGTAATTTCAATTCTAAACAGTTTGGAATTGAAATCACAGACTGTTGTAAACATTTTAAGTAATGGTTATAAGTTAGAGAGAAGTTTATTTCTACACGGGAAAAAAATCGGGGTATATAATAAAAAGGGTAGATTGATTAAATTGTCCACAGATGACAAAACGCGTCAAAAGATATTTTTAAATCAATCTAATAGCCTTACAGATTATGGAATAAAGCTAAAATATCCCGAGGTCATATATAAGGATGCATGTGTTATTGCTGATATTTTATCAAGTTATGACCCAAGCGAAATCTTGTCATTTACAAAGCCAATAGGGGAACAAAAAAAGATTTCTATACAAAATATCAATAAGTATTACACATATCTTGATGCCAGTGTTGACTATGTGTTAAGTATTGAAATTATAGTCAAGGATTGTCTTATTACTCAATATAGTTATACATATAAGCCAAACATGTCTGACGTCATTATTTCATATACATGTGTCTTTACTTATGATAAGAATAATAGGGTCGTAAAATTAAAAAAAGAATATAGGAAACACTATGAAACAATAGAATTCATATATGAAACCAAATAAGACATGTTTCTTGCCAAGTTATATTGTGACTTTCGATGTATCGAACATTGGGGTCGTCAGATGGAAGAACCAACTTCAATGCCCGCTATTTCAAGTCTGCTACCTCCCAAGCTTGATGCTCTCGCCATTGGGTTAGGTTGCCCCAAATGGAGATGACAAGAGATAGAGCCAAGCCTCCAATGAAAAGAAGAACATACTTTGAAGTTGGCTCGAAGCGATGAGTCACTACTTTCTTCAGAGGTGTATTATCCATTGCGTGAAGTTTGTCCTGCACAATTTTTGATGTGGCATTCAGCTCTTGTTTCACCTGATTAATGGTACACTGCGCATCACAACTTTGCGACACGCTGCATTGAAAGCAACTGCGACTACAAGACCGTAAGCGTACTGCTCGGTCATGCCAATATTACAACAACCCTTAATCTCTATGTTCACCCGAACATGGAACAGAAGAAAAAGTGCATCACCAAGATGTTCAAGTCTCTTGGAAAATAGGGAAGAACAGGTGAAAGCCGAATATAGGGAAGTAATAAGTTTACTCCGCAAGGGGTATTCCATTCGGGATGTGGCAAAGTTGAGTGGTAAGAGTGTGAGTACGGTGCAACGAGTTAAGCAATTACTAACTGTACAATCATCGCAATAAAACTATTATTTTTACGTTCTTTTCAAAAAGGGGTTGTGCAATAGTGGCTTATAGGCTAAAAGCACTACCTTTGTACGCAATATAACAACAATACGTTTAAGGTCACAAATCGTGATTTTGATAATTAATATAGAATATGAGCTATAAATTTTGTTACTGAAATATCTAAAATCAAGCCGAATAAATTAGAGATAAAGAAAAATACTGATTTTTCGGATGAATTTATAGATGCTTATATTAATGATTTGCAAATTGTAAAAAAGAGCACTAATGTAAGTATCTCTGCAGATAATGCCATAATTGATTTAATATTTAATTATGATTTGACGAATTTAAGAATATTAACTGTATCCTTTAATAAAGATACAGATACATTAGAAGACGATAAGTATATTTATGTAGGATGGGCAGAAGCCTTTCCTTTTGCCATATTGAAGGAAACAGGTGAAATTGTTGAACTTGACTGGGAAGACCCAACCTATATTATAAGCTATATGGCTAAAGATCAAAGTTCATTCTTAGACATTTTAATAGAAATAGAAAAGTTGAACCAAAAGGATATTTTTGGCTCAATAACAGAAAAAGAAAAGAAAGAAAATCTCAAGCAAATTAGTATTATAGCAGGTGGAGATAAATATTCTTGGTTCCTATCAAATTTTGATAATGAAGAAATATGAAAGTATCAACAAAACAAGGCTATAAACCGCCTTAAAATTCGGCAGGGCTTATCAGAGGATATTTCCCTTGTATCTTTGAAACATTTCCCAAATAAAATCCAAGCATTACGGCATACTGCGTCTTGTTCGTGTCACCGACACGGATGGCAATGAGCCAACCTCAGCTTACAACATGGGCGAAGTGACAAAGACTCGACGCACGATGATTGTGCCCAACCAGGCGATAGCAACCTACGTGACGCAATGGACTTACGACAGCCACAACCGTCTGTTGGAGATGATTTATCCTGATGAGGAGAAAATCACCTATTCCTACAATCTCGGCGGTCAGTTAGAGAAGGTTCATGACTACAAGTCATACGGCTACGACTACGTGAGCAAGATAGGTTATAAACTTACTTATAGTCCAGCAATTCAAGGGTATTGGAAAGGAATGGTCTTATATAATTCTTCGGCTGCATATGGCGGAACTATTTTCTGGAGACCTGTTTCTAACTTTATAATTAAAGGTGTAAATTTAAATAGAAACTTTAGAAATGTAAATGGAAGTAAAAACAAACCTTTATAATGCTCTTTATTATCATAACGCTTCGGTATTTTTTTACCGAGGTGTTATGATAATATTGCTGTTACTGATATTAGGGTGTTCTGATTCTAATAAGGTAGCCAAAGAAACAAATGTAAGCATTGATGTCATTAATAAGGTAGGATTTAAGAGTGTATTTGCAAAAAATGGCATATTTGTTAAACTTGTACCTGCAGAAGATAACTCCTATTCACTTCAGGTAAGTATTACAAATTATATTGATACTCTTGATTACTATTTAAATAGCAAGACAAAGCAACAGTCTGTACCAAAAATTTTATTTGGCACTGATTATGTATTTTTCCTTACGGGTTCTTCAAGCTACAGGTATATAACATTGTCATATTTAGATAAGCGATTTAATAAAATTATAACTCATAAATATACAACAAGCAGAGATGTGTCATCGGATATCGATGGAGCTATTTTTTTCAAAGAAGGATACTACTATTGGTATGATTTAAAAAAACATGTGCTTCATTGTATGCGTTCTAATTTAAATATGAGCTCATTTAATAAAGCTATTTTGTTTAGTGGTGATAGTATTTTAATAAAAGAAGGATGTAAAATAAAAAAATACAGAGAGAGAGATTTTTCTCAAAAAAGCAGTTTATTGACTCCCACTATTATTAGATAGTTGAGATTAGCTGTGTTCAAATTTTTACTTCCTACTAATAGAAATCCGTGGATAAGAAATTAACCTATCCACGGATTTTTATTTGTAACGTTGTTTTTTACTTTCTCTTTTTCAACACATAGAACCTGGCGGTTTCACCTTCTGGTTCATTGCCAACCGAGTCTGTTAATACAATAAAGTTGGCATCCTTCACCTTGTAGATGGTATGCTCACCACTTGAAGGATGCACAAGCATCAGGATGTTGTAGTCAAGCACTTGGAAAGTTCCTCTTAACCTTTCCTGTCTGTTCTGCTTTTCTTTAAATGTCCGTATCAACAAATAGGTACCATCAGCATTTAACGTGAGTGTTGTTTCAACATTAGGCGGTAACACACCGTTATAAGTTCCAACTATGGAATCCAAGCTGACTCTATTTTCTAAAACTTCCGAATATTCTTCTATCTTGATTGAATCAACACCTGTATCATTTTGTTCTGTGCCACATAATATATAAGACATAACAAGTGAGATACCCCAAACTGCTATAATTATCTATTTCTTCTTCATAGCCATCATAAAAATAAAAAGTGTCCGCAATGTCAAACGAGTGGCATCACGGACACGAATGAATAGTTGAGAGTTTTATGAAAGTTAGTATGCTGAAACATTGTTGATGCACGGACAAGCCCTTGCGCTATCGAATACGATGCGAATGCCGTTGGTCTTAATCTTGTCGAAACGAAGGATGCGCTTGTACCAGATGGTCGTTGTCTATTATTTCTGATTAATTTTCTTTTTAATTTCATTCGCCTCTTTAAATAGGCTATTAGCAATGCTATCTTTAATTGCTGCCATCTGTATCATTTCGTTATGATAGCGAATTGAGTCCTCGTAAATATTTACATGAGTTCTCACTTTCTCAATAACTTCTTTATTTGGGCATACAGAAAAGTTCTTTTCGATGTATCGAACATTTGGATCGTTAGATGGAAGAACCATCTTCAAAGCACGATATTTCAAGTCAGCCTCCTCCCAATCTTGATGCGCTCGCCATTGGTTGAGGTTGCCCCAAATGGAGATAACAAGAGATAGAGCCAAGCCGCCAATGAAATGAAGAACATACTTTGATGTAGGCTCGAAGCGATGGGTGACAAGTTTCTTCTGAGGTGAATTGTTCATCACTTCAAGTATGTCTTGCAATGCCTTCGAGGAAACATCATTCTCTTGTCTCATCTGCTTGACAGCATCAACCAAGAGCTTGCTTCGCTGCTCATTTTTGCCGAGTTCAGCCTTGATAAGGTCAACAAAAACAACAATGGCATCTCTTAATTTGGATATTTTACCTCTGACTTCCTCTTC
>OGNI01001391.1_pt1 | contig 12721 bp, 9 predicted proteins | sample 1573421 | NCBI WGS metagenome assembly OGNI01 (sample SAMEA2581928, study PRJEB24529) | metagenome | biome: Human gut stool | place: China | collected 2011
ACCCGCACCGCCTCCGGCAACAGCGGCAGCGCGCCCCGCTGGGTAAGCCCGCAGCTCATGGCCACAGCCACCCGCTGCGCCCCCAGCGCCCGCGCCTGCGCCAGCTGCCATGCGTGGCCGTTGTGGAAGGGGTCGTACTCCGCAATGATGCCTGCAAACTTCATGGAACTGCTCCTTTTTGCCAAAAGATTGTTAAATTTATATCGGATATACAGAAAAATCCTGCTGTTTCCGGGATTTGTGGGCAGGATATACAAAAACCTTGTACACAAGTTTTACCGCTTTGCCCGGGTTGCGCCTTGAAAAGCCGCCACGCCTATTATATAATAAACATAGGAATCTGTAAAATTCTGTCCGCAGTTTTTTTCAGGATGCGGACGGTACAAAAATTTTCAGGAGGCAACACAGATGAAGATTCTGGTTATTAACTGCGGTTCTTCTTCCCTGAAGTATCAGCTGATCGATATGGACGGCGAAAAGGTGCTGTGCAAAGGCCTGTGCGAGCGCATTGGCATGGAGAGCAGCATGATCACTCACGAGGCCAACGGCACCAAGGCTACCACCCCGGCAATCTTCCCCACCCACACCGAGGCTTTTGCCGAGGTCGTGAAGAAGATGACCACCGGCGCAGGCAAGTGCATCAATGACGTGAGCGAGATCGACGCCATCGGTCACCGCGTCGTGCATGGCGGCGAGAAGTTCAAGAGCAGCTGCCTGATCACCGATGAGGTCATCAACACTCTGCGTGAGCTGAGCCCGCTGGCTCCTCTGCACAACCCCGCCGGTATTCTGGGTATCGAGGCCGCCCGCAAGGTGTTCGGCAACATTCCCATGGTGGCTGTGTTCGACACCGCTTTCCACAGCACCATGCCCCCGAAGGCTTATATGTACGCCATCCCCTACGAGTACTATGAGAAGTACGGTGTCCGCCGTTACGGCTTCCACGGCACCAGCCACAAGTATGTTGCATACAAGGCAGCCGAGTACCTGGAGGAGCCCATTGAGCGCCTGAAGCTGATCACCTGCCATCTGGGCAACGGTTCTTCCATTGCCGCAGTCGATCAGGGCAAGGTCGTGGATACCTCCATGGGCATGACCCCGCTGGCCGGCCTGATGATGGGCACCCGCTGCGGCGATCTGGACCCCTCTGTGGTCAACTACCTGAAGTACACCCTGAACATCACCGGCCACGAGCTGGACGAGATCCTGAACAAGAAGTCCGGCCTGCTGGGCATCTCCGGTGTTTCCAGCGATAAGCGCGATGTGGAAGAGGCTGCCGCGGCCGGCAACAAGCGCGCACAGCTGGCTTCCGATATGCTGAACTACCAGATCAAAAAGACCATCGGCAGCTACATTGCAGCTATGGGCGGCGTGGATGCCATCGTCTTTACCGGCGGCATCGGCGAGCACGATGCCATTGCCCGTGCAAAGATCTGCCACCACATGGATTGGCTGGGCATCCGCATCGACACCGAGAAGAACAAGCACCCCGTTGGCGATGTGTGCGAGATCACCGCTTGGGGCGCAAAGGTGCGCACGCTGGTCATTGCTACCGACGAGGAGCTGATGATCGCCCGCGACACCAAGGAAGTCATCGAGAAGTAAGCTTTTCCCAAAGGGCTTTGCAGGGGCTGCTGCACAGAATGTGCGGCAGCCCCTTTTTGCTTGTGTGAAAAAGTGGTTCAGAAACACCCGCAGGTGTTTCTGAACCGCAAATCATAAATTATCTGCCGCTGCACATAACCTGTGCGGCGCGCCGCTTTTCCATCTTCCAGCGGTGATTTTACCCAAATATATGCTGTCGGTTTGTGCCATGTGTACAAATAAAAGGGCGAACGGTTGTTTTTTGGTTGACAAATCTCAAAAATAACGGTACAATAGGAAAGTCCTCAATCCGAGGGCGTTTATCTATTCAAGCCCCTGGTAAGCTTACTGATCAGCGCGATGGTCCCAAAACCAAAGGTATGGTTACAATCCTTCCGTGGGCAAGAACTAACTAAAGAGGAGATACTACTATGTTTGAAGACAAGACTCTGGTCTGCAAGGACTGCGGTAAGGAATTTGTTTGGACTGCCGGCGAGCAGGAGTTCTACGCTTCTCGCGGCTTTGAGAACCAGCCCCAGCGCTGCAAGCCCTGCCGTGACGCCCGCAAGAACGGCGGCGCACGCAGCAACAGCGGTGAGCGCCAGATGTTCGATGCTGTCTGCGCAGCTTGCGGCAAGGCTTGCAAGGTTCCCTTCCAGCCCCGTGAGGACCGTCCGGTCTACTGCTCCGACTGCTTTGCTCGCATGAAGCAGAACTAAGCGCTGATTTTCATTTAAATCGGTAACAAATCCCCCCGCTGCCAGTCGGCAGCGGGGGGATTTTTGCGTTTCTCTTCAGGTATTCTTACGCTGATTTGCGCCCGAGAGCAGCAGCACCGCGCGGCATAGCCGCAGCTTGAGCAGCAACAGCTTGACCTGGTCGTTCCGGCTCTGCATGGCGTGCAGTGGGGTGCTGCGCACCGCCGTGCGCACCCGGGGCTTTTGCAGGGTACTGCGCAGCCAAGCAGTCTGCTCGGAAAGGGAAAGCGGGCTGCATCCAAGATTCTTGATTCCCATCATCAGGTCGCGGATCGTGCAGTAGCTCGCCTTTGCGCGGTGCATGGGGCTGTCCTGTAAGCCCCACGCGGCAACGGTGTCCCACACTGCATCGCTGAGATAAAAGTTATCCTCCAGACGCTCCGGGTGGTAGCGGTTGGACAGGCTGCCCCGCCGGGCAGCGGTGTAGTGGTACAGCGGCTTTTCCAGCACCACCAGACAGCCGGGATTTTGACGATAAAAGGCTACAAAGAACAGCCCGTCCTCACCCAGCTGATGGCAGGAGAAACGCAGCCGATGCTGCTCCAGAAACGCCCGGCGGAACAGCTTATTGGTGACCAGATACGAGGACGCCGTCTCGTCGAAATGTTCCTTGAAGGGCGCGCCCCGGTACACGCCGGAGAGGGTGCTGCCGCTGGTCTGCGTGTGCAGCAGCCGGTCGTTTTCATCATAGCTGTCCAGATACAGCCCAAACTCCACGCAGTCCGCATCAGCATTCCGGGCGGCATGATACAGCACTTCTGCCGCATCCGGCTCTACCCAGTCATCCGGATCCAGAAAGAAGATATACTCGCCCCGGGCTGCATCCAGACCCGCGTTGCGGGCAGTGGCTACGCCGCCGTTGGGCTGGTCGATGAAGCGAAAGCGCGCATCCTCGGCAACAGCCTGTGCACACAGCGCGGCGCTGCCGTCCTTGGAGCCATCGTTGATGAGAATGGCCTCGAAGTCGGTCAAAGTCTGCGCCCGTAGTGAGCGCAGCGCCCGGGGCAGCAGGCGCTCCATATTATAAACAGGCACTATAAACGAGATACAGGGCATTGTTTTCACTCCTTGCCGTCACACTTCCTTCATCAGAATATGGATGCGGTCTCGCATCTCCTGCCGACTGTCCGGCATCCACACCTTGGGTTCCGGGGGCTTTTTGCGCTCCATGGCGTAGGCAAGCGTCACCAGACGCAGCGCCATCGTGCTCCAGAAATAAAAGGCGGTATTATCGGTCAGGTAGGTCACCGTCATATAGCCTAGCTCGGACAGATACAGCAACGTGGTCTCTTGGTCTGCATAGCGCTGCCAGAACAGCGGAGTCAGAACATACTGGATGCTGGACCAGAGCAGAAAACCCGGAAAGCCTACCTCTACAAAGACCTTCAGGATGTCGTTGTGGAAGGGGTAAGGCTGGTTGATGAGCCCGTCATTATACCACTGGGCGATGATGGTGTCCACATATTCAAAACCGCGGCCGATATAGGTGATAGAAAATTCATAGTAGGGGTTCGCCATGCTCCACAGATAGTCCCGTCCCATCATGTCAATGCCAAAACTGTTCAGCAACCTTGAAATAACACCGTAGCGCACACAGTAGAGGAATGCCAGAAAAAACAGGATGCAGCAGACGCCCACTGCCGGGTAAAACCAGCCGGGGACTTTGCGCTTGCGGAGAAGCAGAGCGATCAGGACGAACAGAACCACCGCCGGGATGGCGATGCGCTTCATACCGACCAGAAAAAACCAGCAGCAGAGCAGCAGATACAGCCAGCGCTTGCGCTTTTCCTGCCGGGTAGTACGAGGAGCAAAAACGGCGTAGTACAAGATCATCTGCCCGAACACAAAGGTCAGGTCGTGAATCTCCAGCTGCAGCGCATAGCCATCCGCATCACCGAAGGTGATCAGACAGGTAACGAGAGACTGGATGCTGGCTGCAAAACCGTAGCCAGAAATGCTCAGCAGCATGATGGCCGTGTTGGCAATGCAGATGCTGATGGTAAACAGCTCGATGGCTTTTTCCCGGAACAGATAGACCAGCGCCACGGCAGTGAGGATGGCAATACTCTGGAACACGATTTTGGAGCAGCTTCGGATCATGGAAGACACTGCGGCAAAGCTTTCGATCCAGATGACCATCGACCAGAAAAACAGCGCCGCCATCAGGGACATATAAAGCAGGGTAGGCTTCCATAACTCCCGGAGACGCTTTTCGTCCGGGTAAAACAGAGTGTACAGCATTGCCAGCCCAATCACCCCCAGAGAGATGGCTTTGGGAAGGCCGCCCACTGCGCTGTTGATTGGTTTCCACTCTCCCAGCCCGGCACCGGCCAAAAAGACCACGCAACCGATGGTCAGCAGTTTTTGCCACAGCGGGCTGTCCTTATAAAACAAAGAGGCCGGAGTTTTCCGGCTGTAATCCTTTTTGGTCAGGATCTGATCCAATGTGCGCATGAAAAGGGCTCTCCTTTTATTGTGGGTGTTCCCGCAGCCGCCGGGGGGTTACGCCTGCCCTCCCAGTTGCAGGTACTGCTGCTGTAAGCGGGCGGCGGCGATGTTGATATCGTAGCCCGCCTGTCGGATCAGTTCTGCACCGGCAGAGCGGTCACAGGGCTGGTGGAGCATCCGCTGCAAGCCTGCTGCCCAGTCTGCATTGCTGGCGGAAAGCGGGATCTGGATGGCATGGGAAGAAAGCAGCACCTCCGCCGGCACTGCGTCCGAAAATACGCACCCCAGCCCGGCGGCTTGCGCCTCGATCCCCACCACCGGCAGACCCTCGAAGCGGGAGGGCATGACGAAGAGATCCATCATCTGGTACCAGTCGGCCACATTGTTTTGCAACCCGGCAAACAGGATATGGTCTGTGATGCCCAGTTCCTGCGCCTGTGCACGGACAGCCTGCTCCAGCCTGCCGGTACCAATGAGCACCAGCATCGCCCGGGGCTCCAGCTGCAAAAAGGCGGCAAAGATCTCCAATAGACGCTCGTGGTTCTTGCGGACATCAAAGCGGCCTACATGACCCAGCACCACCCGGTCCTCCAGCACGTAGCACGCCCGCATTTCGGCGCGGACGGCGGGGGAGAAGCGGAAGGTCTCCGGCTCGATGGCGTTGGGAATGATCTGTCCCCGGCGCTCCCAGTCCGCTTTGCCAAAGTAGTAGATGCCCGCATCCCGGCCGCAGGCCCACAGGTGGGTGGCGGCGCCGGGCAGCAGCTGCTTGCAGAACATCTTCAGCGGCCACTTGTAGTCCCGGACGATCCAGATATTATGGGCGTGGGCAATGCGCACTTGCAGCCCCGCCTTCTCCGCACCCTTCAGGGCATAAAGCCCCATCGCCTCGTTGTGGGCGTGCAGGATGCGGATGCGGGGGTCTGCGGCCACGGTCTGCTGCACAAAGCGCAGATACGCCGGGTAGTGCAGCGGGTTTAATCCCGGACTCTGGTAGATATGCCCGCCCAGACGGCGGATCTCGTCGTCGTAATCGCCGGGCTTTTGCTTGTTGACGATAAAATCAAACTGGACCTTTTCGCGGTCGATATGCCGGTAGTAGTTCATCAGCATGGTCTCGATCCCGCCGCGGTCCATATTGCTGACCGAATGCAGCACTCGTATCATGGGTACTCCTTATATTATAACAACTGAAATCTTCTGCCGTAGCGGCACCACAGCCCAAAGTCCTGCTGCCGCAGCGCCCGGGCACCCCAGCGGGCACGGCGGGGCAGTGCGCCCTCTTGCGGCAGCGCCTTTGCGTACAAAGCACAGCACAGCCGGAAAACAGCCTGCTGCGTTTCCGGCGGCAGGCCGGATACAGTGGCATAGCAGAAAGCCGAAAGCTGCAACGTTAGGCTGCAGCGGTACAGCGCATCGTGGGGCAGGCCCAGCGCAGCATCCTGCACTGCCAGCTGCTCCATGATCCAGTAGCTCTGCACGGCGGCAGGGCGGTGCTGACTTGTGGCGGTAAGCCCCTTGGGGTTTTTGCGCCACAGATAGACCATCTCCGGCACAGAAGCCACAGTCTTTGCCAGCCGGAATACCAGAAAATGGATGATGGCATCCTCAAAGCAGGTATAGTAAGCCGGAAAGCGCACCTGTGCAAACAGTTCCCGCCGGTACACCTTGCCCCATGGCATCCCGGGCAGCTCGAACCGCTCCGGCGCGGCGGCACCGGTGTAGACTGCCGCCGGGTAGCGCTGCACCGGGCCACGGGTGCCGTCGGTGTACAGGTACTGCCAGCCGCCTTGCACCACATCGGCGTCAAGGCGCTGTGCGGCCTCCAGCAGGGTGCGGATGGCACCGGGCAATAACAGATCGTCGCTGTCCACGAACATCAGCCAGCGGCCCACGGCGTGGCGCAGTCCCTCGTTGCGGGCGGCGGCGGCGCTGCGGGGCGCACTGCAATTGCACAGCAACACCCCGGGCAGTGCCCGGTAGCGTTCCAGCACGGCGGCTGTGCCGTCGGTGGAATCGCTGTCCACCACGATCAGCTGCACGGTGCAACTGGTCTCCTGCTGCAAAATGCTGTCCAGACAGGGGCCGATGGTAGCTTCGCCGTTGTACACCGGCACAATGACCGAAAGGGTCACCGCCGGGTCCTGCTGCGGCAGCAGCGGGCAGGTCTCTTCTGCTGCAGGTTTCGGGCACAGGGCTGCCAGCGCGGCGCGGTCGGCCTGTGTGCTGTCCGGCAGCGGGGCACCGCCCCGGTGCAGCAGATGGTACAGCCCAAGGTCTGCATGGCCGCAGGCTGCGCCGCACACGGCGGCAGCGCCCGCCAGCAGACGGCTGCGGGTGTGGCAGTGGATCAGCTGGTAAGCGCGTCGGTTCTGGATCATGCTTCACCACGCTCCATTCCGGCAAGGACAGCGCCGCCCTCCTCTGCGATCAGGGACATCTTTTTCTGTGCGCAGCGCACAAGGTCGCGCACATGGTAGAGCTCCTCCTCCGAGGTGGTGGCCCATGCGGCGGTGAACAGGATGGGGTACTCCGGGTTGAGCTTATTGTACTCGTCCACCTGACTTTGCAGAATGCGGATCATGACCTCTGCCTTCCGGGTGCTGCATTCATCAAAGAAGGCAAGGAATTTGCCCGCGCCGTTGTAGCCCACCGTGCCGTCGGTATCGCCCATCAGCTGCAAAAGACCGGAAAAATCCTTCAGGATGCCGTCACCCACATGGTAGCCGAAGCGGCGGCTCATCTCGGTCAGGTTGTCCAGCTGCAAAGCAAAGCAGGTATAGTCCTCCGGCAGAATGCGGTCGGCCATGCCGGAGATATACACGTTGAGCTTTTCGCGGTTGGGCAGACCGGTCTTTTTGTCCACATACAGCAGATAATCCACCGCATCCGAGATGCGGCCCAGCAGAATTGCGCCGCAGCAGCCGATGACAAAGAACAGCACCAGCGCAAGCATCAGGTACAGCTTGACATTGATGGCGGCAGCCACCTGCACCGAGCTGATCATCTTCAGATAATCCGCGCTGATGTACAGGTTCAGCTCCTTGCTGCTGGTATTGATGATCTCGTAGTAGCTTTTCAGCTGCGCCTCGTAGTCGTTGATCATGCTTTCCATCTTGGCGTGCTGCTCGCCTGTACCGCCAAAATCCACGTTGCGGAAGCTTTGCAGGATCTCCTCCTGAAACTGCCGGTCGATCTGGCTGGATGCGACCTGCTGTTCCAGCGATACCAGTTTCAGCACCAGACCGTCGTAGGTGGTCTGTGCCTTATCGCCAGCACCTTCCAGCTCGATGTTATTCAGGATATAGTCCGAGGACACCACCTCGCCCCGGTCAGTAAAGTAGTTTTGCAGCAGATCGGCGTTCTTGTACACATACTGGTCGGTCAGGCTCCACAGACTGTCCCGCTGCTCGGTGGTGATCTGTTCGTTCTGCTTTGCAGCTTCGATGGTGTTGGCCAGATATTCCTGCAGCACCGTGCCGTCCCGCACCTGCGGGCCGTTGAGCACATAGGCGTACAGCGCCGGGATGGTGTATTTTTTGAAGTCGGAATAGATATCGCACAGGTCTGCATAGGTGTAGCCGGTGCGGGAGGAGCGAAAATTCGGGTAGTGCTCCCGCTTGCTCAGCAGATAGTCCTGCATCTCGTTGGTATCGTTTTCCAGAATGCGGATGCACTCGTAGTAATCGTAGCCGTTGTCCAGCAGACCGGACGAGGGGTTGAGCGAGAGTTTCTGCTCCACATATTTTTCCGTATAATAGGTGCAGTAGCTCTGGATGATGGCATCCAGCATATTGCGGGCATAACCCGCGCCCTGCTCTCCATCCACCACAAGGCTCACCTTGTAGGTATCCGGGAAATAGGTCACCTCTTCGCCCTTTTGCAGCAGTGCCTCGTTGATGGTCTCCTGATCTTCCGAGATCACCGGGGTCACCGAGATGTTGGAACGGATGGTGCTCAGCCGCCCGGAAGCACCCAGTGCATCCATGGCCTGCGAGATGACGGTGGAGGAGTAGATCTCGTTGACGTCCAGTTCGCTGCCGTCCGGGGTGTAGCCGTCCGAGATGCCGTCGTTGGTATAGCGGATAATGACCGATGCAGTGTACTTCTGCCGACCGTCTGCATACAGGTAGATGGCGGCCGCACCTGCCAGCGACACCAGAAAGATCAGCAGGCTGAAACGCTTCAGATAGCGCAGGATCTCAAACTTTTTCATCTGCGGTGCCTTGCCTTTCTGCGTTTGTGTTCGTGGAGCAGCCATGCGCTGCCCAGCATCACGGCAACGGACTCCATCAGGGTCTTTTTCAGGCTCAGGCGCTGCAGGAAGGAGGCCGAGCCGTAGGTAAAGGTAATATAGTTCTGGGATTTGTACTTGATATACGCCTTGTCCAGTACAAACAGCTGCTCCGAGATCTCGTTGATGGCGGTCTCCAGCTTGTTCACCATGGCCTGCGCCTCGGCCAGACGCGGCTGGCCGGCATCCAGCTCCCGGATCTTCTGGATCACATAATTCGTGCTCACGATCTCGGACTGGTAGTCGGTGGCATCGGCCAGAGAAGCGTCTGCCGCCCGCGCCAGCGCATCCATGGCGGTCTTGGTGCGGGACATATAGTACTCGCTTGCTTCATCCACGGTGGGGATCATCATGATGGAGGTCATGGATTTTTCGTAGATGGAAATGCCCTTTTTGTCGGCGTCATAGTAAGCCTGCTGGGTGCGCATGTCAATATCGTCGATCTTGTTCTTGTATTCCAGAATGCTGGTCAGCATGGCCGGGTCGCGGGCAACGCCGCCCTCGATGACAAAGGCCATGGCGTTGGGCAGGTCGTAATCCACCAGATTGTTGATCATTTTGCCCAGTGTGGTAAAGTTGTTGGTGGAAGGGTCGGGGTTTGTATCGTCCGTAAAGCTTTTGTTTTCCCCCAGACGGGCGTTCAGATAGCGGTTCAGCGCAGCGGCGCGCACCTCCAGCTCGTTCAGTCGCAGGTAAGGCTCGCACGCGGTGGTCACTTCCAGCTTTTCCTTGAGGATGCTCTGGTTATCGCAGTAGTTGCTCAGAAAGATCTCCCGGTAGGATTCGCACACGCTCTGCAAAAGATCTGTGGGCTTGCGGTTGCCCAGGTTCAGCTTGCGGGTGTTGATGGAGAGATAGTAGTTGGTGCTGATATACTCGCTGCCGTTGGCGCTACCGGTGCCGTCTGGGCTCAAATAAAGGCACTCTGCCAGCTGGGAGGCAGTCAGGCTGTCCTGCAGGCCCACCCGCCGGATGGCGCGCTCCATCACCTCGTCCGAAACAATCTCGTAGGCGTTGAAGCGGGTCTTGTTGGGGTTCATGCCAAGCGCCGCCTCGGAGTAATTGAAGGAGATGCTGGCAGTGGCGCTGTCCGCACTTTTGAAATAGTGAACCAGCCCGAACAGACAGCACAAGGTCAGCAGGCAGAGAAACAGGCGGTATTTATTTGTCCAGATATGACGCAGCGCCTGTTTGATTTTTTCTTTGATGTCATCCATGGCATTCTACCCTTTTGCAGCGGCCTGCACGCGCAGCGCAGGCTGCTTAGTCGATGTCAATGACCGAAAGCTCCGGCACATTGTTGATGCGGGGCGCCCGGCTGGAATCGCCCAGTCCCCGGCTTACAATGAGGGTGGCGTTGTTGGCAAGCGTATAGCTGCCTCCGGCATAGTCGGGCAGAAAGCCCTCCTCGGCGGTATAAAGCGGACCGATCTTCGGCAGACGCACGATGCCGCCGTGGGTGTGCCCGGCAAGACCCAGCTCAAAGGAATAATTTTCCAGATGCTCGGGAAAGTAGGTGGGCACATGCGCCAGACAGATGCGCAGGTCGTAGTCTGTCTGCGGCTCCACGCTGTCCATAAAGGTGCTGGCACCGTAGTTGGAAAAATCCGCCGGGCTGCCCTCCACGCCCAGAATGCTGATAACGTTGTCGTGGATGGTATAGCGCGCCTCCTGATTGCGCAGGACGGTCACCCCGGCAGCGGTGAACTTTTCCACCAGTTCCCGGTCGTTGTCCAGAAAATACAGCTCGTCCTCGTGGTTGCCAAGCACTCCGCATACCGGGGCAATCTCGCTCAGCTGACGGAACAGGGAAAGCATATTATCATAGTCGGTGCCTTCGCCGTAGGTCACAAAGTCGCCGCCCAGCAGGATCAGATCCGGGGCAAGGCTGCGGACATCCTGCACCAGCTCACAGTTATCTGCTCCGTACTCCCGCAGATGCAGATCGGTCAGAAAAACGACCCGGCAGCTCTGGGTCAGCTTGCGGGAATGAATCTGATAGAACTCTGCCGTATAGTGGGTGCGGTTATAGCAGATATTCTGCCACAGCGCCCCGCCCAGCAGGGCGAGCAGGGCAACAAGAACCAGCAGCGTCAGCAGCACCTGCTTCCAGAGGGGCGTTGCCCTCTGTGCGCCGCCACTGTGTGTATGTCTGCTGTTTTGCGCTGCGCCTTTTCCGTGTTTTGCTTTGATAAAGGCCACATCCTTTCTGCCGGGGAACGTTGCATAGAGAAGGGCGCAGCACAAGGCCGCAGCCCATCTCTCCAAAAACGGATACAAAAACTGATATATAAATAAATTATAACATATTTAGTAGGAAAAGCAAAGAGTGCATCTCTGCCATGGGCGGATTTCACATTTGGGAGTTCCCATCAAAAAAGGGATGCCGCGCACGCAGCATCCCTTTTGCATATTTGCAGATCAATCGTCATCGCTATCCAGCTTGAGCACGGCGGTAAAGGCCTCGCTGGGCAGGGAAACGCTGCCCAGCTGACGCATCTTCTTTTTGCCTTCCTTCTGCTTTTCCAGCAGCTTCTTTTTACGGGAGATATCGCCGCCGTAGCACTTGGCCAGCACGTCCTTGCGCATGGCCTTGACCGTCTCGCGGGCAATGATCTTGCCGCCGATGCAGGCCTGGATGGCGACGGTGAAGAGCTGGCGGGGGATGACGTTTTTCAGGCGTTCCGCCAGTTCCCGTCCGCGGGAGGCGGCCTTGTCCTGGTGGACAATCATGGAGAAGGCGTCCACCGGTTCCCCGGCGATGAGCATGTCCATCTTGATGAGCTTGGCGGCCTGGTAGCCGGCGTATTCGTAGTCCATGGAGCCGTAGCCGCGGGTCATGGATTTGAGCTTGTCGTTGAAATCCACCAGGATTTCCGCCAGCGGCACGGTGCAGGTGAGCATCACGCGCGTGTCGTCAATCGTTTCCGTGTTGGTCACGCTGCCGCGCTTTTCCAGGACAAGCTGCATGATGTCCCCGATGTATTCCCCGGGCAGCATGATGAACACCTTGACGATGGGTTCCCTGATTTCCTGAATTTCCTGCGGTTCCGGGAGCAGGCTGGGATTGTCCACGTTCGTTTCCTCCCCGTTGGTCTTGGTGACCTCGTAAATCACGGAGGGATAGGTGGCGGTAGCGGACGCTGGGAGTGGTGGTGATGATGTCCAGGTCGAACTCCCGCTCGAGACGCTCGGTGATGATCTCCATGTGGAGCAGGCCCAGGAAGCCGCAGCGGAACCCGAAGCCCAGGGCCACGGAGGATTCCGCCTGGAAGGAGAAGGCGGCGTCATTGATTTGGAGCTTGGCCATGGCGGCCTTCAGGGCTTCAAAGTCGGAGGAATCCACCGGGTAAATGCCGGAGAAGACCATGGGGCGGATTTCCTTGAAGCCGGGCAGGGGGGACGGGCACGGGCGCGTGTAGTCCGTGTAGGTGTCACCGATCTTGACGTCCGCCGCGGATTTCATGTTGGCGATGATATAGCCCACATCGCCGGCTTCCAGGGAGTCTGTCCGGGTCATCTTGGGGGTGAAGATGCCTACTTCCTTCACTTCATACACTTCATCCGTAGCAAAGAGTTTCACCTTCATGCCGCGCTGCACGCTGCCGGAGATGACGCGCACATAGGAGACCACGCC
>OGNI01001409.1_pt1 | contig 12600 bp, 8 predicted proteins | sample 1573421 | NCBI WGS metagenome assembly OGNI01 (sample SAMEA2581928, study PRJEB24529) | metagenome | biome: Human gut stool | place: China | collected 2011
AAACTTTTCACCGACAGAAGTCGTTACCAGTTTCTGCTTTCCCAGTATTTCCACTTTCTCTATCTTACGATGTTCCAACAAATCCACCGGATAACGCAGCAAGTGAGTTTTCAGGTTATCTGCCAGTTCGCTGCCTGTCGTTTCAGGAACAGAGATTAGGTTTTCGATGCCGACAGTCTCTTTCACTTGTCCGCCGACACGTTCGGCTACAATAGCTACACGCAATCCTTTACGGGCAGAATAGATAGCAGCCGACACTCCCGCAGGGCCTCCACCGGCAACAATCACATCATATTCTTTCACCTCAGCCACCGCTTTGGTTTCATCAATTCCATATTGTTCTTCCAATTTTGCAAGCAGTTCGCCGAATTCGCCACGGCCTACATGGAGCAATTTGCCGTCAGCAAACACGGAAGGCACTCCCTGTATCTTCAATGCATCTACTTCGTCCTGGTAGAGCGCACCATCCACCATTTCATGCGTAATGGAAGAATTGAGTGTTGTCATCGCATTCAAAGCCTGTACAACATCAGGGCAGTTCGTACAAGTCAGCGAAACGTAGGTAACCAGATGTATCGGGCCTTTCAGTGCTTTCACCCGATTGCAGACAGCCTCATCGGGGAAGTTCTTCCCTTTGCCGTCCAAATTCAGTATAGCCAACAATAGCGAAGTAAACTCGTGCCCGTTGGGGATTCCCCGGAAAGTGATTCCAGTACGGTCACCGTTCTTCAATAAAGCAAATTTCAGTCCGCTTCCTTCATTCACTACACAAGTGATGTGGTCGGAGCAGTCTGCTACGTCTCCCAGCAGTTCAACCAGTTCAGTTCTGTTTTCATGACTGGATGATACCGATATATCAAAAGTAAAATTCGCCTCCAGTCCGGCAAAAATACCCTTCAGTTGTTCTTTTAATGCAGATTCTAACATATACCTTTTTCTCCTTCTATTTTTTGAAAAGAAAGGCCGGCAGCGTCTCCCGTTACCGGCCTCCCATAATCACCATTATCAAGATCTATCAAATCTTACCTACCAGGTCGATGCTTGGCTTCAAGGTAGACTCACCCTTCTTCCATTTAGCCGGGCAAACTTCTCCGTCATGGCTGGCTACAAACTGTGCAGCTTCCACTTTACGAAGCAATTCACTTGCATCACGGCCAATATTGTTATCATTCAATTCCACCACTTTAATCTTTCCTTCCGGATTGACAACAAATGTACCGCGATAAGCCATACCTTCTTCTTCGATATATACACCCAGTGCACGGCTCAAAGCGCCAGTCGGGTCTGCCAACATCGGATATTGAATCTTGCGAATACTTTCAGAAGCATCATGCCAAGCTTTGTGCACGAAATGAGAGTCAGTACTTACCGAATAGATTTCTACACCCATCGCTTTGAACTGGTCGTACTTTTCAGCCATATCCACCAATTCAGTAGGACATACGAAAGTAAAGTCGGCAGGATAGAAGAAAAGAATCGCCCATTTACCTTTCAGGTCATTGTTGGTTACAGTCTTGAAAGCTCCGTTGTGAAAAGCCTGAACACTGAATTCAGGAAGTTGAGAATTTAAAATTGGTTCCATAATCTTTATTGCTTTTATTGTTATTAATTGATTTGACTTATAACATCAGAAACAACGTTTTGTTTTTTGTTTCTGATGCAAAGATAAAGGCAGAAACCCCGCCTTTGCAAAAAAAGCCCAATCGAATATTTCTATGCGGTGATAGATGAAATTAATAAAAGCATTTTATACCTTTGCGTGTATAAACAAAAAAACTGGAAGTATATACGATTATGAAACATCCTCTAGCTCAATTCCTATATTGTCCCGAATGTGGTTCCTCTCATTTTGAGATTAACAACGAGAAATCTAAAAAATGTGCAGATTGCGGCTTTGTCTATTATTTCAATCCTTCTGCCGCCACAGTAGCACTCATCTTGAATGAGAAAAATGAACTGCTTGTCTGCCGGCGTGCTAAAGAGCCGGCAAAGGGAACTCTCGACCTTCCCGGAGGATTTATCGATATGAACGAGACAGGTGAAGAAGGCGTAGCCCGTGAAGTGCTGGAAGAAACAGGGTTGAAGGTAAAAAAAGCAGTTTACCAGTTTACACTTCCCAATATTTATGTCTATTCAGGTTTTCCTGTACACACACTTGATATGTTTTTTCTCTGCACCGTAGAAGACATGAGCCATTTCTCCGCCATGGATGATGTAGCAGATTCTTTCTTCCTACCTCTCTCCGAGATTCATCCGGAAGATTTTGGGTTGGATTCTATCCGTCGCGGACTTAGCTTGTTTCTAGCTCAATGCCGCTAAGATAATCTCATCAGCCTGATAGATTGAGAGTATTTCATCTATAGTTATGTCCCATTTTTAAGATATTCCTCCAAAACATCAGATAAAAAAAAGATGAGCCATTTTTCAGTAGTCAATTGATGTATTTGTAAAATAGAAGTTCATCTCAACCAAATAGATCAGAGTAATTGACCACATAATCTTAAACAATCATATTATATTACTATAAATGAACAAAATACAACATATTGTGTTATCTTTGTAACCATCATTAATTTAATGGCCATTAAATTAACTGCCATTAAGATAGCAATAATATGAAGTTCTACGACCGAAAGAAAGAAATGGCGATACTGTATGCAGCTAAAAAGCAATCACAAACGAGCGCTTGCTTTACTGTAATGACCGGACGCCGACGAATCGGAAAAACAGCTCTACTCTTAGAGTCTGTCAAAGACACCCGATTCGTATATATATTTGTAGCAAGAAAGAGTGAAGTCCTGCTTTGCGCACAATATCAACCTGTCATTCAGGAAACGCTTGGCATTCGTATCTATGGAGAAATCAGAGAGTTCGCACAGCTCTTTGAACTGCTGATGCAACATTCCCAAAAGGAAAATTTCACATTAATCATTGACGAATTTCAAGAATTTCTCTATATCAATCCGTCTATCGTCAGTGACATACAACGTATTTGGGACCAATATCACGCGACTTCCAAAATCAATTTCATTGTATGCGGTTCCGTTTATTCAATGATGAAAAGAATATTCGAAGACCGCAAGGAGCCACTATACGGACGCCTTACCGCCCGAATTGCCCTGCATCCATTCACCACCACCGTTATCAAAGAGATTCTAGCAGACCATGCCCCTCAATTCACATCGGAAGATTTGCTTTGCTTGTATTTGCTGACAGGTGGAGTAGCCAAATACATCACCCTATTGATGGAAGCGAAAGCATTTAATAAAACTGCCATGATAAATTATGCGCTTTCCGAAGGCTCACCATTTCTGACAGAAGGCAAAGACATGTTGATTTCCGAGTTCGGGAAAGACTATGCCAATTATTTTTCTATCCTATCTCTCATTGCAGAAGGAAAAACAACACAACGAGAGATTGATTCCATCATCAATAAAAACACCGGTTCCTATTTAGCCAACCTTGAGGATGAATATTCATTAATCAAAAAAGTGAAACCGATGTTCGCTAAACCTAATAGTCGTGCTACCCGTTATTGCCTGCAAGACAATTTTCTACGATTCTGGTTTCGCTTTATTTTCTCAAACAACGCAGTACTAGAAATGGGGAAAAACCATTTACTGATAGAATATGTAGAAAAGAACTATGAACAATACAGCGGCCTACTGTTAGAAAAATATTTCCGTGAACTTATCGCTGAAGAAGAGGAAGTTACCGACGTAGGTAACTATTGGGACAAAAACGGAGAAAATGAAATAGACCTGATCGCCCTCAACCGGTTTAACAAAACAGCACTTATCGGAGAAGTAAAAAGAAATCCGAGAAAAATAAGTATCCCGGCATTGGAAAAGAAAGGAGAAACTTTACATAAAGAATTAAATGATTATAAAATAACTTTCAAAGGATTCTCATTGAAAGATATGTAGTACTTTTGCATAAACACCCGATTATGAAAAAAGAAATTACTAGACTCATTTGTGCCGCCATCTGCTGCACGCCCATTATAGGATTTGCCCAGACAGGTGACAAGTTCACTTCGACTGACAACCTTTATAAAGAAGGAAAAGAACTTTTCCAAGAAAAGAATTATGCAGCTGCTTTGCCGGCATTGAAAGCATTTGTAAAACAAAAGCCTGCAGCCAGCCTTCTTCAGGACGCAGAGTATATGCTAGTCAGTTCGGCTTACGAACTGAAAGACAAAAACCGCATCGAACTCCTCCGCAAATACCTTGACCGTTATCCTGATACTCCATACGCTAACCGCATTTATGCGCTGTTAGCCTCCTGCTATTTCTACGAAGTAAAATATGATGAAGCACTGGCACTCTTCAACTCTGCCGACCTCGATTTGCTAGGTAATGAAGAACGGGACGACTGCACCTACCAACTGGCTACCTGTTATCTGAAAACCGATAATCTAAGAGAAGCAGCCATCTGGTTTGAAACTTTGCGTGCCAACAGCCCCAAATACGCCAAAGATTGTGATTACTATCTTTCCTACATCCGCTATACACAAAAACGTTATACTGAAGCGTTGAAAGGCTTCCTCCCCTTACAGGACGACTCAAAATACAAAACCCTCGTCCCTTATTACATAGCCGAAATTTATACGCAGCTCAAAAACTATGATAAGGCACAAATTGTAGCACAAAACTACCTGTCAGCCTACCCGAATAACGAGCACGCAGCAGAAATGTACCGTATTCTGGGAGATGCCTATTACCATTTCGGACAATATCACCAAGCCGTAGAAGCATTCAACAATTACCTGAATAAGGATCGCTCGGCTCCCCGCCGGGATGCCCTTTATATGCTAGGACTCTCCTACTACCAAACAAAAGTCTACTCCAAAGCAGCCGAAACATTAGGTAAGGTGACAACTGACAACGATGCCCTTACCCAAAATGCATATCTCCACATGGGACTCTCTTATCTGCAACTGGCAGAGAAAAACAAAGCACGCATGGCTTTTGAACAGGCAGCCGCCTCCAATGCTAATATGCAAATCAAGGAACAGGCAGCTTACAATTACGCTCTTTGCCTGCACGAGACTTCTTTCTCCGCTTTCGGTGAATCAGTTACTGCCTTCGAGAAATTCCTGAATGAATTTCCGACTTCTCCTTATGCTGAAAAAGTCAGCAGCTACCTGGTAGAAGTTTACATGAATACACGTAGCTACGATGCAGCTTTGAAATCAATCGACCGGATTGCCAAACCAAGCGCGCAAATATTGGAAGCCAAACAAAAGATACTGTTCCAATTAGGAACTCAATCTTTCGCTAACGCCGACTTCGAACAAGCTCTGAAATATCTGAACCAATCCATTGCCATCGGACAATACAATCGTCAGACCAAGGCAGACGCTTACTATTGGTGCGGAGAATCCTATTACCGTCTAAACCGAATGGTAGAAGCCGCACGTGATTTTAATGCTTATCTGCAACTCACCACCCAACCCAATAACGAAATGTATGCGCTTGCCAATTATAACTTAGGGTATATCGCTTTCCACCGGAAAGACTATACGCAAGCAAGCAATTACTTCCAAAAATACATTCAACTGGAGAAAGGTGAAAATGCAACCGCACTTGCCGATGCATACAATCGTATTGGTGACTGCCACCTGCATGTACGTAACTTTGAAGAAGCCAAACAGTATTATTCGCAAGCCGAACAGATGAATACTTCTTCCGGAGACTATTCTTTCTATCAGCTGGCTCTTGTATCCGGTCTGCAGAAAGACTATACCGGTAAGATTACCTTGCTGAACCGTCTGGTAGGAAAGTACCCTGCTTCTCCTTATGCCGTAAACGCTATTTACGAGAAAGGGCGTTCCTATGTTTTGATGGACAACAACAATCAAGCCATTACTTCTTTCAAAGAATTACTTACTAAATATCCTGAAAGTCCGGTCAGCAGGAAAGCTGCCGCCGAAATCGGATTATTATATTACCAAAAAGGAGATTACAACCAAGCAATCGAAGCCTACAAACAGGTTATCGAAAAATATCCGGGCAGTGAAGAAGCACGTCTTGCCATGCGTGATTTGAAATCTATTTATGTAGACCTCAACCGCATCGACGAATTTGCTGCTTTAGCAAATGCCATGCCAGGACACATCCGTTTCGATGCTAACGAACAAGACTCGCTTACGTATGCCGCCGCAGAAAAGATTTATGCACGAGGCAGAATGGAAGAAGCCAAAACAAGCCTCAACAAATACCTGCAAACTTTCCCGGAAGGAGCCTTCAGCCTGAACGCACATTATTATCTCTGCCTGATCGGAAACGAACAGAAGAATTATGATATGATTCTTCTCCATTCCGGTAAGTTGTTGGAATATCCAAACAATCCGTTTGCAGAAGAAGCACTGATCTTGCGTGCTGAAGTGCAATTCAACCAGCAAAATATGGCTGAAGCATTGGCTAGCTACAAAATGCTGAAAGAAAAAGCAACCAACGTAGAGCGCCGCCAACTTGCTGAAACGGGTATTCTGCGTTGCGCCTTCCTATTGCGAGATGACATAGAAACCATCCATGCAGCTACCGACCTGCTTGCAGAAGCCAAACTTAGTCCGGAGCTAAGAAATGAAGCTCTTTATTACCGTGCTAAAGCCTATACCAAGCAAAAGGCTGACAAGAAAGCAATGGAAGACTATCGTGAACTGGCCAAAGACACACGTAACTCTTACGGTGCCGAAGCTAAATATCAGGTTGCACAATCCCTCTACGACGCAAAAGAATATGCCGCTGCAGAGAAAGAGTTGCTCAACTATATAGAACAGAGTACGCCACATGCTTATTGGCTAGCGCGCAGTTTTGTCCTTCTATCCGACGTTTATCACGCTACAGGTAAAGACCTGGACGCACGCCAATATCTGCTAAGTCTGCAACAAAATTATCAAGGGAATGACGATATTGAAAGCATGATTGAAAGCAGACTTAGTAAATTGAAAGTTGAGAATTGAGAATAAAAAAATAGAAAAGTATGAAACGATCTCATTATATAATAGGAGGACTCGCATTGGCTATGTCAATGCCATCCTGCCTTCAAGCCCAAACCACCCAACCGAAGGATACCACAATGACCCGCACGGTCGTTGTGGAACAAGAATATAACCCGGACATTATGGACGCCTCGAAAGTAAACGTCCTGCCTAAAGTAGAAGAACCGACAGTGAGCAAGAAAGAAGTAGAATATGCTACAACATTCTTTCCGGCCACTTCCGTTCCGGCAGGCCTGATGCGCCCCTATACCGGAAAAGAAGTTCAACCCGGCACTACCCCGGGATATGTACGTGCCGGATATGGTAATTATGGCAATTTGGATATTCTTGCCAATTATCTATTCCGTCTGTCGCAGAAAGACAAATTGAATGTACGTTTCCAAATGGATGGAATGGATGGTAAACTAACGCTTCCTTTCACAGACTCCAAAAAATGGAATGCATTTTATTATCGCACACGCGCAAATGTAGATTACACACACCAATTTAATAAACTGGACTTAAATATTGCCGGAAACTTCGGATTGAGCAACTTCAACTTCCAACCGGAAAGCGTAAACAGCAAGCAGAAATTCACATCCGGTGACTTCCATGCGGGCATTCATTTCACTGATGAGACTGCACCACTGCGTTTCAACGCAGAAACAAATCTGTTGATGTATGAACGTCAGCATAACATGTTCAATGAATCTGAAGCCAATACAGGTATCAAGGAAACAATCATACGCACCAAAGGCGATGTCACGGGAGCTATCGGCGACCAACAATTAATAACTATCGCTTTGGAAATGAACAATCTTCTCTACAACGGATATACAAAGAATGTTTCCACCGGAGATGAATACTTCAAAAACTACACAACGCTTCTTTTAAATCCATATTATGAACTGAATAATGATGACTGGAAATTGCATATCGGAGCCAATGTAGATTTATCTTTCGGATTTGACAAGTCTTTCCGTATCTCACCCGATATCACTGCACAGTATATTTTTTCTGATAGCTACATTGTTTATGCAAAAGCAACCGGCGGTAAGCAATTGAATGATTTCCGTAGATTAGAAAGTATCTGTCCTTACGGTGAACTGCCGGAGGCAAATACCACTGCTACTTTGGGATACGTACAACGTCCTTATGATACTTACGAGCAAATCAACGGTAGTATCGGATTCAAAGCAAGCCCTTATCCGGGACTTTGGTTCAACGTGTTCGGTGGTTATCAGAATCTAAAGAACGACTTATCTTATTTAGGTTTTGACCCAAGTAATATTCATTCAGGTTCTTATCTTTCTTTTGCTCAAGACAATACAGACAATCTTTACCTTGGAGGTGAAATCAGTTACGATTACAAAGATATCCTTGGAATATCAGCTAAATATACTTACCGTAATTGGGACAGCAAAACAGAGGAATATCTGTTGGCTGTGAAACCGGTCAGTGAAATGTCTTTCAATGTACGTATTCATCCGATCTCTGCTTTTAACATAAATCTAGGTTATGATTACATCAACCGGAAAGAAGTGAAAGAGTATGCAAAAATGACTGCAGTGAATGATTTGCATATCGGAGCCAGCTATAATGTATTCAAAGGAGTATCTGTCTATGCCCAAATACATAACCTGCTGAACAAGAAATATCAATATTATTTAGGTTATCCTACGGAAGGATTCAATTTCTTAGGAGGATTGAGTTTCCGATTCTAAATTAATGAAAGGGGCGTTTCCATTTTCGGATAACGCCCCTTCTCAAAAACTTAAACTTCAATTATTTTGTTGTCTTCACTACAAATCCGTCACCAATAGATTTACAAACCTTGTATTTCTTCTGCCGACAGACCTGTTATCTGTGAAATAGTATTAATAGGAATATTCAAAGCCTTCATATTACGTGCTGTTTCTCTTTTTTCTTCCGCACGTCCTTCTGCACGACCTTCCGCGCGACCCTCTGCACGTTCTGTCAATATATTATCTTTCAATATTACAATATTATCCAAATGACGATAATATGCTTCAAGTTCAGTTTTCGTCATTTTATCGAGTTTCAATCGTTCACGAGCCTCCGTCAAACCGGGAGCAGTAGCACTATCTGGTATATCACCTGTATTCAGATAACAAATCCATTCTTCCAACGGACTCTTGGCAACCTGATTAAAGTCATTCACCTTTAATATATAATATTCAGGATAAAGCTGACTGACAGCATCGACCTTAAACGTCTGTTTCTGAAATGGAGTTAACTCCAGCACATCATTCTGATGAATCCCTCTGAACTCCGTTTTACCATGATATACTATATCCTTTCCATTGCCTAATGAAAAATAGACAATATTGACGCTATACACTTTACGTACTTTATCATAACCTTCTCCACGATTAATGTACTCGGTCACCAATTTAGAAGTACCAAACAACATACGTTGGAAATAAGCATACTCATTGTTATTCTGAACTTCAATCAAAATAAGTTCTCCTTTAGAGTTCTCCGCAAGCATATCAACACGATTATACTTATCAAACTCATCTTCTTGATTTCCTTCACTTTCCAACAATTTCTGAATGACAATCTTTTCATTGAGAAGAGTAGTCAGAAAGCCTTCAAGAACTGCAAAATTGGCTTTATTACGCAATAAGCGTTTCATAGCCCAATCGAAACGAATATAATTACTAGCCATAGGTTCGTCTCCTTTCCCATTTTCTTTTTTCATGCAAACAAAGGTAAGCAGAAAATGTTTAATATCAAGTATATATATCCGAAAAATGACTCATCCTACCTTTATATAGACTACCGATCGTCCTGCTCCATACTTTTTTAAAATCCCTTTTTCAATAAATGCATTAATATCCTGCAATGCCTGTGTTTTTGTCTTTCCGACAAGTGAAGCATAATCCTGTCGGTTAATACACGGATTCTTCACACGAAAGGGAGAATGATAACGTTGCAATACCAATTCACTCTCAATATCCTTCTTAAACTGACGGTTGATTCTCAAATTAATATCTTTAAGAGATACTGACGGTGAACGCAAGTCTTTTGAATCAGTCACTTCTTTGTTCACATTCAAAGAAAGAGTAAAATAACCAATATCACCCAATTCAACGGAAAATCCCTTCAAAAGCAAATGTCTTAGTTCTTTCGAGATAGCTTCTATGACACCTACCACTTGCGCATGAGGCATATGCTGAAATGCAGTCACTTGTTCTACAAATTCTTCGGCTGTATAGCTGCCCTTCAGTACGACACGTGCATGCAAAGGTTGTTCTTCCCCACTTTTTGTGAGATCGGGAGTCTCATAAAGATCATAATTTACACTCATTATTTATTAGTATTTCATTAGGAAAGATTAAACTCCACTTCCCTATATATTAATTATTTATCATGCTATTGAATTTTCGTTCGACTTAAGTCAAGCGATAGTTTTAGTTAAGTCAAGCGATAGTTCAACTTAAGTCAAACGAAAACCAACTTACTAATGAGACAAATGTACGTAGAATATACAGACATTAATCTATACTAACCAACATTTTATTTTATCCGATAGGTTTTCCTAGTGAATGTAAACATATTTACCCACAAATTCAAAAGTGGCTTCCTGTACTATCACAAAGCGTTTTATAGCATTTTGTGCACCTTATTTGGAGAATATTGCACATCTGTTTTCCACACCTCATCTAACTTTGCAGTATTGTTAAAAGCCAACAAATCCATTAATTGTTGACCTTACTTCAAATGAAGCAGATTATTAACTTAACATATTATTAATCTTTCATTATTAACCTAATTAAATTAAACAGTATGAGAAACGCGCGTAATTTAAGATTCCGTTTTCTTATTATGTTTCTTTTGTTCATACCAATGATGTATGCCTTACCCCCTGAAGGTATTACTATCAAAGGTAAAGTAACGGATGAAACACTCAAAGAAGGTGTTCCCGGTGCTAATGTAACTGTAAAAGGTACAAGCATAGGAGCTATTACAGATTTCGACGGCAACTTTACAATCGTCGTTCCAAACAGAAAGTCGGTGTTGAGTATCTCCTTTATCGGGTATGTAACCCAAGAAATAGTAGTGGGAGACAGGAAATTTATCACAGTCACCTTGAAAGAAGACTCGCAGAACCTTGGTGAAGTAGAAGTGGTAGCTATCGCCTACGGTAATCAGGACAGGAGAATGCTTACGAGTGCCGTCTCCTCTATTGACAACAAGGAGTTGATAAAATCACCGGCAACAAGTATCACGAACATCCTTGCCGGTGCATTGCCGGGGGTATCTTCAGTACAGACTACCGGACAACCGGGTAAGGATGCCGCCGCCATTTACGTACGTGGTGTCGGTTCATTAAATGATTCACAATCCAAGCCCCTGGTTTTAGTAGACGGAATAGAACGTGAGTTTTCACAAATCGACCCGAACGAAATCGAAAGTATTTCAGTATTGAAAGACGCCTCTTCCACCGCTGTATTCGGAGTAAGAGGTGCTAATGGCGTTGTATTGATCACCACCCGAAGAGGTAAAGCAGGCAAAACGCAGATTTCCGCCAGCACCAAACTGGGTCTGCAACAACCCATCTCACTGGTAGAGCAGACCGGAAGTTACGAGTTCGCACGCTTCTGGAATATGAAGCAGGAGATGGACCACGTTACGAATCCTAAGTTATACTTCACTCCAGAACAGGTAGAAGCCTATCGCACCGGCTCAGACCCCATCATGTATCCCAGTATGGACTGGAAGAAGTATATTTTTAATAATATCTATCTTCAAAGCCAGAACAACCTAAATATCTCCGGCGGTAGCGATAATGTACGATACTTCATCTCAGTAGGTTATACTTATCAGAACGGACTTCTGAAAGAACTTCCCGGACAAATGTACGACAATAACTATCGTTACAACCGCTATAACTACCGCGCCAATATCGATGCCAATCTGACCAAGACCACTTCGATGAAACTCGGTGTCGGTGGTGTTTTAGGTAAGATACAGGAACCGCGCAGCGTCGTTTCGGGTACAGGAGAAGACCAAAACCCCTGGGTAATCGCACAGATCTGGTCACATCCGTTTGCCGGACCGGGATTTATCAACGGAGTACGTACACTGATTCCTAAAGATATGGTTCCGCTGGGAGAAGTGATGCGTGACGGTATGTTCGTATTCTACGGACAAGGTTACAATCAAACGTATGACACGACATTGAATCTGGATTTGGACATCACACAGAAACTGGACTTTATCACTCCGGGACTGAGCGTTTCCGTGAAAGGTGCTTACGACAATAAATTCAAACTGGAAAAAGTACGTACGGGAGGCGCCATCGAAGCGCAGACTGTGTACTACAAATCATACTTTGACACCAACGGTACGATGTCACAGACCGATCCCGACTACGATAAATCACTTATCTATGTACCCAGCGGCAGCGATACTCCGCTCACTTACTCGGAAAGCAGCGGACGCGGACAGAACTGGTATCTGGAAGGACGTATCAACTATGACCGTACATTCGGCGACCACAGAATATCCGGTCTGTTCCTTTACAATCAGTCGCGTAACTATTATCCGGACAGCTACACTTATCTGCCCCGTAACTACGTAGGATT
>OGNI01001415.1_pt1 | contig 12533 bp, 7 predicted proteins | sample 1573421 | NCBI WGS metagenome assembly OGNI01 (sample SAMEA2581928, study PRJEB24529) | metagenome | biome: Human gut stool | place: China | collected 2011
TATCAAGACCTTTTATCTCATCAATGATATCGTTATCCTTAACTGTATCGAACAGAGACATCTGTGCCAGATCCACCTCATCGTATTTGGGTTGTTTTTTTGCCTTGCCATCGTTTTTATTATCGATAGCGATGCTCTGCACCTTTTCCGTAATATCATTGTCCGACAGCTGTTCCACGATCTCCTTGGCACGGTCGATGACCATGTCCGGCACACCTGCCAGCTTCGCTACCTGGATGCCGTAGCTCTTGTCCGCACCTCCTTTTACGATCTTACGCAAGAACACGATATCGTCGCCACATTCTTTCACAGCAATGCAATAGTTGTTCACATTGTTCATTTTGCCTTCCAGCTCGGTCAGCTCATGGTAATGGGTAGCGAACAGTGTCTTGGCTCCTAAAAGCTTGCGGTTGCTGATATGTTCGATCACTGCCCAGGCAATGCTCAATCCGTCAAAAGTGGAAGTACCTCTTCCGATCTCGTCTAAAATCAGAAGGCTCTTGGATGTGGCATTTCGTAAGATATTCGCCACTTCATTCATCTCCACCATAAAAGTGGACTGACCGCTGGCCAGATCATCCGAAGCTCCCACGCGGGTAAAGATCCGGTCTACAATACCGATATTAGCGGTTCTGGCCGGCACGAAGCACCCGATCTGCGCCATCAGTACGATCAGTGCCGTCTGACGCATGTAAGTGGACTTACCCGCCATATTAGGGCCGGTAATGACACTGATACAATGACTGCCATTATCCAGATAAGTGTCATTGGCAATAAACATATCATTGGTGATCATCTGTTCCACCACAGGGTGTCTTCCGTCCTTGATGTCAATAACACCCTTTTCATTTAACTTCGGACGTACATAATGATTGCGCTCCGAAACCAACGACAAAGACGCATACACATCCAGCTTTGCGATCGCTTTCGCGGTGTTCTGGATGCGGACCAGTTCCTGTGCAATGGTATCCCGGATTTTGCAGAAGACATCGTATTCCAGTGTCTGTAACTTGTCCTCCGCATTTAAAATAGTGTCTTCCAGTTCCTTTAACCGCGGTGTGGTATATCGTTCCGCATTTGCCAGGGTCTGCTTGCGGATATAGTCCTCCGGCACCAGATTCTTATAGGAATTGGTCACTTCAAAATAATAGCCGAATACTTTGTTATATTTGATCTTCAGATTCTTGATTCCGGTACGTTCTCTGTCCTCTTCCTCCAGCTGGACCAGCCATTGTTTGCCGTCATGTTTGGCTGCACGCAGATGATCTATAGTCTCATCGAACTGATCCTTGATCATCCCGCCTTCCCGAATGGACAGGGGCGGTTCGTCAATGATCGCTTCATCGATCAGCTGATAAATGTCCTCCAGACCGTCAATCTGCTCCCTGATTTCCGTCAGTTCTTCTTTTTCAAAGGCAGACAGCACTGTCTTAATCGGCGGCAGCATCTGCAGGGAATTCCGAAATGCGATCAGATCTCTGGGATTTGCCGTCTTATAAGTCACCTTACTGAGCAGTCGTTCCAGATCGTAGATGGGATTTAAGTATTCGCGGATTTCATCCCTGGAGATGGAATCCTGATTCAGCTCCTGAATGGCATCCAGACGCTTCTCCATCTCATCCTTTTCGATCAACGGTTGTTCGATGTAATTGCGCAGAAGTCTGGCGCCCATGGCGGTCTTCGTCTTATCTAACACCCACAGAAGAGAGCCTCTCTTCTGCTTCTCTCTGAGAGTCTCCGTCAGTTCCAGATTTCTTCTGGTGGAACTGTCCAGCAGCATATATTTGCTGGTAAGATAGGGATAAATATGGGTAAAATGCTCCAGATCTGTCTTCTGGGTATCATACAGATACTGTAACAGTGCTCCCGCCGCTAAAAGTCCCGTAGGGAATTCTTCGACACCAAGTCCGATCAGCGTATTTCCCTTAAAATGTTTCATCAGGATCCGTCTGCAGCCGTCATCATCGAACATATGGGATTCCAACGCATTGACGGAGATATGTAAGCGGGACTTTAAATCATTCACATCAAAGCCACTGACTAAAAATGCCTCGTTGCAGATGATCTCCGAAGGTTCGTACTTCATCAGTTCATCATTTAATTTTTTCAGATCTTCGACTTCGGTCACATAATAATCACCGGTAGTTACATCTGCCGCAGAGATACCGATGCCATCCGGAGTATAGGCAATGCTCAGCAGATAATTATTTTTGCCGGCTTCCAGAGATTGTACGTTTAAGTTGGTACCGGGTGTCACCACACGGATCACTTCCCTCTTCACCAATCCCTTGGCAAGCTTCGGATCCTCCACCTGTTCGCAGATAGCCACTTTATAACCGCGGCTTACCAGCTTGGACAGATAGCCTTCCACGGCATGATAAGGAATGCCGCACATGGGCGCACGTTCCTCCAGGCCACAGCTTTTTCCCGTCAGTGTGATCTCCAGTTCCTTGGAAGCCACCAGCGCATCGTCGAAAAACATTTCATAGAAATCTCCCAGACGATAAAAAAGGATGCAGTCCTTATACTGCTCCTTGGTCTCCATATATTTTTGCATCATTGGTGTCAATTCAGCCATGATCTTCTCCTGTTCTGTAAAAGGATCCACGACAAAGCGGACACGCAAAAGCTTGCGTATCCGCATCTATCTTAGCACAAAATATTGAGGTTGTAAATTAAAGAACCCCTATGAAAAATGATAGTTTTTCACACTTACTGCAGCTTTGCTGCGCGTTCCAGTGCATCATCAATATGGGCACAGACATTTTCTCTGCCCACCTTATCTAAGAAACCGCTCTTCTCCATGACATGCATGGGCTGTTCCCCTACATGGGACAGAATGATCTGGATGTTTTTCTTCTTACAATCCGCATATAACTGCTCCAGATTATGCATGGCCGTGGCGTCGATGGCGCTCACGCTGCGCATACGCAGTACCAGGCAGTTCATCTTCTCATCTAATGTGATCTTCAGGATCTTGTCCGCTGCACCGAAGAATAAGGGACCGCTCACTTCATATACCATGGTATTGTGAGGTACGACTCTTAAGGACACGCTGTCCGCATCATCCTCATCATCCACATATTTCCAGCCTTCCACTTCCGTCACATCACTCATACGCTTCATGAAAAGAATGGCTGCCAGTAAAATACCTACCTCAATGGCTACCACCAGATCAAACACAACGGTCAGTACAAACGTGGTCACCAGAACGATGATATCACTCTTGGGTGCAGTCTTGCAGAGTCCTACGAACTTCCGCCAGTCACACATATTGTATGCCACCATGAACAGGATCGCTGCGATGGTAGGCATGGGGATCAGTGCCGCATAAGGCATCAGTACTACCAGGATCAACAAAAGTGTCACGGAATGCACCATACCGGCAATGGGGGTACGTCCGCCGTTTTTCACATTGGCAGCAGTTCTCGCAATGGCTCCGGTGGCGGGGATCCCACCGAACAATGCGGAAGTAATGTTGCCGGCGCCCTGGGCGATCAGTTCCATATTGGAACGATGTCTGCTGTTCACCATACTGTCCGCTACCACGCAGGAAAGCAATGACTCAATGGCAGCCAGAATCGCGATGGTAAAAGCATCCGGCAGGACGTTCTGTACCGTCTTCAGGCTGAAGGCGGGCAGAGAAATTGACGGAAGCTTATTGGAAATCTCATACAGATCTCCGATCGTATTTACATTCATGTTAAGTAGTGCAACCATGGCACTTCCCACCAGTACTGCGATCAGAGAAGGGGGAATCTTCTTGCAAAAGCCCGGCAGATACTGCCACAGGATCAGGATCAGGAGACTGATCACACCTACAAGCAGTGCCTGCACATTTGTGGTGGAGATGAACTGAAATACTGCTTTCAGTTTATCCATGGTCTCGATCAGCGGCTCTTCGCTGACAATGGTCAGTCCCAGGAAGTCCTTGATCTGTCCGATAAAGATCGTCACAGCAATACCGGAAGTAAAACCGGTGGTGATCGTATAGGGGATAAACTTGATCAGATTGCCAAGTCGTAAAAATCCCATCAGGATCAGGATCACACCCGCTAACAATGTCGCGATGATCAGACCGTCCATGCCGTTCTTCGCTACAATTCCTGCAACAATGGTGGCAAATGCCGCAGTAGGACCTGCGATCTGTACGCGGCTGCCCCCTAAGAAAGAGATCACAAAGCCTGCGGTGATTGCTGTATAGATACCCTTTTCCGGTGTTACTCCGGAAGCCAGTGCCAGTGCAATGGATAAGGGCAGAGCAATGATCGCCACAATGATACCTGCGATCACATCTTTTACAAACTGTTCTTTCGTGTAGCTTTTCATCACTGAGAAAAGCTTCGGTTTCAATTTTTCCATAACATTCTCCTCAATATAATCTCCTCAGTAAAAAGACCCGTGTGAAATTATAAAATTTTTATAAAATCACACGGGTCTTATCATAGCTCTATTTTTTAAGCTTTGCAAGACTTTTTATTATTTTAAACCTATTCTACAATACGGTTTTTACCGTTATTTTTGGCAGTATATAATTTCCGGTCCACAGAAGTAAACAATAGATCCAGCTGTTTATCAGCCTCATAACGTTCCATTCCACCGCTGATGGTAATATCCATCTGTCTGGTATTCTGGGAATATCTCCTTAAGCCTTCCTGGATATTCCGGAATGAATGTAACACTTGTTCCCGATCATCCTGTTCAAACACCAGCATAAACTCCTCGCCGCCGAACCGGGCTGCGATTCCTTTTCCCATCATTTCTTCCAGCATCAGTCTGCCGGCTTCCCGCAGTACATCATCCCCATATACATGCCCATAGGTATCATTGACTGCCTTGAAATCATCTACATCCATCAATACGATCCAGAAGCTCTTCTCCGGCTTGCATATCCATTCATTCACCTGATTTACAAGATAGCGCCGATTATACAGCCTGGTCAGAGGATCATGGTTCGCTGCAAAGTTCAGATCCTCACTCAGACTCAGCAATTGCTTTCGTTGTTCCTCGTAACTTCTGAGCAATTCAAATATCATGGCAAATACAGACACTCCCACAATAACAAAGGACCCAAGCGTAGTTCCTATTTTACCCGCTTCCTCCATATTTCTCCATACGGAAGGCCGTTCAAAGCTGCTCATCATGATCACCAGATATTCCAGCAGTGTGACCGTAAAAGAAACGATCACCACATTTCTCGGGAAAAATATCGCCAGTCCAACGACCCCCAGGACCAGATATACGATAGAGGCATCCCCGTAGCAATAATACAAATAAGGAAATTCAAACCATACAAGTATTAATATGATCAGGACAGCCGGTATTTGCACATTTTTCGTAGTCCATCCGACAATACTGATGGTCACGATCATCAGCAGGCATATCCCGCAGAGTATGGTCGGCAGTTTCATACCGTGAATGCAGAAATTGCAGATTGTTCCGATCAGATTTGCAATGCACGCCGTTATCGTCAGGATCTGATACATTTTCCAGGACATGTTCTGTTCCTGTTCCAGTTCTATTCTCTTTTTCTTCTCTTGTTCTTCCATTTCGATTCCCTTTTACTATTTATTCGCCTGTCATATTCATGACTGAACCATATGTCCCATATAATAAAATCCATGACATTCATCCAGTGAAACATTCACAAGCTTCCCCACCAGCGATGCATCTCCCGGAAAATGTACCAGCGTATTATTTGACATTCTTCCGGTCACTAAGGAACTGTCATTTTCATTGATCTCTTCTACCAGCACATCGCAGATCTGTCCCTGATACCTGGATACCTGTTCTCTGGCTGTCTCCTGCACGGTCTTAAGCACCCGGTCAAACTGCTCCTTTACCAGTTCCTCCGGCACCTGTTCCATGGCTGCCGCCGGTGTTCCGGTTCGTTTGGAATAGATAAAGGTAAAGGCATTGTCGTATTTTACGCGACGGATCACATCGATGGTCTCGTCTACGTCTTCCTTCGTCTCTCCGGGGAATCCTACAATAATATCCGTAGTGATCGCCATATCCGGAATCTCCTTACGGATCTTCTCCGCCAGCTCCAGATACTGTTCCTTGGTATAACGGCGGTTCATTGCTGTTAATATCTTCGTGGAACCGGACTGCAGCGGAAGATGGAGGTGCCTGCAGATCTTCTTGGAATGCTTCATCACCTCGATCAGTTCATCCGACAGATCCTTGGGGTGGGAGGTCATGAAACGGATCCGCTCCAATCCCTCGATTCTTTCTACTTCCTGCAAAAGCTGTGCAAAGGTAATGGGCTCTTCCAGGTTCTTACCGTAGGAATTTACATTCTGTCCCAGTAGCATGATCTCTACAACGCCGTCTGCCACCAGACCCTCGATCTCCCGGATGATATCCTTCGGATTACGGCTTCGCTCTCTGCCGCGGACATAGGGGACAATACAATAGCTGCAGAAATTATTGCAGCCGAACATAATATTGATACCTGATTTGAAAGAATACTTTCTCTCCACCGGCAGATCTTCCACGATCTTGTCCGTATCCTTCCAGATATCAATGACCATTCCCTCATTTTCAAACAGGGAGCATAACAGCTCTGCGAATTTGAAAATATTATGAGTTCCGAAGATCAGATCCACGAAGCGGTAACTGTTTTTAATCTTCTCGATCACGGTAGGTTCCTGCATCATACAGCCGCACAGTGCGATCTTCATATGAGGATTTTTCCTTTTATAGCCGTTTAATACTCCCAGTCTTCCATAGACACGCTGATTGGCGTTATCTCTCACCGTACAGGTATTATAGATCACAAAGTCCGCATTCTCATCTTCAATGATCTCATAGCCGACTTTTTCCAGGATTCCCACCAGTTTTTCCGAATCCCTGGCATTCATCTGACACCCGAAAGTAGTCACACAGCAGGTAGGCCTTCTGCCCAGTTCTTCTCCAAGCTTTGCCACATGACCGGAGGCTTTCTCCATAAAATAATACTGTCTGTCGGTTTCGTTCATTTGTGTTACATTTGTCATATAAAAAATATTGCCTTTCTAACATATCTGTATCTATTATCTGTCTGCGTATTTTGCTGCAATGGCGATCAATAGTCCGGTCGTTTTTTCCATGGACTGTACACAGGCATACTCATATCTGCCGTGATAATTTTCTCCGCCGGTGCACAGGTTCGGGCAGGGCAGTCCCATGAAGGACAGTCTGGCGCCGTCGGTACCTCCGCGGATGGGAGATACTTTGGGCTCGATTCCCAGCTCTTCCATGGCAGCTTTCGCGTTATCGATCAGGTGCATATGCTGCTCCATGATCTCCCGCATGTTATAGTAAGAATCTTTCATATCCACTATAGCAGTGCCTTCCCCATACTTCCGGTTCAGGAAATCCGCACAGGACAAAAACAGCTCTTTTTTCTGTTCAAACAGCTGTCTGTTATGATCACGGATAATATAGTCCGCAGTAACTTCCTCCACATTGCCGCTTATAGCATCCAGATGGAAGAAGCCCTCATAGCCTTCGGTATACATTGGATTCTGCTCTACCGGCAGCAGCTTCTGGAACTCCTGCGCGATCAGAATGGCATTTTTCATTTTGCCTTTGGCGGAACCGGGATGCACACTTCTGCCATATACATGAAGCTTTGCCCCGGCGGCATTAAAATTCTCATATTCCAGTTCGCCCAGTGCACCACCGTCTACGGTATACGCATAATCTGCGCCGAACAGTTTCACATCAAAATGATCCGCTCCGGCACCGACTTCCTCATCCGGGGTGAAACCAATGCGGATCTTGCCGTGCTTTTTCTCAGGATGATTTAACAAGTCTTCCGCCATGGTCATGATCTCAGCAACACCTGCTTTGTCATCTGCGCCAAGCAGCGTCGTTCCGTCTGTCACGATCAGATCTTTTCCCACATAATTTAACAGCTCCGGGAAATCCGCTGTCTTCATAACGATGTTCTCTGCTGCATTCAGTACGATATCTTTTCCGTCATAATGCTCTACGATCCGGGGCTTCACATTGGTATCCGTCACCGCAGGCGATGTATCCATATGGGCGATAAATCCAAGTACCGGTGCATTCTCGTAGCCTGCGGATGCAGGAACGGTAGCATAGACATAGCAGTGCTCCTTATCATAAGTGATCTCTGTGGCGCCCATAGCTTCCAGCTCACTGACAAGCAGACCTGCCAGGTCATGCTGCTTCATGGTGCTGGGGGTCGTGGTGCTCTCTTCACTGGACTGGGTATCGATCTTCACATATCGCAAAAAATTCTCTATCGTCTTAGTCATAATCTCACTCCTAACGTTTCAACACAAATACAACTTATCCGGGCATGTTCTTCTCTCAAATTCGAATAGCCATATCTTATTCATCATATCATGGTGGCCGCATCGCTTCAATATTTAATTTTATTTAAAAGGTAATTTAAAAGGTAATTTCGGTGTGATCGTTCAGAGCTTATAGCTTCTTATTTCCCGGCAGATTCCCTGCGACAGCATCACTACCGCCAGTAGATTCGGCACCGCCATCAGACCGTTACAGATATCCGAGAAATCCCATACCGCTTCCAGCGAACAGACCGCCCCCAAAAAGGCAAACATTCCATAGCACAGACGATACCACCCTGTCCGGCGACTATTTCCAGCCAGATATTCAAAGGCTTTCTCTCCCTGATATTCCCAGGCAATAATTGTAGCAAACGCAAACAATGCGATAGATAGTGCAAGCATCCATTCCCCCGCCCTGCCAAATGTGGCGGAAAATACAGCGATCATAAGCGCTGTTCCGTTCAAAAGCTCCCCCTGCGCATCCCTCTGTCCCAGCATACCGCTGGATGCTATGGCAAGCCCCGTCAGAGAACAGATCACAATGGTATCGATAAAAACTCCCGTCATGCTGATATAGCCTTGCCGCACCGCATCCGGTGTATCTGCAGAAGCCGCGCTGATACCGGCTGCTCCGAGTCCCGCTTCGTTGGAAAATACACCACGGGAGACACCATAGCGCATGGCCTGCCTGCCGGAACATAAGAATCCAATGCTCCCTCCTGCCATAGCTTCCGGGCAGAAAGCACCGCATAAAATCTGCAGAATTCCTGCCGGCAGATTATGTAAATGCGTAAAGATCACCATGCCTGTTCCGAACAGATAAAATACTGCCATACAGGGCACCAGATATTCCGTGACCCTTGCTATTTTATCGATTCCTCCAAGGATCACCAGAATTGTAAAGATACCAATCACCAGTCCTGTCACTGTCCGGTCGACTCCAAAAGTCACTGCCAGTGCCTCCGCAATAGAATTCCCCTGCGTCATATTCCCCATGCCAAAGGAGGCAAGTACTGCGAATATTGCAAACAGTATCGCAAGGATCCGCCCCATGCGTCTATACGGAAATGCATTTTGAAGAACATACATGGGGCCACCCACCGGTTTCCCCTTGTGATCTCTTACACGATACCTGACACACAGCGTACTTTCCACCAGCTTGGTCGACAGCCCGATGATCCCGGACAAAAGCATCCAGAACAGTGCTCCCGGTCCTCCTAACACCATGGCAGTAGCCACGCCTACGATATTTCCCGTACCTATTGTTGCTGCCAGTTCCGTAGTCAGGGCTGAAAAAGAAGAAACCCCTTCCCCGTCTGTACCTTTCCGGCTCTTAGGATGGAACACCAGCCCAAGTGCCGCCAACAGATTTCTCAGAGGAAGAAAGAACAGACTTATCATCAGATAGCAGCCACAGCCCAATAATAAAAAAATAAGCCAGGGTCCCCATATGATCCGGTCTGCCTGCTGTAAAAAACCTATTACCTCTGCGAGCATAAGAAGTCTGTCTCCCTGACTTATTTTTCTAAACTATATTCTTTATTTTTCTATTTTATACATTGATATCACTGTCCGGCTGCTTTTCCGGATTCCTGTATTTCCGGAATGTATTTACTGGATATCCGGCAGAAAACCCGGGATCTTTTCTGCGATCTCACGAATCCCGAACAAATATCCGACACCTTTCTCCAGTTGTCCTTCGGAAGCATCGAGCAGGGTTGCGGTCAGATGCAGCTTATGCTCTCCATATGCAAGATCACACGAATACTCACCGTTGTCGTTTTCCATGGCTGTCCGCTCCTTCGCTTCTGCTTCAGCTTCTATTTCAGCCTTTATTTCAGCCTCTTTATCCCACATGATCTGTGCATTGGTATCATAAGGCATCTCTCCTTCGATTTCAATATAGGTCCCGGAATTATAATCATGCAGATAGGACTGCATATAATCAGTGATAAAATAAAAAGGCGCATCTGCACCGATATCATCCCAGGTGACAGGTTCTGTCTCATCTTCCAGCACAACCTTCATAGCATAAAGTGTTCCGGTCTCGGAATCCACGACACACTCTATACTGACTCCCGTAACCTCCTCTTCCTTCATGCGCATACAGATGTCATAGGCCATGATCGCGACTCCATCCGACAGCTTTTCATCATACAAAATATATCGTTTGATGGAAATGTTATCTGTATCCATATTTTTGAAAAAATAATCCTCCGGGATCACTCCCATATCCTGAAAAGTGTAATTCCATTCCGTATTTAAAATATATTCATCGATCAGACCATATATTTCACCATCTGTTGCAGCTTCATAATCTTGTTCAGAGATATAGTACTGTTTTCCCGCAGCGATACCGTCTGCCAGATTTTGAAGTCTGCGCATGGTGTCTGTCTCATACTCTTCCTTCCAGACGGTATAATCCGTTCCTGTATTTGATATGCTGACTGACCTGGTCAGCCTGCTCTTATCCTGCAATTGTAGCAACCCTTCCGGTCCTGCGAATGCAAATACGATCAGCACGAGCAGTCCACCCATACATAGTAGGAAATTGCGTCGGTTCTTATTCTCCTGTTTTTTCATATTCCGCCTTTTGCTCCCCTGTTGCTTTTATTTTTTACCACCTGCATTTCCCCGGGAAAATATAAACGCATTACCGTGCCTTCTCCAAGCTTGCTGTCAATCTTCAGTTCCCCCTGATGCAGGGTGATGATCTTCTGACAGAGAGCCATTCCGATGCCGGCTCCGCCCTCCTTGCGGGATCTGGACTTATCCACCATATAAAAAGCCTCCGTGATCCTCGCGATCTCTTCCTGCGGGATCCCCCTGCCGTTGTCTACAACCTTGATCTCATAGCCCTGTGTGAGCTTACTTCCTTTCATCAGGATAAATCCGCCTTCTTCCACAGCCTTTACAGCATTATCCAGCAGATTATATAACAGTGACAAAAGCAGATCTCTGTCACCTAAAATCACCCCTCTTTCCAGATTGATCTTTCCCCGGATCCCTTTGCGTTCAAAGGGGATCCGCATCGTATCCCGGATATTTTCCTCCAGTTCTTTCGTCTGAATCTTCTTGAATTCCAATTCCTGTCTGTCCATTCCCACCAGCTCCAGCAATTTGTGAGACAGACTTTCCAGACGTTTTCCCTGGCTGAAAATATAATAGGTGGCTTCGCCCCGCTCCTGCTCTGTCAGTTCATAGGAGTTCAGCATATCCGCATATCCAATGATGGAAGTTAAAGGTGTCTTGAGTTCATGAGCAAATGCCGCCGTAAAATCCTCCTTCTGTTTTGCTTCCAGCTCTTTTTCCTCCATCTGGCGTACCAGTCTGTCCGTCATCCGGTTAAAGCTCCGGGACAGTTCTCCGATCTCATCTGCACCCTGATAGGCTGCCCTCTTCTCCAGATTTCCCTCGGCAATCCTCCCCGCCGTGCGGTTTAACTGCTCTATGGGCCGGGTCAGATATCTGGACAGTAAAAAAGCTGCCAGACCACCGATCACCAGCAGACCTGCCAGAGCAATACCATATTGCCGCATCATATTGCTCCGCTCTTCATAAATGCCGCTCAGGTCCTTCAGGATCCCAAGATATACCATATCTGCCGAATCCGTCGCCTGATCTGTGATAATGCTGAGCAGATAATAACGCGTTCCTACCTTGCGGACACCGTAGACCTGATCTGCACCGGGATCCATAGTCCGGATCATTTCTTCCGCAAGCCTCCTGATCTCATCCTGCGGCAGCTTCAGGCTGCCCTCCAAGGTGATCGTGCCATCCGTTTCAAGTATCATACATTCCATACCGTTCTGATCCGTCATCCGTTCTGTTGCGGAATTTCCCGCCTGTATCCCCGCGAATTCTGCTCCGTATTTTTCCATGTTCTGATACACCATATCATAAATGGTCTGAAAGAGCAGGTTCTCACGTTTTCCCTGCTCCGTCTCCCGTTCTAACATACGGTTAAAATAGAAAAACAGCATAAAGCTTCCAAACAGCATGAAGGCTGCCGTAAGAAGTGCTGTGATGGAAAAAAATAATTTATACGTGAACTTCATTCAAACGATACCCCACCTTATATACCGCTATAATAATATTTTCCCAATGTAGCTTTTTCTTCAGCCGCTGTACATGCAGGTCCACCGTGCGGCTCTGTCCCATATATTCACCGCCCCATACGGTCTCGTATATAGTCTCCCGGTACAAAGCCCTGTTTTTATTTCT
>OGNI01001427.1_pt1 | contig 12457 bp, 10 predicted proteins | sample 1573421 | NCBI WGS metagenome assembly OGNI01 (sample SAMEA2581928, study PRJEB24529) | metagenome | biome: Human gut stool | place: China | collected 2011
CGCCGGAGGAGGGGAATTGAGATAGTCAGAATATCAATAGCTACACCGATAAATTATCATTTACCTCAAAACGGCTGCAAAGGTCGGATAAATTCTTTGCCGGAGAGAAATCCCAAATTGGGCAAAATTGGTTTAATTTGGAGATTTCAAAGGTTTACATTATCTTTGTACAACATAAAATCACACCTAATGGCCTCTTCCATACGCATCAAAAACATCAGTGAACTCCCCATCATTAGTGGCAGCAGGAATGATACACGAAAGAAAATCAGTTGCATTACTATCGGGTATCGAGAAGCAGAAGAACAGTTTTCGTCAGATATCCATCTGGACGCTTTTATCATCTTATTGGTTTTATCCGGAAAAGGACATACCGTAATCAATTACAAGGCGTATGATATTCAAGCGGATACGCTTTTACTTCTATCTTCTGCTCATCTGTTTCATTTTTATGAATGTAGTGATGATTTTCAATGCCAATGTCTCTTTGTCAGCAAGGCCTTTACGGATGAAATGGACTCCACCGACATGATCTACCAACGGACCAAATACGGTGTGCGGCTATATAACCAACCGGTAGTTCCTTTAGCGCATCCTTACGCCGTTTTATTAGCCGAACGATTAGCCAGCATCAATAAGAATATTGACCGTACAGAACATTTCTATCACAAAGAAGTCATTCTGAACCGTTTATTCGCCTTTTATCTTGATTTAAGTGACATCCTTGAACGAACCAACCTCCCCCATACGGACGGCTGCCTGACTCGATACGAAAGTATTATCAAATCATTCATCGAACTACTGGCAACGCATTATCGTGAAGAACATAAGGTAGATTTCTATGCTGCCCACCTGAACTTATCTGCCCATCATCTGACACAGATTGTGAAGCTCGTGACAGGACAAAGCGTGAGCGACTTCATCTTCGAAATGCTATTCAGCGAAGCCCGTAACTTACTGACACATTCCAAACTCTCCATACAGGAGATTGCCACCACCCTCAACTTCTCCGACCAGTCTTCATTCGGAAAGTTCTTCAAACGGAAGGCCGGTGTATCACCGGTTGATTTCAGAAAAGATATAGTGTTCGTTGAAGAAAGATGAATCAACCATAAAAAAGGTCTTTCAATTGACTATTTTTGCGTAAAAATCGTCAATTGAAAGACCTTTTTTACTATATTTGTCACAAAACAAAGTGTGATGAATATTATTAAGCGTATCCTTCAGGATAAAATATCAGAACGAATAGAACCCAATAAAGCGGTTCTGCTTTTTGGTGCACGACGCGTTGGAAAGACGGTTCTCATACGTGAGTTGATAAAAGAGTTTAAAGGTCAGTCCATGTTACTTAACGGAGAGGATTACGATACGATTGCCCTATTAAATGAACGGAGTATTTCCAACTACAGGCATTTATTAGAAGGGATAGATTTGCTAGCTATTGATGAAGCACAAAACATCCCGGAAATCGGTTCCAAACTTAAATTAATAGTGGACGAAGTGGAAGGCATCAAAGTCATTGCAAGCGGTTCTTCCTCTTTCGACCTACTCAACAAAGCCGGTGAGCCTTTGGTAGGCAGATCTACCCAATTCCATCTGACTCCATTCTCACAAAAAGAGATTTCACAAATAGAAAATGCTTTGGAAACAAGACAGCACTTAGAATCTAGACTTATCTATGGTTCTTATCCTGAAGTAGTGATGCTAGAAAGCTTCGAGCGGAAAACTGATTATCTACGAGATATTGTAGGAGCTTATCTATTGAAAGACATTTTAGCAATCGACGGTTTGAAAAATTCCAGTAAGATGAAGGAACTACTGCGTCTAATTGCATTCCAAATGGGCAGTGAAGTATCTTATGACGAATTAGGTAAGCAATTGGGAATGAGCAAAAATACTGTTGAAAAATATCTTGACTTATTATCCAAAGTATTCGTGGTGTATCGTTTGGGAGCCTATTCACGCAATCTCCGTAAAGAGGTAGTGAAAGCCGGAAAATGGTACTTTTACGATAACGGTATTCGCAATGCAATCATCGGAAATTTCACCCCTCTATCTGTACGCCAAGATGTGGGCGCACTATGGGAAAACTATTTAATCAGCGAACGAATGAAGCAATCTTATAATCGTAACCGAGCCAAAGAATTCTATTTCTGGCGAACATACGACAATCAAGAAATTGATCTAATAGAAGAATCACCCGAAGGTTTATCCGCTTTTGAATTCAAGTGGGGAGACAAAAAAACGAATGTCCCTACCAGTTTCGCAACAGCTTATCCGGAAGCGTCTTTCAAAGTAATAAACAAAGAGAACTATCAGGAATTTGTGTTATAACCGCCGTTCAATCGGATTTGTAATCCTGAGACTGTAAGGAAACCGAAAAAAATACTATTTTTCCATTTACAGGAAGTTAAGAGTTTATCAACAAGAAGTTGGGAGTTTGTCGACAAACTCTTAACTTCTTGTCGACTGGGAATTAATATTTTGTAAGATTTTGATAATCTGAGAGTAAGTTTCCTTACGCAAAAAAGATATTCGTATACATATATTACTTGCGTTCTACGCACCTCTTAAATAACCCGTTGGCGGAATTCGTTTCAGAACGGCTCCATGCCATCTCCATACTATCTCCGTGTCATCTCCGTAACTACTCCGTAGCCTATTCGGTCAGTGATACCTCTATTATATACGGAGTAAGTACGTAGCAGACACAGAGCAGATACGAAACAAATCTGTGCACAGTTCGGATAGAAGTCATGTAACTCAAGTTTCTTTATTCAGATATTTATCGTACTTTTGTAGCCTGTAAACCAGCTATTACGTTTAAGAAGGAATACAACTATGCGCTATAAACTTTCGGCACCAGCCACTTTGCATACCACTATCCAGCTCCCGGCTTCCAAAAGTATCAGTAACCGGGCTTTGATATTACACGCTTTAGCCCAAGGGCATATCGCGCCAAGCAATTTGAGCGATTGCGATGACACCCGTGTCATGATAAAAGCACTGGACGGGAATCCCGGACATATCGACATTCTTGCCGCCGGAACCGCCATGCGTTTTCTCACGGCTTACCTCAGTGTAACACCGGGTACACGCATCATTACCGGTACCGAACGGATGCAACAACGCCCCATACGTATTCTGGTGGATGCCTTACGTGAACTGGGTGCACAGATAGAGTATGCCGGAAAAGAAGGCTTTCCACCTTTACGCATCACAGGTACAGAATTAACAGGCGAAGAAATCAGCCTTGCCGGAAATGTCAGTTCACAATATATATCTGCTTTACTGATGATCGGCCCCATCCTGAAAAACGGATTGAGGTTGAATCTTACAGGAGAAATCATTTCCCGCCCTTACATTAATCTAACACTGCAACTAATGAAAGAATTCGGTGCAGACGCTGCCTGGAGTTCTGAAAGTAGTATCACCGTCCGTCCGGGAAAGTACAGAGACACACCTTTCACAGTAGAAAGTGACTGGAGCGGTGCTTCTTACTGGTATCAGATGGTTGCCTTAATTCAGGATAATGAAAAAAAGGAATCTACAAAAACGGAAATAAAATTACCCGGACTTCTCCCACGCAGCTATCAGGGCGATAGTCGGGGAGCTGAAATATTTGCCAAACTCGGTGTACACACCACATATACCGACCAAGGAGTGATACTGACTAAGATGAGAACTCCCGTTACCTGTTTAAAGGAAGATTTAGTGGATATACCCGACTTGGCACAAACTTTCGTTGTGACTTGTTGTTTAATGAACATACCTTTCCGATTTACCGGATTGCAGAGCTTGAAGATAAAGGAAACCGACCGCATTCAGGCGCTTATTACAGAATTGAATAAACTGGGATATGTGGTAAAATCGGAACAGGACAGTATATTAATCTGGAACGGTGAACGCTGCGAACCGGCCTCCCATCCCGTTATTGCGACTTATGAAGACCACCGGATGGCAATGGCATTTGCACCCGCCATCCTTCGGACGCCATCCATACGGATTGCCGATCCGCAAGTGGTGTCCAAGTCTTATCCGGGATACTGGGAAGATTTGAAACAAGTAGGATTTGGGATTGAAATAGAGGAATAAGCTATGTGGATATTAATTATAAGTCTTATTGCACTTGTCTGTATCGCCCTTTTGGCAGGATACATCCGTAACCAACGCTTGCAAAAGAAAATAGAGCGCGGAGAACTGGATGCCATGCCTGAAGTGAAAGAGGCCGACGCAGAATGCTGCGGACAGCACGAAATATGCGAACGGGACAGTCTGTTAGCTGCTGTCAGCAAAAAGATAGAGTACTACGATGATGAAGAACTGGACAAGTACATCGGCATTGCCCCCGAAGATTACACTCCTGAACAGGAAGATGAATTCAGGGACGTATTCTATACGATGCAGGACATCGACGTTGCCGGATGGGTACGCAGTTTGCAACTGCGTGGAATAGCTCTGCCAAACAATATCAAAGATGAAATATTCCTGATTATAGGAGAGAGGAGATTTTAAAGTGGATCTACTGCAATACACCTTCTTTCAACATGCCCTCATCGGCAGTTTGCTGGCAAGCATTGTTTGCGGACTTATCGGTACGTATATCGTAACGAGGCGACTGGTGTTCATTAGTGGCGGACTGACACATGCTTCTTTCGGAGGAATTGGTCTGGGATTATATACAGGAATCTCTCCTATTCTGGCAGCCGGAGTGTTTGCGGTACTGTCGGCTTTTGGCGTGGAATGGCTTAGCAAACGCAATGATATGCGTGAGGACTCAGCTATCGCGGTATTCTGGACGCTGGGGATGGCATTGGGTATCATGTTCACTTTCCTTTCACCCGGGTTCGCACCTGATTTGTCCGCTTATCTGTTCGGTAATATACTGACGATTACATTCGGAGACATCGCCTTGCTGGCAGGACTTGCAGTGATACTGGCTATTTTCTTTATCCTATACCTGCGTCCGATTATTTACGTTGCTTTCGACCGGGAATTTGCACGTTCACAAGGTATTCCCGTACAAATATTCGAATATGTACTGATGATGTTCATTGCACTGACCATTGTGGCATGTCTGCGCATGGTAGGCATTGTGCTGGTTATTTCCCTGCTCACCATCCCACAAATGACTGCGAATTTGTTTACGCATCGTTTCCACCGCATTATCTGGCTATCCATCGGCATCGGTTATCTCAGTTGCCTGGGCGGATTAATGATATCCTACTATCTCAACGTTCCTTCCGGCGCAGCTATCATCTTCTTTTCCATCATTATATACGTAGTATGTAAGCTGGGAAAGAGTTTTTATTTATCTTTACGGCAGAAAACGCAGAACCCGTAAAACTTACTGGCATAGTTGAAACGCAAAGCAATCCTCCTCACTGGCATCTTAGTCACTTTGATGCTCGTTGCCGGATGTTCTACCCGAAAGAATACAGCCGGCACACGCTTCTATCATGCCCTAACCACCCGTTACAACGTCTACTTCAACGGAAACGAAGCTTATAAAGCCGGATTGCAGGCACAGCAACAAGGGAATAAGGATAACTACATGGAAATGCTCCCCCTCTATCCCATCGGCAATAAAGAAACTACAGGTATCGGTACTTCCGACTATGAGCGAGCCATTGAAAAAGCGCAAAAAGCTATTCGTCAACATTCTATCAAGCGACGCCCCATACGTAAACCAGGACGGGCATACACGGACGAATACAAAAAATGGCTGGCACGTCGGGAGTTCAATCCTTTCATACACCGTGCATGGCTGCTATTGGGAAAAGCACAATATCAGAAAGGAGATTTCCCGGAAGCTGCCTCAACCTTTTCTTATATCGTGCGCCTCTATGACGGACAGACGAATATCACTTCCGAAGCTCTGATCTGGCTATCCCGCTGCTACTCAGCACTGGGTTGGCAATACGATGCTGAAGATGCTCTGAACCGGGTAAATAACGATAGTCTGCCACTATCACTGGCAGTCCCTTATGCTTCGGCAACAGGAAACTACCTGTTGGGCAGTCAGCGATACAAAGAAGCCATCCCTCATCTTGAAAAGACAGCCAAAAACGAGAAGAACAAACAGCAAAAAGCGCGATGCTATTATCTCCTGGGACAGACTTACCAGCTATTGCAACAACCGGAACAAGCTTATCAATCATACAGCAAAGTAATTCGTCTCAACCCTCCGTACGAACTGGCATTGAGTGCCCGTATCCGCCAGACGGAAGTGATGCCCACCGCCAATAGCCGTAAGATAACAGGGAAGCTACTGCGGCTGAGCAAAGACGAGAAAAACGAAGAGTATCTGGATCAGATTTACTATGCATTGGGTAATGTTTACCTGGCCGGGAAAGACACGGCGCAGGCTCTTTCCACATATCACAAAGGAATAGAAAAGAGCACCCGTAATGGTGTGGAGAAAGGAATTCTTCAACTGACATTAGGAAACTTGTACTGGCAGCAGGCACGCTATGCTGAAGCGCAGAAAGCATATGCAGAGGCAATAGGATTGATAGATAAGACACACCGGGAATATGCCGACATTACCACCCGTTCGGAAATATTGGACGAACTGGTACCTCATACCAATACCATACAGTTGCAGGATAGTTTGCAGCACCTTGCCGGGATGCCGGAGGCGGAACGAATGGCCGTCATAGAAAACATCATTGCACAGGTCATCGCCCGGGAGGAAGCAGAACGCAAGGCGGCCGAAGAAGCAGAGCGGGAAACAAACCGCCTGCAGATGCGGGAAGAAGCGGAAAGTCAGTTACCTGCAACTTCGATTATCAGCAAACCAGGGCAAGGGAATACCACTACTCCACAAACTACCCAGCCAGCAATAGGTGGAAAGCAGGATTGGTATTTCTATAATCCGCAATTAGTGGAGCAGGGAAAAGCAGAGTTCCAACGTTTGTGGGGACGTAGAAAACTGGAAGACAACTGGCGAAGGAAAAATAAGACTGTGGTTGCACTGGACGATTTTGAAGAAATAGATTACAGTGAATCGGAAGATATTGCCCCCAAAGACAGTATCCCGAACAGTCAGGAAAATGAAGCAACAGAAAGCTCTGTCTCCCCAGAAAAAGATCCTAAAAAGGGAACTACCGACAGTATCGCCAATGATACGCATCGTCCGGAATACTATCTGGCACAGATCCCATTGACAGAAGAGGCCATGCAGGCATCCAACGCATTGCTATCGGAAGCTTTATACGGTGCCGGAATGGTTTTCAAGGATCGTATGCACGATTTCCAACGGGCAGAAGCCATGTTCGAAAGGCTCATACGGCAGTTCCCGGACTTCGCGCAAGCTGATGAAGCCTATTATCAGTTATTCCTGACGAAATTGGCTATAGAATATTATGAGAAAAAAGGCAGTTCCGCTGAAAAATATAAAGCCGAACTTATCGCCCGATTCCCCGAAAGCCGTTATGCCAAGACACTGGCTGACCCGGATTTCGCAGAGAATGCCGTACATGGTAAACAACGTGAAGATTCACTCTATGTCCGTGCTTATGAGCATTTCCAGATGGGCGACACAGCCACTGTGCGGGCTGCCGAACATCTTTCTTCCGAAATATATCCATTAGGGCAACATCGCCCGAAGTTTATGTTCCTCGAAGCCGTCACCCGACTGCAGGGAGGAGAAACAGAAAGGTTCCTCGCCACTCTGAAAGAACTTGTACAGCAATATCCGCAGAACGAAATCACCGATCTGGCCGCCCATATACTGAAAGGCGTACAGGAAGGACGTCTGCTGGCCCGTGACAGCCATACATTCGGTTCTATCTGGCAACGACGGAGTGCCGAACTGGCCGAGGCAGGCAACTTGTTGGGCGACAGTTCGAGCAGTACCGCTATTCTCCCACCGGACAGTGCTTTCAGCACAGAGCGCAATGTACCGTTCCTCTTTATCCTTGCTTATGAAGAAGGAAAAGTAAACGAGAATATGCTTCTGTTTGAAGTGGCACGCTATAATTTCTCCACTTTCCTGGTTAAGAACTTCGACCTTGCATTTGCTCACGAACGGGGTATCGGTATGTTGCAAATTCGTCCGTTCAACAATTACGATGAAACACAGCAGTATTTCCGTCGACTTTATGCAAATCCCGAAATGGCGGCACGGCTCAGTGGTATGCGTGCCATACTCATCTCGGAGGCCAACTATGCGCAATTAATCAAACAATATAGTTTCGATGATTATGATGCCTTCTACCGTACACACTTCTCTTCCATACCGGAACCGGAACTAAAAGGCTATACACTGGATGAACCTCTGCTGAACCTGCCGACAGAGGAAGAAGAACGACAGAGAGAAGAAAATCTGCCTACGGAAGAGGACGACCCGGAAAATGGTGTTATCTTTGGGGACTGAAATAGCTAACAGATATGAAGAGAGATAGATTACTTTGGGTGGACGATGAAATCAGTTTGTTGCGACCGCACATCCTGTTTCTGGAAGGCAAAGGCTACGAAGTAGATACCGTAACCAACGGACAGGATGCACTCGACCGCTGCCGCGCTACAACCTACGACCTAATCTTTCTGGACGAAAACATGCCCGGACTGAGTGGTCTGCAAACTCTGGCATTAATAAAAGAAATCTGCCCCACCGTCCCTGTTATCATGATCACCAAGAGTGAAGAAGAGAACATCATGGACATGGCTATCGGACAAAAGATTGCGGATTACCTGATCAAACCCGTCAATCCTAACCAAATATTGTTGTCGCTAAAGAAGAATCTGCATCGTCGGGATATAGTCAGCGAAGCTGCACAAACCGCTTATCAACAAAATTTCGGTAAGATAGGCATGCAAATCAATGACTCACTGACGGCAACCGACTGGATGGAATTATATCGCCGCCTGGTATACTGGGAACTGGAATTGGAAGCTACAGACAGCCCTATGAGCGAGATGCTTGCCATGCAGAAAGCAGAAGCTAATTCTGCCTTTGCCAAATTCATAAAGAAGAACTATGCCAACTGGGTATCGGACGAAAAAGGGGCAACTAACACACGCAAACCCTCTTCGGAAAACACCGACCGCCCTCTGATGAGCCCGGACCTTTTCAAACGTATCCTTTTCCCTCTGCTGGACAAAGGTGAAAAGATTTTCTTTATTGTACTTGATAATTTCCGGTACGACCAATGGCGCGTTCTTGCCAATGAATTATCCGGTTTATTCAACATTGAAGAGCAACTCTATTTCAGCATTCTGCCCACTGCCACACAATACGCCCGCAATGCCATCTTTTCCGGGCTGATGCCTGACCAGATAGCTAAGCTTTTTCCCGAATTATGGATAGATGAGGACGAAGAGGAAAACAAAAATTTGAATGAAGCTCCACTGATACGTACCATTATAGAACGCTATCGCCGCAATGATACTTTCTCTTACCATAAAATAAACGATGCTTCCAGTGCAGAACGTCTGCTGGCACAACTACCCGCCTTAGCGCAGAATGACCTCAATGTTGCCGTATTCAATTTTATCGACATGTTGAGTCACAGCCGAACGGAAAGCAAAATGATACGTGAACTCGCCTCTACCGAGGCAGCCTACCGTAGTATCACCCTTTCCTGGTTTCGCCATTCACCGCTGAGCGACTTGCTGAAAGCACTTGCCAGCCGTCAGTATCGGGTTATCATCACCACCGATCACGGCAGCATTCGCGTAGATAACCCGGTAAAGGTGCAAAGCAACAGTAAAGAAATTAATGCCAACCTGCGCTATAAACTGTCACGCAACATGACATACAATCCCAAACAGGTGTTTGAAATCACCCGCCCTTCTGAGATACACCTCCCCTCACCCAACGTGAGTACACGCTATATCTTCGCCACAGGTCGGGATTTCTTTGCCTATCCCAATAATTACAACCATTACGTCAGCTACTACACCGATACCTTCCAACATGGAGGCATTTCGATGGAAGAGATGATTATCCCACTTATCACACTAAGTGGACGAAACTGAAAGTAAAATCATAATTAAATATAGTATGGAAATTAAAATTCAATCTCTGGAGCACATCCATGAAGCCGCCCGCGAGTTTATCGCTGCTATGGGGGACAATACTGTTTTCGCTCTCTATGGAAAAATGGGAGCTGGTAAAACGACTTTCATCAAGGCACTTTGCCAGGAGTTGGGCGTTGAAGACGTCGTTACATCACCCACCTTTGCCGTTATCAATGAATATCGTTCGGACATAGCAGGAGAATTGATCTACCATTTCGACTTCTATCGGATCAAGAAGCTGGAAGAAGTATATGATATGGGATACGAAGATTACTTCTACAGTGGTGCACTCTGTTTCATTGAATGGCCGGAACTAGTGGAAGAACTGTTGCCTGGCAACACAATTAAAGTGACTATTGAGGAACTGGAAGACGGTTCGCGCAAGTTAACAATGGAAAATCTGGATTAATATCTTATGAGCCAATACATCGTACAAGGTATATTCGTAGTGGCCGGCATCATCTCATTACTGGCGGCTGTGTTTGACTGGGAGTGGTTTTTCACTGCCCGCAACACACAGTTCGCCGTAAAGAGTGTAGGAAGAAAACGTGCCCGGTTATTCTATGGCGTACTGGGAATCATTCTTATCGGGATGTCTGTATTCTTCTTCCTGAATACACCGGAGGTTTAACCCTCCTACTGCCATCCCCCACCGAGTGCCTTATATAACCGCACCAGTGTTATCTGCTTATCCCGTATCGCATTGCTCAATCCGATCTGTGCATCGAAATATCCACGTTGTGCATCCAGCACGTCCAGATATCCGATTACGCCATTAATATACTGTAACTGAGCCAACTCCACATTTGTTTGTGCAGCTTGTTCCAGTTGCAGGCGTGACTCATAGATATCTTTTATCTTATTGAAATCTACAATCGCATTCCGCGCATCCTTGAAAGCCGTCAGCACTGATTTCTCGTAAGAGTAAACCTCCTGTTCGTACGCTGCTTTCTTGGCCTTCAGCATCGCCCGGTTCTTACCCATCGCAAATAACGGCGTCAACAGGGAACCACTCAGGAAATGATAAGGTGATTTCAGGAAATCCGAGAATTCAGCACTCTCCAAACCATAATGTGCTGTCAGAGCCAAACGAGGAAACATATTGGTATACGCAAGGCCTACTGTCGCATTTGCCGCAATCAATTTCTGTTCCGCCTGACGTACATCCGGACGGCGTTCCAGCAATGTGGAAGGAAGTCCTACAGGAAGATTTTCCGGCAATTTAACCTCTTCGGGTAACACCGAGCGTTCTATCTTCCGTGGATATTCACCTGCCAGGAAAGCAATGTCATTTTCTTTAATGGAAATCTTTCGCTCCAGATCCGGTACCAATGTTGCAGTACGTGCAAATTCCACCTGCGCCTGCTGATAAGAGGTTTCGGAAGTGAGTCCGCCTTCAAAACGAAGCTTAGCCAACCGCACACCTTCTTTACGGGCATTCAGTGTCTGACGGACAATAGCCAGTTCATTATCCAAAGCTACCAGTTCAAAGTATGCCTGGGCCACTTCTGCCACCAAGCTCATTTTCAGTGCCCGCTGCGCCTCTATCGAACCTAAGAAATCCGCCATACTCTTATCTTTCGCCCAACGTAAGTTTCCCCAAAGATCCACTTCCCATGAAACGATTGCCTTAGCTTCATAACTCCGGTCTGAATCATAATTGTCTCCGCCATAATTTTCCGCTTCCTTGTCCGCATACAGCTTTCCACTGACTTGTGGGAAAAGATTAGCAAAATCAATGCGCTTCATTGCTGCCAGTTCCTTCACCCGTGCGGCAGCTATCTTCATATCCTTATTATATTCGAGCGTCCGCTCTATGAGCGCTTGCAGCGTAGTATCGGTGTAGAGTTCCCACCATTGCCGGTCAGCAAGAGAGAGCGTGTCCTGTTCCGTTGAGTCAAGCTGTTGCGGCAGGTTCAGTTCCGGACGTACATAATGTTTACCCAACTGGCAGGAACTGAACAATAACACCAACGCCATCATGTAATATATTGTATATTTTCTTTTCATAACTTATCGTTTAAATCGCTTCGTAACTTTCTTAATATTCGTACTCTTCGCTTTTGCCTCCCCCTTCATCCGCAGAAGATGCAGTGCCGGTACAAAAAGAATACCTATCGTCACAGCTAAAATCATTCCAAAGAATACACCGGTACCAATAGCCTGACGGCTTGCCGAGCCCGGTCCGCTGGCAATAACCATCGGCAACATACCGAGAATAAATGCCAATGACGTCATCAGGATAGGACGGAAGCGCAGCTGCGATGCATGTAAAGCCGCCTTAACCACATTCGCTCCACGATCTACTTGTTCTTTTGCAAATTCTACAATCAAAATTGCATTCTTTGCCGCCAGACCGACCAGCATTACCAATCCGATCTGGAAATAGACGTCGTTCTCCAATCCACACAGCCACACTCCGAGGTAGGCT
>OGNI01001428.1_pt1 | contig 12449 bp, 8 predicted proteins | sample 1573421 | NCBI WGS metagenome assembly OGNI01 (sample SAMEA2581928, study PRJEB24529) | metagenome | biome: Human gut stool | place: China | collected 2011
CCTTCGTCCGGCGGGTTACGCGATCTGGGAGAATATCCAGCATGAATTAGACCGCCGTTTCAAAGAGACAGGCGTTGAAAATGTATATTTACCGTTGTTTATCCCGGAGAGTCTGTTAGAGAAAGAAAAAGATCACGTGGAAGGGTTTGCACCGGAAGTTGCATGGGTTACTTACGGCGGCTTAAATCAGCTTCCGGAGCGTCTGTGTGTCAGACCGACTTCAGAGACATTGTTCTGTGATTTTTATAAAAATATTATCCAGTCTTACCGTGATCTGCCAAAGGTATATAACCAGTGGTGTTCTGTTGTAAGATGGGAGAAGGAAACACGTCCGTTCTTACGTTCCAGAGAGTTCTTATGGCAGGAGGGACATACCGCACATGCGACTGCAGAGGAAGCAGAGCAGAGAACCGTACAGATGTTAAATGTCTATGCGGATTTCTGTGAGGATGTACTTGCAATGCCGGTTATCCGTGGACAGAAGACAGAAAAAGAAAAATTCGCAGGCGCAGATGCAACTTACACGATCGAAGCGCTGATGCATGATGGAAAAGCATTGCAGTCAGGAACCAGCCATAACTTTGGCAATGGATTTGCAAAAGCATTTGGCATTCAGTACACTGATAAGGACAACAAACTTCAGTATGTATATCAGACATCCTGGGGTATGACAACACGTCTGATCGGTGCGATCATCATGGTACACGGAGATGATTCAGGACTTGTGCTGCCACCGCGTATTGCTCCGGTACAGGCTATGGTCATCCCGATCCAGCAGCAGAAAGATGGTGTGCTTGACACCGCAAAAGAAGTCTGCGAGCGTATCGGAAAAGTCTGCCGTGCAAAACTTGATGATTCTGACAAGAGTCCGGGATGGAAATTCTCCGAGCAGGAGATGAGAGGTATTCCGGTTCGTATCGAACTTGGACCAAAGGATATTGCAGCAGGCAAATGTGTGATTGTGCGCCGTGATACCAGAGAGAAGATCGAGGTTGCATTAGATGAGCTTGAAGCAAAACTTCCGGAGTTATTAGAGCAGATCCAGAAAGATATGTTTGAGCGTGCAAAGGCACACAGAGATGCACATATCTGGGATGCACATAACTACGAAGAGTTTACAACAATCGCAAATGAGAAACCGGGCTTTATCCGTGCAATGTGGTGTGGAGATCAGGCATGTGAGGATAAGATCAAAGAAGATCTTGCAGTGACATCACGCTGTATGCCGTTTCATGATCAGGAACATATCTCAGATGTATGTGTATGCTGCGGAAAACCGGCTCACAAATTAGTATATTGGGGTAAAGCATACTAAAAAATAAAAACAGAACCGCAAAGTGATTCAGCGAATATAGACAGATTCGCTGAATCATACGGTTCTGTTTACTTTTAACATAAAATGGAAACGATTCCGGTAGCGTTTTTACAATGGGATCATAAGACCTGCAGAAAGTACATGTAACACAAAATATTATTTTTTCAGGGGGATGGGAGAAGATGATAGAAAAGTATTATGATGGTGCGATAGAACAGGTGGCAGCCGGTTTGGGAACTGTGGAAAAGAACCATCTTCTGGTCAGATACAGTGGACAATTTTCCATAGAAGAATTAGGTTATACAGATCAGCTGGAGAAAATGGAGAATATTTTCGTACAGATGCACGAATTTGAACCGGGTGAAATCACCAGTGCATATGAGCCGTATCTTACCATGATCTGTGATGGCTTCAGGCGGTATATGACGGGTACATTCGAAGAATTTATGGAAGAATGTGATGTGTATTATCTGCACCGGCCGGTACTGCTTGGCTATTTTAACCGGGGATATGCAAAAAGGGAAGAGATCATTTTGCTCGATGAGGTGGCATATGAACAGGAGCGCATGTTAGCGGCACTTGAACGTATGCTGTATGCCATTGCAGACAGGCATCCGGTTCTTCTTATTTTGAACCGTTTTCAGCTGGCCTCAAAAAGTACGATGCAATTGACAGCGCGAATTTTAAAAGCCGAGAACAGCAATATAGGTCTTGTGCTTGGGGTCAGTGATATTCAGGCAATGCCGGAGTTTTTAGTGCCGGACTGGGAGATGCTTTACGAGACATTAGATGATGGCAGCAAGATTTACCATATCGGAAATTCAGGCAGGAAAAAAGAAGAAATCGCAGATGATGGAAAATATGCTGACTACGGAAGCGAAAAGGTCTACCGCAAACTGCAGAATATGGTGGAATTTCTTGATTTTGACCAGGCAGCATATTATCTGGAGGTTATAGAGCGAAAGATAAAATTTGATAATCTCTTTGTCGATGATCCTGCACGTTTTCGCATGTGGCTTTTATTTGCGAAAGTTTCCATTTTAAGGAAGGATATTCCCAAAGCTCTTGAAATCTGCGAGGATTTAGAAAAAATTCATCTTGCCGGAAGGGAAGATGAGTGTGCATATGAGCAGGACTATCTGATCGCAACTGCGTATATGTATCAGGGAAAATTAAAAGAAGCCTTAGAGATGGCAGGCGAAACATATCGTATTGCAGAAAAAATATCGGATGATTACCGGAAGTTTTTATCCGAGTTACTCAAAACCCAGATACAGATGTCCGGCTGGTATAACATATTTTTCTGTGCGCAGGATGTAAAAATAGAGAAAAGCCTGACCGAAAATCTGATCCGCTACAATTACCGCAATCATCTGGCACATGTATATATTTATGCATATGACAATAAGCCGGAAATCGTCGAGAAGGCGAATCAGTCTGAAGAACTTCTGATCTACTTCAGCAAGGGAATACGTATTGCCAAAGAAATCGAAAATGAACATCTGATCAACACGGCATACCAGAAAAATATCATGCTTTCGTCGACAAATGGCATGTATGAAATTTCCCTGCTTTATTCGGTGCGCACGTATGAAGCATTGAAAGATAAAAGATCAATCCAGGCAGGCCGTATCTATTCGGGAATTGCATATAATTTATGTGCGATCGGTGAAAATGAACGTGCAATGGCGTATTACACGCATGCCATCCGTCTGTTTTATTATCTGAGGGAGCCGGGAGATATTGCAGAAGTGCAGTATAATATGTCTTTAAACTGCATTATGTGCGGTCAGTATGAAAAGGCGGAATTTTATCTGACACAGTGCATGAAGGCTGTGGAACGTCTGCATTTAAACAGTCTGAGGGTATGCAATCTGTCAAAATTATATGGACTTCTTGCACTTGTGTCTGTTTTAGAGGGCAACAGGTTTAATTGTGAGCGCTACTTAAACAATTGCAGACAGTTTTTAAATTACGTTATAGAAAAAGAAAAGATGGGAGATGGGTTTGGAACTGTCCATGATTATGCGAAAGTTGATGACGACATGTTTTTATATACATTTTCCCGCGGATTGCTTGCCGTATACGATAGAGATTATGAAAAAGCTGACTTAGATTATGAAAAAGCGGAGAATTATCTGAGATGCTCCGAGGGAAATCAGTTTTTCAGCTATGCACTTTTCCGGAAAAAGCGAATGGAGTGTTTCAATCATCTTGGAAATAAAAAAGGGGAAGTAAAACAAAAGAACATACTGGAGGAATACGAAAACAAACATTTTAACACTTATGGAAAGCTGGCAGAAAAAATTATGGATACCCTGCCGCCTTTAGATGATGAGGATGGGAAGAAGGAGATTTCCGTACAGGAATTAGATGCGCTTCTCTGGCAGGAAAGTATGGTGCTTGCTTATAAGAGTAAAAAACACCAGCTGGATTTTATTTTAACCTGGCAGAAACTGATCGACGTGACCGGAGTCAGTGCAGAAGAAATGATCGATGCGGTCATGAAAACGTTTTTAAATCATTTTAATGTGGATTGCGCGGTATATGCGCGCTGTATGGAGAGACAGACGCAGGTGTTATACAACAATACAGGGATAGAATTAAACGACGGGCAGACGGGCAGGATCATTGCTTCCCTGAAACGGAATCCGGGAGGTTATGCAATCTCGAAGATCAGCAGCAATTATAATGAGCACCAGGATATCACATCATTATTTGGTGAGGATGATGTGTGTTCTTTAGTGGCAGTACCGTATTTTAACAATTCAAAACTGGAAAATTTCCTGATCGCCTATGTGAGGATGAAGGATAACTGGCATTCTTCCGTAAACAGATATATGTTAGATGAAGATGACTTAAACATGTATCAGCTTTTGTTCCGGGAGGTAAAATATTCTTTGAACCGTCTGGACGCATATGATAAAATATACGAGATGAACAATAAACTTTATCTTTCTGCGGTTACAGACCAACTGACTGGAATTTACAACAGAGAAGGGTTTTACCGGAGAATCAAAGCCCTGATGGATGAATTCCTGGGAGGAAAACGAAAACCGGAACTGGGACTGATGTTTATTGATCTCGATAATTTTAAACATTATAATGATACTTACGGTCATGATGTCGGAGATCTGGTTTTAAAGGAAATGGCAGACATTTTCTCGGGTCTGTGTGAAAAACAGGGATTTGTATGCCGCTACGGCGGGGATGAATACATTATCGTATTTTTTACTGCAGACAAAGAAAAACTTACAGAGACAGCAGAGCTGATCTATAAAAAGATCGATCAGGCAGACGGTTTTGAAGGAGCGATTTCTGAGAAACTGAAAAAACAGATTTCTATCAAAAAAGAGCAGCGTATTTCCTGTTCCATTGGAATCGTGTCGGCGAAAGACGTTCATGACGAGGAAGAAATCAACCAGATGATCAAGCGGGCGGATGATCTGCTCTATTCGATCAAGACAACAAAAAAGGGAACTTACCGTATATGAAAATCGTTTTGCCGGAAAAAGTAAAATTTATCATAGAAACATTAGAAGAACATGGCTATGAAGCGTATGCAGTCGGCGGCTGTGTGCGCGACACCATGTTACACCGCACACCGGGGGACTGGGATATCACGACACAGGCGAAACCGGAGCAGGTTAAAGAAATATTTGCCGAAAAAAAGATCCATACCATTGATACCGGGATACAGCATGGAACAGTCACCGTGATGGTGGAACATGAAGGATTTGAAGTGACAACTTACCGGATCGACGGTGAATATGAGGATGCAAGACACCCGAAAAACGTGCAGTTCACGGCGAGTCTGCTGGAGGATTTAAAACGGCGTGATTTTACAATCAATGCCATGGCATATAATGACAAAAACGGTCTGGTCGATGCATTTGACGGTGTGGGTGATTTAGAGCGGGGCGTGATACGATGCGTGGGATGTGCCACAGAGCGTTTTTCGGAAGATGCGCTTAGGATGCTTCGTGCCGTGCGTTTTGCTGCACAGCTTGGATTTGCGATTGAGGAAGAGACAAAAAAGGCGATGGTAAAACTTGCACCGAATATTGCAAAAGTCAGTGCGGAACGGGTACAGACCGAACTGGTAAAATTAATTACTTCTGCGCATCCGGGCGAGATCAAAACAGCATGGGAGACAGGTCTTACAGCAGTATTTCTGCCGGAGTTTGACCGTATGATGGAGACGCCGCAGAACACAAAGCATCATTGTTATTCGGTCGGGGAACACACTGTGGCAGCCTTAAATCATATTGTGGGAGATAAGGTGCTGCGCCTTACAATGTTGTTACACGATGTGGCAAAACCTGCGTGCAGGACCACGGATGAGTCTGGCAGCGATCATTTTTACGGACATCCGAAGGAAGGCAGTGAGATCGCACGAAAGATCCTGCGCCGGTTAAAGTTTGACAATGATACGACGGATAAGGTGTGCCGTCTGGTGTGCTGGCATGATGATAATCCGCCTCTTTCAGAGAAAAATATTAGAAGAGCAGTAAGCAGGATCGGAGTGGAACAGTATCCGGCATTGTTTGCGGTAAAACGTGCAGATATCCTGGCACAGAGCGAATACCAGAGGGGAGAAAAGTTAGCATACGTGGATGGATATGAGGCATTATACCGGGATATTTTAGAAAAAAATCAGTGCCTTACGATACGGGACCTGGCAGTCAATGGAAGTGACCTGATCGCTGCCGGGATGAAACCGGGAAAAGAGATCGGGGAAACATTAAAAGGTCTTTTGGAACTGGTGCTTGATGAACCGGAGCTGAATACAAAAGAAAGACTATTGGAGAGAATCTGTAGTCATGAATGAACAAACCCTCTCATATGATGAAGAGACACGGTGGTAAGACCGTAATCAATCATATGGGGGGCGTTTTTTTGTATAATCGACCGGAACAGGTATTAGAACAATACGAACTGGAAGTAAAATCCATCTCAAGAGGACGGGACAGCTATCAGTGTGATACCGAACAGGGACCAAAAATATTGCGTGAATACAGAGGTTCGAAAGAACGGGCAGAGTTTTTAGCAGATATGCTGGATCATCTTGATAGACAGGGAAGAACTGTGGAAACGATAATGCGCACAAAAGAGGGCGAGCCGTTTTCTGTGAATGAGGAGGAAACAAAATACATATTATATCAGGCGTATCCGGGTGCAGAATGTGATACGAAAAACAGGTCAGATATGTTTAGCGCAGTAAAAGAACTTGCGTTGCTGCATCAGTCTGCACAGAATTATGAGGGCAGTGTACCAGAGTTTTTACGATCGGGACAGAACAGTCTGTTAATGCTTTATGAAAAAAGAAACCGTGAGTTAAACAAAGTAAAGAATTATATCCGTGCAAAAAAGAAAAAAAATGATTTTGAGATGATGTTTGCGGTCTGGTATCCGGAATATGTGAAAAAAGCGAAAGAGACAACGGATATTTTAAAGGATCTTGGACGGCAGGAGAAACTGATTGGATTCTGTCATGGTGACTATAACCAGCACAATGTTATTTTCTCACAGGAAGGAATTGCAGTCGTTCATTTTGAAAATTTCCTGTATCAGGAGAGAGTCGGGGATCTTGCAAACTTTATCCGGAAAATGATGGAAAAGAATAACTGGAATGCAGGACTTGGCATGGATCTGATACGTAATTATGACCGGGTAAAAAAGCTGTCGCCGGAAGAACTGAAATATCTGTATGTTTATCTTGCATATCCGGAAAAATTCTGGAAGATCGCAAACCGTTATTATAATTCACATAAAGCATGGCTGTCAGGGAGAAATATAGAAAAATTAGAGAAAGTCATTGCGCAGGAAGATGCAAGGGAACAGTTTTTACAGATGCTCTTCCACTTTACCGTGTAGATAGTTTGCGGTATAATTATTTGCACAATATTTTAGAAAGCAGGAGAGCACATGAAGATAAAATACAGGATTATTTTGCTGCTTGCAGCAATGATCATGCTGTTTAGTGCATGCGGAAAGAAGAATACGGTTGTGACCGGGCGTTATTATTACCCGGATCAGGAGAAAGATGCCAAAACGGAGGATGTTTCGGATGATGCAAATGAGTCGGTGGAGGCAACTGGGGAAGATGTGGTCGGAACAGACCAGTTCCTGATCAGATCGAATGATATGCAGGCAGAATGTCTGACATTAGAGCAGATCGCATCCGGTAAAGAATATGTGTATTATTACACAATCGCAACCAGATTTCTCGATAAATATGGAAACCGCACAGCGGTGTCTTATTTTGAACCCGGCAGAGTGATCACGGTGGGAGAAAAAGATGATCAGGGAAAGATCACGCAGGTGCAGATTTCCGATGCTGTCTGGGAATATCCGGATGTATCACGTTATTCGGTGGATATGGATCGGAGGATTTTTAAGATCGGAGATGAACGGTATTCCTATGATGCAGATCTTTATATCTGTGAAGATGATGTGAGAAAGCAGTTATCAGATCTGTCCGATTTAGATACACTGCGGGTGACCGGTATAGGAAAAAAAATGATCTCCATTGTTGTCACAACCGGACATGGGGAACTTGCGCTGACGAATACAGAACTTTTTGAGGGAAGTTTTATCCAGATCGGAAGCAAAATATTTGCGGAAGTGACCAAAGATATGACGATGGAACTGCCGGCAGGAACTTATACTGTGACTGTGGCAAATAACGGATATGGCGGAAGTACAGATCTTACGATCGAGAGCGGACAGAAAGAGACACTTGATCTTAACACTTTAAAGGGTGAGGGACCAAAGTTTGGAAATATTTTATTTGCTGTGGATGTGGAGGATGCGATCATTCAGATTGATGGAAAAGTGATCGACACCGAGGAGGCAGTTCCGATCCAGTATGGAGTGCACAGTCTTGCTGTTACAGCTCCCGGATATGATACTTACAATAAGAAGCTGTTTGTTAATTCAAAAGAGGCAACGATCGTGATCGGAATGTCCGGTGATGGAAGTGGAACAGAAAGCACCACGGAAGAGACAGAAACAGAAAATACAGCGGATTCCGTGACGAACGAAACAGATACTACGACAGATGGAGCGGCAGGGAGCCTTGCGGGAAGTCTTGCAGGAAGCCATACAGCTGGGGAAAGCAGCGGAACAACTGCCGGAACTTCTGTGGGAAGCAGCACTGGAACCTCGACGGGGGATTCACTGGAAAACAGCAGCGGAATTTTGACGGATGGGACTTCGGGAACCGGCAACGGGGATGGCACATCAACGGGCAGCAGTACGGATTATCTCTCTACTCTGTCAGAACTTTTGTCAACGTTATCCGGAAACAGTAATTAAAAAGGACAGAATTGTACAAATTTAGCATGGAATAGTACTTGAAAAACAAGTTTGTTATCGCTAATATAAAGACAGAATCATAAGTATGGGAGGAAAGAAAAATGGGATACAAAGAAAATTATGAGAGCTGGCTGAATAATCCTTACTTTGATGAGGATACCAGAAATGAACTGAAAAATATTGCGGGAAACGAAAAAGAGATCGAAGACCGTTTTTATATGGATCTGGAATTCGGTACGGCAGGACTCCGTGGTGTGATCGGAGCCGGAACCAACCGTATGAATATTTACACCGTACGCAAGGCTACACAGGGACTTGCAAATTATATCAGCAAGGTAAACGGGCAGAAGCGCGGAGTTGCGATCGCCTATGATTCCCGCCACATGTCACCGGAATTTGCAGATGAAGCAGCACTCTGCCTGGCAGCAAACGGAATCAAAGCATATGTATTTGAATCTTTAAGACCAACCCCGGAACTTTCCTATGCAGTACGTAAATTAGGCTGTATTGCCGGAATCAATGTGACAGCAAGCCACAATCCACCGGAGTACAATGGATATAAAGTATACTGGGAGGATGGTGCACAGATCACACCTCCGCATGATACCGGAATCATGGATGAAGTAAAAAAAGTAACCGATTATGCAACAGTAAAGACCATGCCGCTTGATGAGGCAAAAGCAGCAGGACTTTATCAGGTGATCGGAGCAGATATCGACGATCCTTACATTGCTGAATTAAAGAAACTGGTTCTGCATCAGGACTGCATTGATAAAGTGGGCGGAGAGTTAAAGATCGTTTATACACCATTACATGGAACAGGAAATATTCCGGTACGCCGTGTATTAAAAGAGCTTGGCTTCAAAAATGTATATGTTGTTCCGGAGCAGGAGCTGCCGGATGGTGATTTTCCGACGGTAAGTTATCCGAACCCGGAAGCAGCAGAAGCATTTGAACTTGGACTTGCCCTTGGCAAAAAAGTAGATGCAGACTTAATTCTTGCGACAGATCCGGATGCAGACCGTCTCGGTGTGTATGTAAAGGACAGCAAAACAGGAGAATATCACAGCTTAACCGGTAATATGTCAGGATGCCTGATCGGTGATTATGTGATCGGACAGCGCAAAGAGCGTGACGGAAGCCTTCCGGCTGACGGTGCATTTATCCGTTCTATCGTTTCTACGAATATGGCAGATGCGATCGCTGACTATTATGGAATCGAGCTGGTAGAAGTGCTGACCGGATTTAAATTTATCGGTCAGAAGATCTTGGAATTTGAGAAAACAGGAAAAGGAACCTATCTGTTTGGTATGGAAGAAAGCTATGGCTGTCTGACAGGAACCTATGCGAGAGATAAAGATGCGATCGTAGCATCCATGACACTCTGTGAAGCAGCCGCTTACTATAAGACAAAGAACATGACATTGTGGGATGCAATGCTTGCAATGTATGAGAGATACGGCTATTACAAAGATGATGTGACATCCATCACCTTAAAAGGTATCGAGGGTCTTGCAAAGATTCAGGAGATCATGAATACACTGCGTGATCAGGCACCACAGGAGATCGGTGATTATAAAGTGACTGCAATCCGCGACTATAAGAAAGACACTGTTACAGATCTTGCAACCGGTAAGGTTACACCGACAGGACTTCCATCTTCTAACGTTCTTTACTACGAGATGACAGATGGTGCGTGGGTATGTGTAAGACCATCCGGTACAGAGCCGAAAGTAAAATTTTATCTGGGTGTAAAGGGAACTTCCCTTGCAGATGCTGACAAAAAATCATCCGATTTATCAAAAGCAGTACATGCGATGATCGATAAAATGCTTTAATCATAATCCTGAACGGAAAATGTATGTAAAAATGCCCATATTTAGGGGATTTTCCTTGACAACAGAAGTAAAAACAAGTATAAATAATGAAGTAGGTATTACAGTGTACGGATATCCGTCAGGGATTGGTGCATCAGAAGACCGCAAAATTAAATTTACTGTGAAAATCCAGAGGAGGAATTTTTAACATGAACAAAGCAGAATTAGTTGCAGCAATGGCTGAGAAAACTGAATTAAGCAAAAAAGACGCAGAAGCAGCATTAAAAGCTTTCACAGACGTTGTAGCTGAAGAATTAAAAAAAGGTGAGAAGATCCAGTTAGTTGGATTCGGAACATTTGAAGTATCTGAGAGAGCAGAGAGAACAGGAAGAAACCCACAGAGCGGTAAAGAGATGGTTATTCCGGCTTCTAAAGCTCCAAAATTCAAAGCTGGTAAGGCTTTAAAAGATATGGTTAACGCATAATCATAACAGAAAAGATTCTAAGCGGGTTCCGGTTGCGGAATCCGCTTTTTAATGTAATAGGAAATTCCCTATTACACAAAAAGCCCTCCGGGCGGGATGCGCATCTCGCGGAGAAGAAGTTAGCTGTAAACAGCACCGCTCGAGCGCAAAAGAGTCACAAGCGACTCTTTATTTTGTGATAATTTTATTTCTTATGGAAAAACTATTAGAAATACGGAGGATTATCATATGAAACGATCAGAAATGTATGAGGAATATTTAAAACAAAGTGAGCTGTCAGAACATACCAGACAGGTATATCTGAGGGAGGCAGAAAAATTTATCCGGTATTTAAATGGAAAGGAAGTTACAAAAGAAAGGACACTGCTATATAAACAGAAATTGCAGGATGAGAATCTGGCACCTGCAACGATAAATCTTTACGTGATTGCGGTAAACAGGTATTTAAGATATTTAGAGTGTGAACAGGCATCCATAAAGACATTGAAAGTGCAAAAAAGAACAGCGTGGAAAATGTCATTAACCGGAAAGAATATCAGGAATTGTTAGATTATGCCAAAAGCAGTGGCAGAAAAAATATTACTATATCAAAAACGGGCGGCATAAAATTTTGTGCCGCCCGTTTTATGTAAAATATGACTAATAAAGTACAGTATCATGTGCTATAGTTTTCACAAAAATAAACGTTGAACGCTTATTTTGCTGACTTTTTGGGAAAAATAATGATATAGTTAAATAGTGGTATGATATAAAAAATATCAGGTATGAAATACCAGGTAAATATAAGATAGAAAAAATACCTGTAGATGATCATTTAAATTTGAAACCAGGGAAAGGAGAATCAAAAGAATGTTTGAAATCGGAGAATATGTTGTGTGTGGCGCAAAAGGTGTCTGTCAGATCAAAGATATTACCCATATCGATATTTCAGGAGCGGACCAGGAACGTTTGTATTATGTTTTAGCACCGGTCGGGGATTCGAATGGGACTGTCTATGTACCTACGGACAGCGAGAAAATTGTAATGCGTAGGACGATTTCAAAGGAAGAGGCAGAAAAGCTGATTGAGGAAATGCCCCGGATAGAACTTTTGTGGGTGCCTGATGATAAACAACGCGAGGCAAAATATAAAGAAGCACTCCGGACATGTGATTATCATGCATGGGTCAGCATTGTAAAGACATTGTATAAGCGTAAAAAAGAGCGGATCGCGCAGGGCAAAAAAGTGACTGCGGTAGATGAACGTTATATGAAAGTGGCAGAGAATGAACTGTATGGAGAGCTTTCTCTGACGCTCGGTGTACCGCGGGAGAAAATGGAAGATTATATTAAAGAACGGCTTTCATGAAAGAAAACTGCCCATCAAATGCTGGTTTGTTGGACTATGGGTTCCCCGGTGAATGGTGGTTCCGGGGTTTTCGATTGGCAAATTGCATCAAGCCGGGACCGTTTTGTTTTCGTTGTCCGAAAATAAGTCAATCTAAGGCTGCCTGGTATAGGTTGTGGCGGAGTG
>OGNI01001432.1_pt1 | contig 12375 bp, 10 predicted proteins | sample 1573421 | NCBI WGS metagenome assembly OGNI01 (sample SAMEA2581928, study PRJEB24529) | metagenome | biome: Human gut stool | place: China | collected 2011
GCTTGAGGCCCGCCGGGTGGGACAGCACCTTCACCCGCTCGTCGTCCGGGTAGTTATCCCTATTATAATTGGTATGGTTCTGCATGGTGACTGCGTGCAGGAAGATGGGCTTATCAGAGGAAGTGCTCATCTTTTCATACTGCTGAATAATCTGGTCGGCCATGGAGTCATCGGTCACAAGGCCGCTGGTCCAGTAGTGTTTGCGCACCTTGGTCACGCCGTGCATATCCTCCAGACTGATAAAATCGCTGAAGCCGAGGTTGGGATAGGCCTTATCGCGGCTCCAGTATTTTGCCCAGAAGCAGTGCACCGCAGCGGTCTGGTAGCCCTTGAGTTTAAGGTAATTGGGCAGGGCGAACATGGGCTTTGTGACGTGCTGCTGGTAGGGTTTGCTGCCGCTGGGCAGGAAGGACACGGAGTAGCCGGTCAGAGCTTCAAACTCCACATCACAGGTGCCGCCGCCAAAGCTGGGGCTGTAGGCCCGGCCATAGGCGCTGGTCTGCTGCAGAGCGTGAAGGTTCTGTGATACATCGGTATCAAAGGTGATGCCGTACTGCTCCAGCTCCGAAACATCCCAGTAGGACTCGTCCATCACATAAATAATGGTAGGCTGCTTTGCCTGCTCCTCCTTGGGGGTGGTGGCGGCATAGCTGCCTGCATACATGGGGCCGGTGGAGAATTTCTCGCTCTCAGCTACGTTATCCAGAATATCGTCCACTGCCTGCTCCGAGTAGCCCTCGGGCTTGGCGATCTCCAAATTGGTGAGGTTGGTCATAAAACCGGTAAGTACACCGTAGTAACGATAGTAGCGATCCTGCATCCACGCATCCGGCGTGATGCCCAAAACCTGCGTGACTGCAGGCTGTAAATAAACGCCGAAGATCAGCAGACACAGCGCCGCTGCCGAGGCACCGGTGCCCGCAAGCCTTGGCAGCCAGCGCTGGCGCAGCCGCCCGCGGTAAACAAAGAAGCTTGCCACCGTAAGCACCAGCACCAGCACAATGGAGACAGCCATACTTGTCTGCAGCTTGAGCCCGGCAGCAGAGGCCACACCGGCGGCCTCGGACACCTGCATCAGATCCCACGGCAGAAAGGGCTCACCCCGCAGCTGCATGGTATAGAAGTTTACTGCGCAGGGCGCACAGCCCAAAACGGCCATACCCAGCGTAGCAAGCGGCGGGATGCGCAGCACCCAGTCCAGCAGCTCCCACACCAGAAACAGCAGCAGCCATGCCAACAGATACGCCCCGAAATGGGGGAAAATAAAGCTGATAAAGGTATCAGCGGTCAGTGACCCGCGCGCGATCCACTCACCCAGCAGCAGCACAATAAAGGAAGCTGCCGCCGGGAAGAGCATCCGCAGGGTCAACAGCGGTTTGGATGTTTTCATAGTCGATATCCCTTTCCACGTCCCGAACCCTATTTCCAAAGTGGCTTTGCTATTTGCACAAGCCTTTCGTGCCTATTATAGTCATTTCGCCGAAAATGTCCATTCATGATTTTACAAAAATTACAGTTTTATTTTTCAAAATATTCCCCTATTTTTCACAGACCAAGCTTTGCCCGCAGCTGCTGCCAGAAGCCGTGAGGTGCTGCCGGTGCTTTTGGCACAGCAGTATGCACCAGAATTGCGTCTGTGCCGATGGTCTCGATCTCCTGCCACGGGATGGTCAGGCTCTCGTCCCGGCCCAGCAGGCCAAAAAGCCGCGGTCTGCCCAGCAAAATCAAGCTTTGCAGCTGCGCCGTTGCGGGGTCAAGCTCCAGATCGTCCGCACGGCCAAGGCACACCCCCTGCTCCAGCTGAACGACCTCCTTCTCACAAAGTTCCCGGATCGTCACGGCGCTCTCCCCTTTCTGTCACAGCATACGCCGGGGCGGCATTTTCTATGCCAAAGGGGTGGAAAGCACCCGCCCGGTTGTGGTATACTATGGAAAATATCTGGAAAACATCCAATACAAGCGAGGCAGTATTTATGTATAAAAGCATTATTTTTGATATCGGCGGTGTACTGGTGGATTTTGACCCCAAGGCCTACTTGGTAGACCGGCTGTGCAACGCTGAAATGGAAGAAAAGGTCTACGATTTGACCTTTGGCAGCGAGGAGTGGCAGTTGCTGGACGCAGGCAAGCTTTCCCGCTATGACGGCAACCAGCGGATGCTGGAGCACGCCCGCGCCGAGGGCTGCGCCTTTGAGGTGCAGGGCGTTCTGGACGACTGGATGCACATTCTGCGCCCGCGTCTGCGGATGCTGGAACTGGTGCGGCGGCTGAAGAACCACGGCTATTGCGTGTATTACCTGAGCAATATTCCGCAGGATGTGCTGGAATTGTTGACCGAGCGCGGCGTACTGACCCAGTTTGACGGCGGTGTAGCCTCCTGCGAGGTACAGGTGAATAAGCCTGACCCGCAGATCTACAAGGCTTTGTTGAAAAAGTATCAGCTGAAGGCCAGCGAATGCATATTTATCGACGACAGACTGGAAAACGTGCAGGCCGCCTTTGCGCTGGGCTTTGCCGGCATCCAGATGAAGGACAGCGTTGGTACGCTGATCCGCAGCCTTGCCACCTGTAACGTGGCGCTGCGCTGAATGTTCATATAACAAACAGCAGCCCCTGCCGGAAAGGTTTCTCCGGCAGGGGCTGCTGTGCGTTGGTGGGGAACTTACTTTTCCTCGTAGCTCTGGCAGTAGTGCGGGGTCTCCACCTGCTGGGTGGTGCAGTTGCACTGCTCCGTCACCTTGATCTGCGGCAGATCACATTTGCAGCCGTCCACATTGTGGCAGCACGCGCAGACATCACAGGTCACGCCGATGTTTTCCATGTTTATCACCTCTTTGTCCATAGGTTGCCCTATGGAGCAAGAGTTTATACATGGGTTTTACCAAGCAGCCAGATCTGCGCCCAGCTTACGGCAGGCAGCCTGCACGTCATCATCGGGGGTTTCGTTGCAGATGAGCCCTTCCTCGCTGAACAACTGTGCGCCGTCATCCTGTGCGCGCTGCGCCCAATCGCGCATCCACTGACCATCGCCCCAGCCGTAAGAGCCGAACAGTGCGATCTTTTTGCCGTTCAGCGAGCCTTCCAGCGCAGCAAACATGGGCTCGAACTCGCTCTCTTCCAGCTGCTCTGCACCCATAGCCGGGCAGCCAAAGGCCACCACGTTAAACTCCGCCAGCTTTGCGGGGGTCATCTCGGCGCAGGGTACGATGGTGCCGTTGGCACCTGCACCCTCGGCGATGCAGTTCGCCATGGTCTCGGTATTGCCGGTGGCGCTCCAGAATACGATTGCTACTTTGCTCATAAAACTCTACCTCTTTCTTTGTGTAGTTAGTTTAAGATAACTTCATGTTCTGTGAAAATGCGTCCATATTTCATGACGCATTTTTGTAGTTAGTATTTTCTAACCGTCAACAGGATACCACAGCCCTGCCCCGCTTGTCAAGGCATTGGCGCAATGTTTGCATGATGCAACAATGCTGCCTTTTTTCAAAGCGCACAGAGCGTGCTTTTCAGCCGCCTGACACGCGGAAAACTACCAACAGCACCCCGTAGATGACCGGCTGGTGCAGCAGATACAACAGCAGCGAGTGCCGCCCAAGCCAGCCCAGCGGCGGGCAGACCGAGCGGCGCAAGGGCTCCATGCGCCGCCGCCCTACAACGCCGTAGAGAAAGTACCCTGCCCAGAACAGAAACAGCCACGGCAGAAGGGCAAAATAATCCGTAGAATAGAACCACCACGGATAAAAGCCAAAGTACGCAGTAGCGTAATTTACATACAGTGTCTGCGGCAGCCAGAGGCGCAGACTTCCAAAGCCCAGATAGCCTGCCGAAACATTGCGGGTAAGGGCGAACAGCACTGCGGAGATAGCAAACCCTGCTGCGGGTGGAATGCGCCGCAGCGGCTTTTCCAAAAGGCCGGTCAGCAGCATGGCGCTACCCAGCAGGGTCAGCACACCAAAGATAACTCTGTCCTCCGGCATAAAAAGCAGCGTGACTGCCGTGACAAGCGCCCCTGCCCCGAACACCTGTGCGCCCCGGCGCAGGGTATGATGCCCCAGCTGCACACAGAAGCCGGACAATAGAATAAACACCCAGCAGATGCTCTGCTGCCACAGATGCCCGGGCAAGCCATAATACCAGTCTGCCTGAATGCCGAAGAGATTGACCAGATCCCAGCAGCCGTGATAGAGCATCATACTGACCAGATCCAGCCCACGCAGCTCGTCCAGAAGGGCATAACGGTCAGAAGCGTTATGTTGCTTCACAGCATTTTCCTTCCTATTTGTCACGCTGTTACACCGTTTTCCGGCGCAGCAGGCTCATGGGCGGCAGCTCCGGGGTGGGCATGGTGTATTTTTCCATGGCGTGAGGAGTGCTTTCCACCCGCTCCCCTGCTTCGTTCTCGATCCATTCCGGGGTAAGCGGGATGCTACGGCCGTCCGGGCACAGCGCCTCCAGCGTATCCCCAAGGCTCCATTTGCCGCGCTGCTGGCAGTGGGCGATACCGTTTTCCCAGCTGTCCACCGTGCCCACGAACTCCCACTCGCGGATGTAGGTAGCGCTGTCGGTGGCCTGTTTGGCCTGCTCGCGGCCAAAATAGAAGCCGGGAGAATAATGCCGGTGGCTGGTGCGGGTAAGCTCTGCGTACACCTCCGGCGGCAGTTCAAAGTTATCGTTTGCCGGGTCGGCCAGATAGGCGTCCAGTGCCTTGCGGTAGGCGGCGGTGACGCTGGCAACATAATAGAAGGTCTTGGCGCGGCCTTCGATCTTCAGGCTGTCCACGCCCGCCTTGCAGATCAGGTCAATAAAGGGCGCAGTACACATATCGTTGGCGTTAAGGATGTAGCTGCCGTTCTCGTTTTCGCCGATCTCGTACAACTGACCGGGGCGTGTCTCCTCGCTCAGGTAGTACTTCCAGCGGCAGGGCTGGGCGCACTGGCCGCGGTTGGCGTCGCGCCCGGCCATATAGTTAGACAGAAGACACCGGCCGGACACGCTCATGCACATCGCACCGTGCACAAAGGCCTCGATCTCCAATTCCGGTGGAGTCTTATCGCGCAGGATGGCAATATCCTGCAAAGTCATCTCCCGGGCCAGCACCACCCGCTTTGCGCCCATCTTGTAGGCGGCGCGGGCGGCTGCCCAGTTGGTGATGCCGGTCTGAGTAGAAAGATGCACGTCAATGTCCGGGGCAAAGGTCTTGCAGGCATCCAGCACACCAAGGTCTGCCACAATAAAGGCATCCACACCGGCCTTGGCAGCCTCCTTGATGGCCTCCGGCAGACGGTCGGCCTCCTCGTTGGTGGGCAAGGTGTTCATGGTCAGGTAGACCTTGCGACCACGGGCGTGGGCGTAGATGACGCTTTCCGTCAGCTGCTCCGGGGTGAAATTAGCCGGGGCAGAGCGCATACCAAACTCCGGCAGGCCGCAGTAAACGGCATCGGCACCGTAGTTGATGGCATAACGCAGACGTTCCGCATCGCCCGCCGGGGCAAGCAGTTCCGGGATCTGTAACATTATAGGTTCCTCTCTTATGTATCACAGTTTTCTGACCGGAAAGGGGCCGCCGCACCATGTTTTTGTGCAGCGGCCTTTCCTCAGTTTTTCAGGTTTTTGTTCACAGCTGCGGCAGTTTTGCAGTTGGCATTGTGCTCTGCCAGCGTGTGGGCATAGTAGTAATTGCCCTTGAGGTCGGTCACAAAGAAGTAAGCGTTCTTGGCTTCCTCATCGGGCTGCGGCTCCAGCGCTGCCTTGATGGCGGCAAGGCCGGGGTTCGAGATAGGGCCTGCGGGCAAACCGGTGCAGCTGTAAGTGTCGTATGCTGCAAGGATATTTTCCGGGATATCATCCCAGCCGCCGTAGTAGGGCGCGACCCAGTTCCAGAGATAATTATTGTCGGCATCGCTCTGGACATAGCTGGAGGTGTTGCTTTGCAGCCGGGGGTAGGGCGAGCCCTCCGCCAGACGGTTGCGGAACACCTGCGCCACATTGGAGTCCTGACTGTTGCCCGCTTCCTCCTGTACAAAGGAGGCAAGGGTGACCAGCTCCGGCAGGGTCATGTCCTGCTTTTTAAGCGCTGCGTACATTTCCTTGGTAAATTGTGCATCGAACTGGGCATAGAAGGTAGCCACATAGTTATGCACCGTATCACCCTTCAAAAACTCGTAGGTCTCCGGGAAAAGATAGCCCTCACACTTCATAAAGCGGTTCGGAGCATCTTTATCCTCCGGGACATACTGCCAGAAGGTATAAGCGCTGAAATCGCCCTCGTTGGCTTCCTTCAAAAACTCTTCAGCGGTGCACAGACCGGCGGATTCCATCTTCTGGGCAATGGCAATGGCCGTGGTGCCCTCCGGGATGGTCACCCGCACCGTTTCTGCCTTGGCGTACTGGGAAAGGGTGGCGATGATTGCATCGTAGGAAATCGCACTGGTTTGTAAAACAAAATCACCGTACTGTAGTTTCCCGGCTGCGCCTTTTTCCCCAACATACCAGCGGAACAGATAGGCAGAGCGGATGACGCCCGCTTCCTTCAGCTTGTTGGCAATCGTAGCTACGCCGCTGCCCTGCGGGATGCTTACAGTCACCTCTGTGCTGCCGGGTGCACCATTGCCGTGAATCTCATTGTAGGCAAACAGCACTGCTGCGCCCGCTGCCAGAAGAAGCAGCAGAAGCACTACCAGCAGAATTCTGCCTGCACCGCCCTTTTTGCGGGCTTCGTGTGTATCGTTGTGTGCCATACGCACCTTCCTTTTTTCAGTTTTCCAGCATCAGACGCAGATAGCTTTCGCTTACGTCAAAAGGCTCTGCGTCAAAGCGGATCATGCCGTATTCCTGCCGGGTGCCCTCGCCCAGAAACAGCGGCTGGGCAGCACCTACCGTGATGACTGCCTTTTCCACGATGACTTCCTTCTCGCGGGCGGCTTCCATCAGGATCTCGGCGGCACGGTCGCTGTCGGCCATCATCTCCACAAAATACAGGGTATCCTCCTTGCGAAAGTAGATGCCGTAGCCATGTTCGTTGGACACGATGGTAGCGCCCCGGGCGTACAGCTCCTGCAGCACCACCGCCATGCGTTCCGGGCTCAGCTGCACGGTATCCTTCCAGAACTGTTCCCGCAGCTCACACAGCTTTTTGGCTGTCACCGTGTCAAATTCAGCCTGACTCCACAGGTTGCGGCTCACCTCACGGGGCAGACAGCGCAGGGCAAAAGCATTTGCAAAGCCCTTATCCTGCAGCAAAGCGGCCTGTGCCGCGTCTGCCGGGACTGTCACGGTGAAGCCTGCGCCCCGCAGCTTTTGGTGGGCGCACAGGGTATCCAGCAGACCCGCCAGCAGCAGACTGCCCTCGCCGCACAGGCACAGGTAATTGCCCGTGCGCCCCTGCAGGGTGACCGGCACAGCCAGCGCAGCCGCCACGATGGCGTCGTTTTCATCAGCCACATAAATGTTCTGCATACCGGCAAAGCGTTCCAGTACCATTTTTGCAAAATCTTCGGTATCATGATGCTGGCTCTGCCACAAAGCCAGCACTGCCGCCTCATCGGACGGCTGCATCAGACGATACATCGTTCAGGATGCCCCCTCTTATCATATTTTATCGTTCAGCCCAGTGTTTTCCGAGCAAGCTGCTGTACCTCTTGCTGGATATCTTCAATGCTGCGCATGGCGTCCCCGCTGGTGCAGTGCACGGTATCCCAGCCAAGATGCCGGGCGCAAAACTCGGCAGCAGCGCGGCTGCGCGCCAGATAAGCCGTATCCTTTTCGTGCACGTCCTTTTTGCTCTCGTCGCCGTGGTAGCGCTGGGTCATCAGCCGCTGGCTGACCGCCGGGTCTACCTGCAAATAGATGACCCTGTCCGGTGCAGGCAGTCCCAGCAGACGGAACTCGTAATCAAACAGCCAGTGCAGATATTCCTCCCACTGCTCCTGCGGAAGCTTCGAGCACTGGTGCACCGCGTTGGAGGTGGTATACCGATCAGCGATAATCACACCGCCCTGCTCATAAAAGCTGCCCCAGCTGGTTTTATAGCTGGCATAGCGGTCCACCGCGTAAAAGCTGGAAGCCGCATAGGCGTTTACATCGTCCGGGTGCTGGCCGAACTGCCCGGCCAGATACATTTTGACCAGTGCGCTGGAATCACTGGCATAGTCCGGGAAGGTGATCTTTTGTACCGGCACACCCTGCGCGGCGAGATGCTCTGCCAGCAGCTTTGCCTGTGTGGCCTTGCCGCTTCCGTCCAGCCCTTCCAGCACAATCAGTTTGCCCTTGCTCATACGGCGGCACCTTCTTTAATGGCGGCATATTTTGCGCGCACCTCGGCAGTCTTGCCGCAGCACATCTTGCCCTCCGGGCAGGGGCCGCACAGGCAGGCGGGGCCGGCCTTGGCAAAGATATGGGGTGCCACCGGGTACACCAGCGTGAACATCTTTTCAGCCAGTTCCCGGATCTCCCACTGGGCGCGGTTGCAGCAGCGCAGCTGGAAGAAGTTCATCAGGCTGCGGGCATTCATGGTGACCACCATTTTGGTCTCGCAGGCGTTGGGCAACACAAAGCGGGCGTCCTCGTTGGCCTGTTTAGAAGCCTTGGCGCGTGCCTGCTTTTCCGGCATTCCCTCGGCCATCAGGCGGGCGGTGTGCCCCTCCTCCAGCTTGTGGGCAAGGTCGAGATAACGCTGGGCATCCTCCTCCATGCTGGCAAGGAAAGCCGCCTTTGCTTCCGGGATAGCCTCGATCTCCGGGGGCGTCACATAGCGGAAATCATCCAGACGCACATAGCGCTGGCTCTGCACGCTGAAGGACGCGATGCGGTGCCGGGTGATCTGGGCAAGCAGGGTGCGGCTGACTCCCTCAATGCCAAAGGTAAAGCTGGCGTGTTCAATGGGGCTGGCATGGCCCAGGTCGCTGAGCATGGTCAGGAACTTGGCCGTTTTCTCCTCAGTCAGGCCGTCCAGCAGGTCGGTGATGTGGGCGTCGGAGTAGCAAAGCTTTGCGGCAGCCGCCACCACCTTTTCCGGTTCCGGGGTGTGGGCGATCAAACGAACAGTCATCATAGGGTCATTCTTCCTCCGTAATCTTGGTCAGGGGCGCAAAATTGGCCATCGTTTTCTTGATGCCCACTTTTTCAAAGTTGATCTCTACGATCTGATCCCCGGCAGCGGGCTTTACTTTCAGCACCGTGCCGCGGCCAAATACTTTGTGCTCCACGATGTCGCCCGGCTCATAGTGCTTTGAACCGGAAGCCGCCGGTTTCACGGCAGAATTTACCGTAAAGGCTGTTTGCTTTACAGTATTTTTTGTCGCATTTCCGCCGGAATATGCGGAGCCAAATCCGCTGCTTCTTGTGGTCGGCTGGGTGGAGCTGTTGCCATAGTGACTGCCAAAACCGGAGGAAGCAGGGTTTCTTCCTCCGTAAGAAGAGCCGAAACCACGGCTTTCGCCGGCGTTATATTCCCGGTTCAGGTAGCCGCTGCGGTTGCCCGAACTGTAACCCGAGCCATAACCGCCGCCGTAGCTGCTGCGGCTGTAACCGGAGGGGCCGGAGTAACCGGATGCTCCACCGGGCACAGTATCACTGTACTCAGAGCCCCAGCCGCCCATGCGGGAACGCTGTTCCAGTACAGGGCTGCGGGTCTCCTCGATATACTCCGGTTCGATCTCCCGCAGAAAGCGGCTGGGCTCGTTGCGCTGGGTGCGGCCGTACAACATCCGGGTGACGCTGTTGGAGATGTACAGTTCCTTTTTGGCACGGGTGATGCCAACGTATGCAAGACGGCGTTCCTCTTCCAGATCTGCTTCGGAGTATTTGCTCATCTCGCTGGGGAAAACGCCCTCCTCCATGCCGATGAGGAACACATAGGGGAACTCCAAGCCCTTGGCAGAGTGGATGGTCATCAGCACCACCTGATCGTTACTCTCGTTATAGCTGTCGATATCGCTGATGAGGGCGATATCCTCCAGATAGCCCTCCAGCGTGGCTTCCTCGCCGTGCTGGTCACAGTAGTTTTTGACGTTGTTCACCAGCTGACCCAAGTTCTGCAGACGGTCGGCGGCATCCTCGTGCCCCTTGGCGGCGTCTGCTTCCAGCATGGCCTTGTAGCCGGTCAGTTCAATGACGTCGGAGGCAAACTCGTCCAGTGTGCGGGTTGCAAGAGAATCCTGCAAACGCTGGTAGATCTGCCAAAACTTGAGCAGCGGCATGACCGCGCGGGAAAGTTTCGCGTATTGGTCTGCATGGCTGATGATATCCAGCATACTGACCCCCTGCTGCCCGGCAAGGTCTGCAATGACATCCACGGTGGTAGCACCGATCTTGCGGGCGGGCTCGTTGATGATGCGGCGCAGCCGCACATCGTCCCGGGGGTTGGCTACAATAGACATATAGGAGTGAATGTCCTTGACCTCCTTGCGGTCGTTGAAGCGCTGCCCGCCCACGATCTTATGCGGGATGCCCGCGCGGGTGAAGTAGCTTTCGATGGGAGCCGACTGGGCGTTCATACGGTAGAGAATGGCGTGGTCTGCCAGATGCCCGCCCTCCTTCAGGTGCTGACCGATGACATCCGCGATATGGCTGGCTTCGTCCTGCTCATTCTCGGCGGTATACACCTGCACCTTATCGCCCTCACCGTTGTCCGTCCACAGGGTCTTGCCCTTGCGCTCGGTGTTGTGCTGGATGACGCAGTTGGCTGCGTTGAGGATATTGGAGGTGGAGCGGTAGTTCTGCTCCAGTCGGATGGTCTTGGTGCCGGGATAGAGTTTTTCAAAGTTGAGAATGTTCTCAATGGTAGCGCCGCGGAAGCGGTAGATGCTCTGGTCGTCATCGCCCACCACGCAGATGTTGCGCTCCGGCCCGGTGAGCAGGCTGACCAGACGGAACTGCGCCACGCTGGTATCCTGATACTCGTCCACCAGCAGGTAGCGGTACTTGTTCTGGTAGAACTCCCGCACGTCCGGGTGTTCAGCCAGCAGCTGCACGGTCTGGTAGATCAAGTCGTCAAAATCGAACGCACCGGCCTCTTTCAGCTTTTTCTCGTAAGCTGCGTAGATGCGGGCGGTCTGGGTGCTCTTCACGTCTCTGGCGTGGTCTGCAAGTGCCTGCTCCGGGCTGACCAGCTGATCCTTCCAGCGGCTCATCTGGTTGATGGCGGCCTTGATGGGCAGGAATTTATCATCGATGCTCAGCTCTTTATATACGGTTTTCATTACACGCTGGGCATCGTCTGTATCATAGATGGTAAAGCTGCGGGGGTAGCCGATCTCTTCGGCCCAGCGGCGCAGAATGCGCACACAGGCCGAGTGGAAGGTGGAGGCGAACACTTCGTCCCCTTCCTCGCCGCCCAGCATCCGGCGCAGACGCTCTTTCAGCTCCCCTGCTGCCTTGTTGGTAAAGGTAATGGCCATCACGTTCCAGCTGCGCACCGCGTTGCGGCGCAGCATCCCGTCCAGCCAGGCGGGCGCGTCAGTGCCGGTCATAATTGCCGTTTTCAGAGCCTTGACATCCTCCTCGGTCACCTCACGGGGGGTCCAGTCAGAGCCATGGGCTGAGCCAAACCGGATCAGGTTTGCGATGCGGTTGACCAGAACAGTGGTCTTGCCGCTGCCTGCACCGGCCAGAATGAGCAGCGGGCCGTCGGTGGTAAATACCGCCTGCCGCTGCATATCGTTCAGGCGGCCAAACTGCTTTTCAATATAGGTATCGCGCAGAGCGCAGAATTCCTGTGTGAGATCTGTTGCCATGGTTTCCCCTGTTCCTTTTATGTTTATACTATCAAAGTACAGTATACCACATTTCAAAACGATTGAGAATAGCCGCCGCGTTCGCTCTGGCTATTTTCAGCGGAAAAAATATTTTTATAATTTGTAACTCCGAAAAGCCTGCGGGCTTTTCGGAGTTACTTTTTCACGAAAGAGGTCGTAGAGAAAAATTGCATCTGATAAAACAGCAGCCGTTTTTCGTTACGGCCTTTTTGTGAAAATGTGTTTGGAGCAGCCCGCAGGCTGCGACAAACACGAAATAAATAATATAATTTCCTTACTTTATGCCCAAAGCAAACGCGGCGGGCATTTCAAATCGTAAAACAAAAACCGCCCGGCAGCTCTTGCGAACCGACGGGCGGAAAAAATGCTTTTCAGAAAGCGCTTAGCTGAAAATGTTGATCAGGATACCAGCAGCAACGGCAGAGCCGATAACACCGGCCACGTTGGGGCCCATTGCGTGCATCAGCAGGAAGTTGGAGGGATTCTCGCTCTGACCAACCTTCTGAGAAACGCGAGCGGCCATAGGCACAGCGGAAACGCCTGCGGAACCGATCAGCGGGTTCACCTGACCACCGGTCAGCTTGTACATCACCTTGCCGCACAGCACACCGGCAGCAGT
>OGNI01001434.1_pt1 | contig 12368 bp, 9 predicted proteins | sample 1573421 | NCBI WGS metagenome assembly OGNI01 (sample SAMEA2581928, study PRJEB24529) | metagenome | biome: Human gut stool | place: China | collected 2011
TGCCACGCTACAACAACAATATTGCCACGCTACAACAACAATATTGCCACGCTACAACAACAAGATTGCCACGCTACAACAACAAGATTGCCACGCTACGATAAAACACCGTAAACGAACAAGCAATCAAGAAACGAACAAACAATCAAGAAACGAACGAACCCCTACCCTACATATTAGCAGAGAGACGGATGGAAAATGAGCTGGAAGATGCGCTGGGAGATAGGCTGGAAGATAACCCCTATTGGTCAGGTATCTTCCAGCCATTACTTCACTGATACGCAGGAGGTTATGCGCTGGCTGGAAGATATGGTAGATATTTTCATCTACTCGATTTTATTTATAGCTTTGTAGCACCATACACAACCCATCCTATCCAGTTCTCGGGAGTCACCACAGCCTATTCACTCACATCATACGCTGTTAGTAACGAAGAAGAAAATTGAGTATTGGCACGACATGAATTCCACTTCATCGCAAAACAATGCTAACCATAGGAGGGTATGGCATCCCTGCCATACCCACGCTGCCACTAAACTATCTTCACACAGAACGAAGAACGAAGAAGTTATTGGCAGAGAAGAAAAATCTGTGAGCATCTGCGAAATCCGTGGGAGGCTCTTCTCCGCCAGAAGATTCTGTGAATTCGGTGAATTCCGTGGGAGGATTGTAATGTTGGTGCAGCGTTTGCTTGGTTGGTGCAGCGGAGACCGCTGCACCCCCTAAGAGGGTGGCGTGGGTATGGCAGGATGCCATACCCACCTACGATGTGTCTGTGGGAGGGGAGCAACGAAAAGAGGGCATGGCGGAATGCCATGCCCTCTTATGAGTGTTTTCAGTGGGTGCACTGAAAGATTACTTCACGAGTACCTTCTTAACCTTGCCGTCAGCGGTGCGAACGATGTTCAGACCCTTCTGGAGCTTGTTCAGCTTAACGCCGTCGATAGTGAAGATCTGTGCCTCACCGTTAGCAGCCTCAACGTTGATTGTGCTGATGCCGTCAACAACCGGCTCTACAACCTTAAGAGTTGCATCCCAAACGCCACCACCGTCTTCGAGGATAGTGCTTGAACCACCAGGGAGGATGCAGTTCCAATCGAACTTGAAGCGGATACGATATTCGCCAGCCTTAGCAGGAGCCTTGAACGAAGGTGCAACATAAGTATTGCGAGCATCTCCTGTAAGTTCATCACCTACTGAGTTGTAACCAGATGCATCGTTCTTTGGGTTAGAGTCGAGAGAGTAGAAGCTGAATGCTACCAAATCGGTGCCAGTCTGATCCCACTGTCCTTCCTTATAAGAGAACTGACCATCGTTATCGAAGTCGATGTAAACGAAGCTATGCATCCATTCGCCTGTGTAATCGAACGAAGCTGTCAGTTCGCTGCCAGCCTCAACTGTGAACGGTTCGTCTGCTGTATGATCCTCGTAAGCAGCCTTTGAAGTCTTAACGCTCTTTGTCTGCTTGTCCTTGCCTGTCTGCTGGAGAGAGAAGCTGTTAAGCATACGTCCATGAGCACTTGTATTGAGAGCTGTCTTGTCGAAGCTAACAGGATATTTCTCATCTGGCTGATCTGGATCAGGTGTCTCTGCCTTCTCGCCGTAAACGAACTGACCGTTCTCTGTTGTGAACTTGCAAACGAAGCCCTCGAAGCCGTTCTCGCCTACCTTTACAGAAGCAGAGAAGTCGGTGAAGTTGAGTTCTGTCTCGTCAGCGTCGTTCCAGAAGCCGCTTGCGTCAGATGTAGTGAAGGTAATGTTACCATCTTCGCCCTTTGTCGGCTTGAGGTTTTCGATTGTGAAGTCTTCGGTCTTAGTGCCTAAAGTGAGTTTCTTAAACTTAACCATATAAACGTCTTCCATGTACTCTGTGAGCACTGCCTGAGCGTTCTCGAAGTTAGTAACCTCATCGCCTGCCTTTACATAAGCGTTGCTTGTGAAGTTGTAAATGTTCGGAACGTAAACATTATCACTGAACTCATAGCTGATCATGTCGCCGTTGCCGACAAGGATAGTGAGCTTAACAGATGCAGAACCCTTGCTGTCTGCATCAGCAGCAGGTGTTGCGTCAATCGTACCACCCTTAATAATCATAGACTTGCTATCGTATGGTGAGCCTGGAGCGCTGATTGTAATGGTGCTTTCAGGAACATCAATCTGAAGTGTGCCCGCATTCTCTTTTGCCTCAAGACCTACAATAACGATATCGCCAAGAGATACACGGTCTTCGCCTACTACTACGTCCTTGAGAGTAGCTGTGTATGTGCCGTCAAGTTCCTTAACGAGCTGAAGCTTTGCATCCTTAACATACTGGTGGAAATCGAGGTAATCGTCCGTAGCAATTTCTTTCCAGTAAACAGTCTCTACATTGTTTGTAAACTCGTATGTAGCGGTCTCACCAGGTGTTGTACCGCTCTCTGTTACGAGCTCTACAGACTTGTATGTAGCGTACGGATGATCACCGCGCAAAGAACCGAAGTAGAGTTGGTTAGCACCTTCCTTGTAGAGTTGCGGCATAAGAGAAGCCTCGAACACGAGTGTGCCATCAATAGTAACGCCATTCTTGTCCATTACGATAGTGCAGTTAGAAATGTCCTTCACCTCGTAGAAGCGGTTGGTAGCACCGCTATCGCCTTTATAGCGATATTGTACGGCAAACTTATGAACGTCAGTAGTTGTAGAACCCCATTCTGTAAATTTCTGTCTATAGAAGAAGTGGAGTGTGCTTCCGCTGTCCTGTTCCCAATTTGCGATATCCGCACTGTTAGTAGAGATAGCGAAGATTTGCTCGTTGGTGCCCTCAAGACATTTTGTCAAATCTACATTCGCTACAATCTTCTGGGTAGCCCAGTCGACTGTGATTGCTTTAGGTGTGATAGTACCACCGTTAGGCTGAGTGCCGTCGGGAATAATTTTCTCGCTTGTGGTCTCAGCGAACGCTGTCAACGTCACCACCAACATTGCGATAAGAGATAAAATTTTCTTCATAATAAATCTAATTTGTTGGTTATTAATGTTAGTAAATTGTATTATTAGCTTTTAAGGGGTTGGTGCACCTTAGGGGGTGCAGTTGTCCCAACTGCACCAACAGAGCTATTGGCACTGCTACTTGGTTGGTGCACTACTGCTTGGTTGGTGCACTTGAGACAAGTGCACCCCCTGGGGTTACTTCACGAGCAGCTTCTTTACCTTACCGTTGGCTGTGCGCACGATGTTGATGCCACGCTGGAGGTGCTGTATGCGTACTCCGCCGAGGTTGTATATCTCGACGTAGGTGTTGTCGTCGGCAGTGGTTAGGGTGTTGATGGCAGTGTCGATTTGCTTGCCGAACACCACGCTCACGTCCGAACCCATTGTCATAAAGTTGAGTTCTGCTACAAACTTCGACTTATCGGCAGAGAGTGTAGCCGTAAAGGAGGTGAGTGTAGACTTGCTTCCCTCGGTTACGCCTCCGATGGCAGCTGTAGAAGTAACGTTTACCCATTTGCCCTCGGTGGCCGAAGTGGAAAAGGTAGTAACGCCAGTTTCTGCATCAACCTTAGACATAACGCCATCAATTTCAAAGTCGCCAAACGTCTTGTATGCCATGGGGGCGAGTTTCTTAAATGTCACCTTGTATCTACTGCCACCCACTCGCTTCAACTCCACTTCCTTTTGAGTGTAGTCGGTGGTTCTGCCTGCTCCACTTGTAACATGCAGATCGTCGGTAAACACCTGACCAAATGTGCAGAGCGTGGTCATCAGGAAGAATACTATAGAAAGAACTTTTTTCATATTAACTTTAGTTTAGATGTTCAAATATAGCAATATTATTACAAACGGGGTGGATTAAAACAAGTTTTAACATCATCAAAAACTCATTTTAACACACCCCGTATAGTTGTTTGTTGTATCGTGTCTATATTACTTCAACACCTTAACAGTCTTGCCGTCAGCGGTGCGAACGATGTTCAGACCCTTCTGCAAGCCGTTCTGACGTGCGCCAGTAGCGTTGAACACAGCCGCCGGAGCGGTCTTGCCTGCTACTACACCGTTGATAGCTGTTTCCGACTTCTTGCCAAATACGCAGTCAACCTTAAGCGTTTCTTCACCCATTGGAACAGAGAGTGAAATCTCAGCATAGAGCTTACCACCTTCTACTACAGAGTGGAGTGTAAGAGGAATTTGGTGTCCGAGAGCTTCCGCAAGCGTTGTGTTGCTCGGCAACTTTGCAGTGCCATCAAAGTCGTAAGTTGTAGCGTCGCCATTCTTTACGCCCTTAATACCCTCAACTATTACATCACCTACCTCAAACATTCCGAAAGTGAAGTTCTTGAGCATGAATGTAGATGTACCATCAGCTTGATGCTCAAGCTCAACTGTTGTTCCTATAACAGGTTCCTGTGGAGCACCGTTGAGCGAGATTGCGAGATCGTCGGTGAACTGTTCTTTTGTCTGAGCGTTAGCTGTTGTCGCCATGAATGCTGTCGCAGCAACGGCGAGTGTCATAAAAAACTTCTTCATTTTTTTATTTATTAATTAATAGCAATTTACTTCTTCAAAACCTTCAGTGTTCTGCCGTCGGCTGTGCGCACGATGTTCACGCCACGCTGGAGAGATGTAACCTTCGCACCAGTGAGTGTGTAGATGTGCTTAACTGTGCCGTCAGCTGCTACTACTGTGTTCACAGATGTTTCTGTCGGAGTGAAGCTGAATGTGTAAGAAACCGCTTCATCATAGTTATCGACAACAAACTTACCTGTGCAACTTGTCACCTTCTTCTCTGCGTCAAAGCCTACGACAAACTCGAAGTCAGTATAGGGAAGCTCTGTGTACAATGGGTGTGCAGCTGTTGTCTTAGCCTTACCCTTCTTGCTTGTGAAGCTTGCCTCGCTGTCGCTGCCAGTGCGCTGAACGCCTTCGAACGAAACAGTGCCGAGGTCTACGCCGTTAGGAATAGCAACGTTGGTGAGCGAAAGGGTATAAACATCCTTTGCAGTCTCGGTGAATGTGACTGTTGTCTGTTTGTTGTTCATCTGTTCGCCATCATTATACGTGTAGCCAACGAGAGTACCATTTACTGAGAACGGATCTGCCGGAACGAACGGCTCCTGATAGTTGAACCACGCTGTGAGCTTGAACGAAGGCTCGCTCTCGTCTGTGAACACGATTGTAGCATAGAGGTCACCACCTTCGTCAATACGTGCCTCAACCTTAGCCTTGAGGTTTACGTAAGTGTCGTAGAAGTTAGGAAGAGTTTTGATCTCTGGCTCTACAACGCCAGTGTATGTCACTTCGCCGTCAACTGTCTTCTTCTCCAGACCCTTCAGGAGTACGCCTGACATAGTGCCCTTCTCGGTGTCGATGTGCTCAATCTCGATGCTCTGCGCACCGTCGCTCCACTCGCAGACCTTTGCCACTACGTTAGGATACTTAACGTTGCCTGCCTGACCGCCCTCGAATACAGAAACCACATCAGCTGTGAACTGCTCTGTAGCGGTGATTGTCGGTTTGTCGTCGCCACCGGTGCCGCCACCGCCACTGCTTGTGCGTGTGCCTTCAAACACTACGTTTCTGTACTCCTTGGTTGTGTTAACCTGGAAGTATTTGAATGTGATGTAGATCTTCTCGTCGTCGATAGTTGACTTGCCGAGATAGTCAGACAACTCGAAATAGTATTTTGTAGCTGCGCCGAGGTTGCCGCCTTCGTTAGAGAAGGTGAAGCTGCCGCCGCCTGCCCACTTATAGTTCTCAATTCCGGCGAATGTACACTTTCCGAAGTCGTCGTTGCCGAAGATTACGCTCTCGAACACGAGTGTGTACTTGCCGCCCTCGCCCTGAGTTACGGCTACAGTTGTTTCACAATCACTAAACTCGTTCAACTTAGAGTAGAATTTTCCTTTGTAATACTGCTGTGCAGACACACAAAGTGTAGTCATCAAAAGGACTAAAAGAGTAAAGATTTTCTTCATAAGCTTGTAATTTTAAAAGGTTTAATTATTTTTTGTTGTTATGGTGAGGTGGTGAGATGGTGAGATGGTGTGGTGGTGAGGTGGTGTGATGGTGAGATTTGCCATTAAGCTGTAAACTAATGTCAACATCTCAACATTACAACATTACAACATCAACATCTCAACTCATTTAAGTTTGTACATCACACCGAGCGTAGCGTACACGGGGTACATGGTCTGCTCGATGGTCTTGAACTCCTTGCGGAACACTCCCGACATACCCCACTGCACGTCGGCATAAGCGCCGAAGCGATGCGAGAAGTACCAGTCGGCACCGAAGTCGAAGCCGAAGTGCCAGTGGCGCATATCGCTTGAGAAGTCGTAGTCGCCACGCTCACCCTCGTTGTGTCCGAGTTCCACCTTCTGTCCGGTTGGGTCGCCCTCGCGCAGATAGCCATCGTAGGCGTAACCAGAGAAGTCGTTGTTGAGCGCGTAAGAGAAGTAAGGTCCGAACTTCAAGCGCACGGCATCCGACACGTTGAACGTAGCCTGCAGAGGCAGCGTTACGACGAGCTGCGATGTCTTCGTAACGACATTGCCGGTGAAGAGTCCGCTGAGCGACTCGCCGCCCTGACGCATCTCCATTGAGTAGCTCTTCACGCGAGCGTCGGTCTCCATCGCCTTTGTCTGGAAGTGGAAGCCTGCCATCATACCCCACTTCTTGGTGAGAGGCTTGTAGGCATCGAGCGCGAGAGTGAAGCTGGGCCTCGGCTTATAGCTATCGAGACCACGTATAGAGGCAGGCATACCCATCGGCATTGTGCCACCGATGTTGTAGCCGAGACGTGCTTGATAGTTCAGATTGTCGAATATTCCGAATGCTGACGCACTGTGCGCGCCGAAGAGCAGCGCAAGGGCTGCAGCTATTATTGTTTTCTTCATTTTGCTTGTTTTCTTACTTCTTGTATGCAATGCTTACCTTGTCGATGAGCAGTGTGCTACCCACAGCGCCCTCGAAGGCTGCGCCCTCGATGCTTGAGGTGAATACGACCGCCATACTATAGCCCTTGTTGGCAAGGATGGCAGCGTCGAGTTCGCGAATATAGTTGAAGTCGACTGCGAACTCTTTCCATCCGCCCTCGGTCTTCACCACGTTGGGCACTCGTGCCAATGCTACTATCTGCGGCGAGGTGAGCACGTTGTCGCCCGTGAGATAGAACGCTTTGCCTTCGCTGTCGACGTTGCGGAACACTACGGCGTAGATGTCGCCTCGGTCGATGCGTCCTTCTACCACCTTGGCGTTCTTGTCCTTAAACGTTGCACCCGGTGTGTACTGGTAGTAGCCGGAGAGAGTCACGGGGCGGTAGTTGATCTGGTTGTACGATCCGTCGCCGAAGTGTGTAGCCATAAGCGGTTCCTTGGTAGCCGACTTCGAGTCGAACACACCGGTGAAGAGGTTGCCGGCAGCGATGCGCATGTTCACAATGACGCCGAACGGTCCGGTATCGCACGTCTCAAGCTTCACGGCAGCTCCGTCGTAGCCCTCAGCGAGAGGTGTTGTCGGATACTGGTCGGGTTTTGCAGAACCTCTGGCTATACTAAAACCAGGGTTGCCGGTCGCCCAGTTGTATCCATTCTCGTAGTCGCTCCACATATAGAACTTTGACGTAGCAGGGTCGAGCGAGTAGTTCTCGAAGTCGTAGTGTATGTATGAAAGCTGATCTTCTGGCTGATCGGGGTTTGAGTTAGCCTCTTCAGCCTTGATAAACACACGATATGTACGACTGTACTGACCATCTTCTGACGTTACGACGTATGTCACGGGACCGTTAGCGAAGTTCTGCGCCGAGCCACTTTCGGGAGAGACTGTCGCTCCAGGGGTTGTCTTGAAGTAGACCGGCAGTGCGGTAACATCACTGTTTGGGCGCAAGTCGGGGAAGATAAGGTCGGTCTTTGTCGACTCGATGCCCAATAGTTCGGCGTTTGACTGCTGAAAGAACACCTCGTCGGGGTTCTCTACCTGGATGCGTGCTTCAACGATATCGCACTCGTTGTTGGGTGCTTCGTCCTTAAAGCATGATGTGAGCGTTGTGGCGAACGCCACGATAGCGATAAGTGAGAATGGTTTTACCATTAATATTCGTTTTTGTTTATTACTACCAAGCCCATATCTAACTGAATTCAAGAGGGCTATAGTCGGCACAAAGTTCGGTAAAAAAAGCGACAAGCGCAAGAAAATACTTGTTTTTTTAACAATGCGCCTTAAAAAATGGTAATTTCCCGAACCTTTTGACAACAACAAAACCCATTAACACCATTTGTTTGTAAAAGAATGAGTAACTTTGCAGTTCGAATTTTATCAGGTAACGAATAATTAATCAGAGACACTATGCTTGGATTACCCAAAGATCCGATGATGCTGCTGAGCGTCATCAACACGCACTTGCGCGACACTTACCCCTCTTTAGACGCTTTATGCGACGACCTAAACGTGGAAAAACAACAGATAATCAGTCAACTTGCAGCAATAGGATATGAATACAATGAAGAGCAGAACAAATTCTGGTAACAGCACTATAAGCATGAGCCAGCACTACCGCACACTGCTCTCCATCGGCATACCCATTATGATTGGTCAGATGGGCATGATTGTCCTTAGCTTTGCGGACACAATGATGGTGGGACACCACAGCACTACGGAGCTTGGTGCGGCATCGTTCGTGAACAACATCATCAACCTTGCCATCATCACGGGCACAGGTTTCTCCTACGGACTGACGCCAGTGGTGGGTGCTCTGTTCGGTCGTGGCGAGCAGGCTGAAGCAGGTCAGGCATTGCGCTGCTCACTGCTTACCAACACGCTGGCAGCGGTGGCTATGATGACGGTGCTCTTGGTACTATACTTCAACCTCGGCAATCTCGGACAGCCCGTAGAACTCTTGGGCTATATGCGCCCCTACTACATGGTGCTATTCGCGTCGCTGCCGTTCGTGATGCTGTTCAACGCCTTCAAGCAGTTCACCGACAGCATCACGCTGACGCGCACATCGATGTGGATTTTGCTCTCGGGCAACCTGCTAAACATCCTCGGCAACTACATCTTTATATATGGCAAGATGGGCGCACCGGAGATGGGCGTTGTGGGTGCCGGCGTGTCAACACTACTCTCACGCATCATCATGGTGGTGATATTCGTCGTTGTCTTCATGCGCTCACGTCGCTTTGCTGCGTACCGCGAGGGTTTCTTCAAGCTCGGTTGGTCGCGTCCGCTGCTGCGCCGCCTCAACTCATTAGGCACCCCGATTGCGCTGGAGATGGGTATGGAGACGGCATCGTTCTCGCTCTCCATCATCATGGTGGGCTGGCTCGGCACCATCGCCTTGGCATCGCACCAGGTGATGACAACCATCTCGCAGTTCACGTTCATGGTCTACTACGGACTTGGGGCTGCGGTGGCTGTACGCACAAGCTACTTCCACGGTCAGCGCGACGTGCAGAACGTGCGCCACACGGTGACGGCGGGTCTGCACCTGATGGTGATGCTCGAGGTGGTGCTTGGCGGCACCATCTTCCTGCTGCGCAACCACATAGGTGCGTGGTTCACCGACAGCACGGAGGTGTCGTCGACTGTGCTCACGCTGCTCCTGCCGTTCTTCATATATCAGTTTGGCGACGGTATGCAGATCAACTACGCCAACGCGCTGCGCGGCATCGCCGATGTGAAGCCACTGATGCTCATTGCGTTCGTCGCCTTCTTCGTCATCTCGCTACCCGTGGGCTACCTCTGCGGCTTCGTGTTGGGCTACGGACTGATGGGCGTGTGGATGGCATTCCCGTTCGGACTGACATCGGCGGGCGTGATGATGTGGTGGAGATTCAGAAAGTACAAATAGAAAAAGCCTCGCAAGTGAAAACTTGCGAGGCTTTTAAAATGGCGCTTCAAGATGGACTTGAACCAACGACCCCCTGATTAACAGTCAGGTGCTCTAACCAACTGAGCTATTGAAGCAATCCGATGTTTGCGCTTCAAGATGGACTTGAACCAACGACCCCCTGATTAACAGTCAGGTGCTCTAACCAACTGAGCTATTGAAGCATTTTCTTACGACAACTTGGCTTGTTGTCTGATTGCGGATGCAAAGGTAATAAGTTTTTCCGTAACACAAAAACTTTTCGGCACTTTTTTGTGTCTATTGCGTTATTTTTTTATAAACGCTGACGTTTTAGGAGCGCAGATAGTAAGCAAAGGCGCAAAAACTCCACATTATTTATATGTATTTGACGTTAATGTTGTACTTTTGTAGTCTGAATAATAACGAACTCAAAAACATAAAGAAATGCGAAAAATCATAACTATCGCACTGATGCTCCTGCCTATGCTCGCCGTAGCGCAGAACAGCAGCGATCATAACTACCGCGTGGCGAAGAACTTGGACGTGTTCAATGCCGTGTATCGCAACCTCGACCTGCTATATGTCGACTCGCTGAACGCCGACGAGGTGGTGGGCGATGCCGTGAACCAGATGCTGCGCTCGCTCGACCCGTACACGGAGTACTATCCGGAGGACAAGGTGGGCGAATACAAGCAGATGCTCACGGGCAAGTATGCGGGCATCGGCTCGATTATCTCGTACAGCTTCACACGCAAGAACGTGGTGATAAACAAGCCGTACGAGGGTATGCCGGCTGCGGAAGCGGGCCTGCGCAAGGGCGACATCATACTCGCTATCGACGGCGAGTCGATGGAGGGAAAGATGACGGCGTACGTATCGGAGCGTCTGCGTGGCGACGCGGGTACGACGATGGTGCTGAAGGTGAAGCGTCCGGCTACGGGCAAGACGCTGACGCTGAAAGTGCAGCGACGCGCCATACAGATGCCATATCTGACGTACTACGGTCTGCAGCCGGACAGCATAGGATACATCAGCTACAACCAGTTCCTCGAGAACTCGGCGAAGGACGTGCGCCGCGCATTCATCGAGATGCGCTCGAAGGGTATGCGCAGTCTGGTGCTCGACCTCCGCTCCAACGGTGGCGGTTCGGTACAGGAGGCTCTGCAGATTCTGAACATGTTCGTGCCGAAGGGCAAGCAGCTGTTGGAGATGCGTGGTAAGGTGAAGAGCTCGAACAAGACGTTCTACACAACGATGGAGCCGATTGACACGGTGATGCCGATCGTGGTACTCGTGAACGAGGAGACGGCGAGCGCGAGCGAGATTACGTCGGGCGCGCTGCAGGACCTCGACCGCGCCGTGGTGATGGGCACACGCACATACGGCAAGGGACTGGTGCAGGTGCCGAACGTGCCCCTACCCTACAACGGCAAGCTGAAGCTGACTACGGCGAAGTACTACATACCGTCGGGCCGTTGCATTCAGGCGCGCAAATACAAGCATACGAACAAGGGGTATGCGAGCGAGCACGTGGCTGACTCGCTGACGCATGAGTTCCGCACGGCGGCGGGTCGCATCGTGCGCGACGGCGGCGGCATAAAGCCCGATATCGAGGTGCTCCCCGACTCGATGCCGAACATAGCCTACTATCTGCAGTTCGCCGACACTACCGACTTGCTGCTCAACTACGAGATTGAGTACATGGCGAAGCACCGCACGGTGGCTGCACCGTCGGAGTTCGAACTGTCGGACAAGGACTACGAGGAGTTCTGTGCGTATGTCGTGAAGAGTGGTTTCGAGTACGACCAGGTGAGCGAGAAGTATCTGAAGGACTTGGAGAAGTTGGCACGCTTCGAGGGCTACTACGAGGATGCGAAGCCGGAGTTCGAGGCACTGAAGGCGAAGCTGAAGCACGACATCGCCAAGGATCTGGCTTATCCGTACAACAAGGAGCAGCTGAAGCAGATCATCGCCAACGACATCATGTCGGCTTACTACTTCGACCGTGGTGCGCTGGAGAACTCGCTGCGCTACGACAAGCAGTTCGCCAAGGCTGTGGAACTGCTGAAGAACCCCGAAGAGTACCGCAAGACGCTTGCTCCCACAAAGGAGTGACCGCGTTTCTTCCCACGGAATCGCGTCTTATTGAGGGGCTTGTCTCCCATAGAAATTCCAGACAGATGAAGTTCTCCCACGGAATTCACGGAACTCACAGAACATTCTGCTGAGATAAACTCACACAGAACTCACAGAACTCACAAAACCTTCTGCTGAAGTATACTCCCACAGAATTCACAGAACACACAGAACATTCTGCTGAAATATACTCCCACAGAATTCACAGAACACACAGAACATTCTGCTGAGATAAACTCACACAGAACTCACGGAAAAGAAGAACTGAAACTTCTGTGAATTCCGTGAGTTCCGTGGGAAGAAAAAAATAAGCTCACACAGAACTCACAGAACACACAGAACATTCTGCTGAGATAAACTCACACAGAACTCACGGAAAAGAAGAACTGAAACTTCTGTGAATTCCGTG
>OGNI01001435.1_pt1 | contig 12363 bp, 7 predicted proteins | sample 1573421 | NCBI WGS metagenome assembly OGNI01 (sample SAMEA2581928, study PRJEB24529) | metagenome | biome: Human gut stool | place: China | collected 2011
TATGTCTACAACGCTCTAAACTCGCTTCGCTCAAACAGTAGGACTAAAACCGTATCCATAGTTTTATCTTTGTCAATAGCTTTCAGCTACCGTAAAAGTCTGCTAATGCGGGAAAGTTTGGTATTATATTAATAACACGTAATATTATTTTCCGCATTATAAATTTTTAGTGGTAACCTTTAGGTTATTGAAAATAATTGTCGCTGAATACGGTTTTAGTCTGAATGTTTGAGCGAAGCGAGTTTATAAGCGTTGTATGAAGCGAAAATTATTTTCAAAGCTAAAAATTTATCTGCGGTGATTTCTTTGGTTCGTTTCTTTGTCACCAAAGAAATGAACATATTATAATTGGGAGGGTATATTTTTATGTTATATGCAGTTATTGACATTGGTTCTACTACTATTCGTATGGCTATTTATGAAATCTTGGATAATAAGTTAAATCTTATTCATAAGCGCAAATATACTGTAGGTTTAGCAAGTTATGTCAAGGATAATGTCATGGAACAAGCTGGTATTGATAAAGCTTGCGAGATTTTAAATAGTTTTAAATCCTTCTTGACTTCTTTTAATATTGAAAATGTAAGTGCTTTCACTACAGCTGCACTTCGCAATGCTCAAAATAGTAAAGAAGCTGTCGCTGAAATCATTACTCGCACTGGTATTGATTTGCATATCATCTCTGGTGATGAGGAAGCAACTTATGATTTTATCGCTGCTACACATGAACTTGATTATCATGATGGTTTTATCATCGATATCGGCGGTGCTAGTACAGAACTCATTCGTTTTGCTGACAATAAAATTATCCAAAAGACTAGCTTGCCTATCGGCTCTTTAGCTCTCCATACAAAATATGCGACTGACTTTTTACCTAGCGAAGAAGAAATCGCACAAATGATAAAAGAAGTTCATGCCATTATTGATACAGCACCTGAATTTAAAGATATTTCCCATGCTGAAATCTGTGGTATTGGCGGTACATGTAAAGGAGCTAGAGCTTTATATAACGAAATGTACGCTCAAGATGATGCAAATGAAACTATACCTGCTGACAAAATTCCTGAAATGATTTCTCATTTCACTCGTGGGCATAAATTAACAGATAAAGATATCACAACTTTATTAAAAACCGTACCTGACCGTTTGCATACTATCATTCCTGGCATGGTCATAGCTAATGAAATCGCTAAATTAATCCATGCTACAGCAATAACTTATAAAGACGCTGGTATGCGTGAAGGATTTTTATATACTCATGTAATCGAAGGTTAGTTTTTTATGCAAAAAAATAACGATATTTTACAAATATTATTTTCCTATCAAGATAAAAATTATGCTCAATTTGTACAAAAATTATTGCCTAAAAATATTGATAGAGAAAATATAAAAATTATCGGTATACGTTTACCACAATTGCGAAAAATTGCTAAAGACCTAGTAAAAAATAATTGGCAAGAATTTTTAAATCAAAATACAAATGAATATTTTGAGCAAATCATGCTTGAAGGCTTTGTCATTGCTTATGCTCCTATTAATATAAATGCAAAACAAAAATTAATTCAAAATTTCTTACCTAAGATAAATAATTGGTCTATTTGCGATAGTTTTTGCGCTAGTTTCCAATTAAAAACTAAAGATAAAGATTTATATCTATCTTTTATAAAAAATTATTTAAACAGCCCTAATGAATATGAATTGCGTTTTGCCATCGTGATGTTATTAGACTATTACTTGACAGAAGATTTTGCTGACAATACACTTCAATTAGTCTATAACACAAAAGATATTTCCTATAGTGTAAATATGGCTAAAGCATGGGCTTTTAGTAAATATTTTGCTTTTTATCCAGACAAAGGCTTAAATTTTTTGCAAACAAAATCTCTATCTAAAGATGTTTTTAAAATGACTTGTCAAAAAATAAGAGACTCCCATAGAGTTTCTTCTCGTTATAAAGAAGCATTAAAAAATTTATAAAAATTTTTATCAGTTGTTATCTAACATTCATTATTTAACAACTGATTTTTTTATCTAATATAGCCCTAAAGCCTTATATCATAGACTTTTTTCGCTAAAAATGATAAAATATATTAGTTAAGATGATTGTCGTAATTTGTTATTTCGGTCATATTTTGACCGTAGATTAAAATTGAGGTGAGAATGTGACAGAAACTATAAATACAGGAAAAATTCTCCCTGTAAATCTTGAAGATGAAATGAAAAACTCATATATTGATTATGCTATGAGTGTAATTGTTATGCGTGCGTTACCTGATGTACGTGATGGTTTAAAACCAGTTCATCGCCGTATTTTGTATGCTATGCAAGAAGCTGGTATGGGCTCTAATAAACCATATAAAAAATCTGCTCGTATCGTCGGGGAAGTACTAGGTAAATATCATCCACATGGTGATATTTCCGTTTATGATGCTATTGTTCGTATGGCTCAAGATTTCTCTTGCCGTTATGTATTAGCTGATGGTCATGGAAACTTTGGTTCTATTGATGGCGACTCTGCTGCTGCTATGCGTTATACAGAAGTTCGTATGTCAAAAATTGCAGAATTAATGCTCCAAGATATCGATAAAAAAACAGTGGATTTCACACCAAACTATGATGAATCCCTACAAGAACCATCTGTATTACCATCTAAAATACCAAATCTTTTAGTAAATGGTTCTTCTGGTATTGCCGTTGGTATGGCAACTAATATACCACCACATAATTTAAACGAAGTAATTGATGGCGTTTTACAGATGATTGATAACCCTGAAATTACTGTTGAAGAATTAATGCAAACTATCAAAGGTCCAGATTTCCCAACTGGAGCAATGATTATGGGTCGTGATGGCATTATTTCTGCTTATAAAACAGGTCGTGGTGCAGTAAAAATGCGTGCTTGCACAGAAATTACTACTTTGCCAAATGGTAAACCACGTATCACTGTAACTGAATTACCATATCAAGTAAATAAAGCTCGTCTTGTAGAACGCATTGCTGAACTTGTTCGTGATAAAACAATTGATGGTATTACCGATTTAAATGACGAATCAGACCGCAATGGTATGAGTATTGTAATTGATTTACGCCGTGATGCAAATCCAGAAGTTATTTTAAATCAATTATATCAACATACTCAATTACAAGAAACTTTCGGTGTAATTATGCTTGCTTTAGTTGATGGCAGACCTCGTATTCTCAACTTAAAACAAGTTTTACATTACTATATCAAACATCAAGAAGATGTTATTCGCCGTCGTACACAGTATGAACTTACAAAAGCTCAAGCTCGTGCTCATATCTTAGAAGGCTTAACTATTGCACTTGACCATTTAGACCCAATCATTAAAACTATTCGTGATTCTAAAAATGGCGATAGCGCTAAAGAAGTCTTAATGAGCGACTATACTCTTACTGAAAAACAAGCTCAAGCTATCTTAGATTTAAGATTACAACGTTTAACTGGTCTTGAACGCGAAAAAATCGAAAATGAATATCTTGAAATCTTAGATTATATCTCTGATTTACAAAATATCTTAGCAGATGAACAAAAAATCTTAGATATCATTAAAGAAGAACTTTCTGCTGTTAAAGCTAAATTCGGCGATGCTCGTCGCACTCAAATCACAGATGATAGTTCTGATGTAGATATCGCAGATTTAATTGCTGAAGAAGATGTAGTAATCACTTTAACACATAATAACTATATCAAACGTATCCCTGTAACTACGTACCGCAATCAAAAACGCGGTGGTCGTGGCGTTACTGGCATGGGTACAAAAGAAGAAGATTATGTTGAAAATATGATTATCACATCTACACACAATACAATCTTATTCTTTACTAATAAAGGACTTATATATCAATTAAAAGGATATGAAATTCCTGAATCCGGTAGGACTGCAAAAGGCACAGCCATTGTAAATCTTTTACCATTAGCTAAAGAAGAAACTATCACAGCTATCATTCCTATTAAGGAATTCTCTAAAGATAGATATTTATTTATGGCTACTCGTCATGGTATTGTTAAAAAGACAGGTCTTAGCGAATTTGATACTAATCGCAAAAAGACAGGTCTTATCGCACTTTCTTTAAAAGAAAATGATGAATTAATCGATGTAAAACTCACTGATGGCAATCGCCAAATCATCATCGGTACTCGCGATGGTATGTCTATTTGCTTCAATGAACAAGATGTTCGTCCTATGGGTAGAACTGCTCGCGGTGTCATTGGCATAAAATTAAAAGGTGAAGATACAGTAATTGGCATGGACAATATCCGTGATGATTGCGAAGTCTTAACTGTTACTGAACATGGTTTTGGCAAACGTACTGCAACTTCTGAATATCGCACACAAACTCGCGGTGGCATTGGTCTTATCAACATCAAAGTCACTGAAAAAACTGGTTTTGTAATCGGCATTAAAGTTGTAGACAGTCAACAAGAATTCATGCTCATTTCTACTGAAGGTATCGTCATTCGCTCAAATATTGAAGAAGTTTCTGTAATTGGCAGAAATACTCAAGGCGTAAAAATGATGAATATGGATAATAATGATAAAGTAGCTGCTCTTGCTGCTTTTGAAATCAAAGAAGACGATAAATAATTTATAAGACAAAAGGATTTTGCTATGTATGATATGGGAAAAATACTCATCTATATAGGAATTGCTCTTGTTATTATCGGTCTATTAATCCATTTTGGTGGAAAATTATTACCTCTAGGTAAATTACCATTTGATTTTAAATGGGAAGGTAATAATTGGGGCGTTTATTTTCCTTTAGGTAGTTCTATTTTAATTAGTATTATCTTAACATTAATCTTAAATTTATTATTTCGTTAACTAAAAATACCGCAAATAGTTTTTATCCTATTTGCGGTATTTTTTATTTATGATTTACCTGTAGTATTCATATCTATAGCTGGGACATCTCTTGTTGGTGTTTGTGGCACAGGTTCTTTTTGTTTTGTTGTATTATCTTCCACTGGAGTTTCTTCTCTAGTTTCTACTTTTTCTCGATTACTATTTGTTCGTGGACGTTCTTCATCTACTTCAGATTTAAATCGTTTTGTAGATTTTTCTTGTTCTTCACGAAGTCGTTGCAATCTTTCTTTACGTTCCTGTGCAATTTCTCTTTTTATGCGTTCTTTTTCTGTTACTTCTACAGCATTATCAGGAATAGATTCTTCATATTCTATATTATCTTCATGAATAGATGTTGTAATTGATTGATTGATTTTTATGCCTAATGTATTTGCTAAAATCTGTCTTGTCTTACTGATATCTGGTACCCAATAACTAATACCTTCTATATATACTGGTTTACCTGGTAACATTTCTGATTTTAATCCATTATCTTTTGCATCTTGAAGTGTTCCCAAGAAAGATAATATTTCACTAACTGACATATCAGTTTCCACTGAATCAGAAACAGCAGATACAATAGCTGGCAATTTAGGAATAATTGTTGGAGATACTAATTTGTCCATTACTGCTTTCATGAAATTCTGTTGACGTTTGATACGACCAATATCGCCCTCTTCATCACGATAGCGCACATATGTTATCGCAGTCTTGCCGTCCATATGTTGCATACCTGGCTGAAGGTCAATATATAAACCGCCATCATCATCCCATGGGTCTTCATAATACATGCGTTTTTCTACATCAATATCAATACCGCCTAAAGCATCAATAATTTTAGTAAAACCATGTACATTAATTTTTATATAATGATCAATATGTGTATTTAATAAACTTTCAATGGTTTCTTGAGTTAATTTTCTACCACCATAGGCATAAGCTGCATTAATCTTATCAAAGCCATAACCTTTTATTTTTACACGCGTATCACGAGGTACAGATAATAATGCTGCTTGATTTTTATCCGGGTCTAATGTCGCTATCATTAGGGTATCACTTCTCCCCACATCATCAGCGCGCTCATCTACCCCCATAATCATTACAGTAGCCTTATCTTTTGCAACTAACATACCTTTTTTATCATCTTCATTATAATCTGGTTTATTATCAACTAACGCATTAGCAAAAAAAGCTCCTACCATACCAGATAAAATAAAAACAACTACTAATATCAAGATATATTTTACATAACTGCTTTTATTTTTTTTATCTCCATTTCCCAATTATTATCCCTCACATTATTCAAATTCATTTAAATATTAACTATTCTATTATAAGATTTTATCAATTATTCCGCAATTGTTATTTCTCTATTTTAGTAAACGTATACTAAAAAAACTTTATTTTCATAAAAATGAAAATATTATATAATACTAATATCACATCTTATAAAAAGGAGTATTGTTGTGGATAAGAATAAACAAAAATACAAATATCTTTATTTATTGTCAGAAAAATACCCTAATCGTCAATCTGTTGTAACTGAGCTAATTCGCTTAAAAGCTATTTTAAACTTAGCTCGACCAACAGAACATTTTATGAGTGATTTACATGGTGAATATGAATCTTTCTTCCATATTCTCAATAATTGCTCTGGTGTTATCAAAGAAAAAGTAGATTATTTATTTTCTGAAGAAATGTCCACCTCACAAAAAGCTGAATTTTGTACTTTAATTTATTATCCTAAAGAAAAAATACTCAATTTAAAAAAACAAAAATTAATCACTACTCAATGGTATTCTCAAAATCTCATCTATTTATTGCGTCTATCAAGATTGATGTCTTATAAATATCCTCAATCAGAATTAAAAAATTTACTGCCTAAAGGATATGAAACCATCATTCTTGAATTGCTCACAGCTAGACCAAATGATGATACTTTCCAAGAAGTATATTTCAATACTATCTTAAATACTTTAATCAATATTAATAGTGGTACAGATTTTATCATTGCCTTTACAAAATTCATCAAAAAACTAGCTGTTGCTCATTTGCATATCGTCGGCGATATTTATGACCGAGGACAAAGACCTGACTCTATCATAGATATGCTACGCCAACATCATTCTGTAGATATTCAATGGGGCAATCATGATATCTTATGGATGGGGGCAATGTGTGGTAATGAAGCTTGTATAGCAACAGTGGTGCGAAACTGTTTATCTTATAATAATACTGCCGTTTTAGAAAAAGGATATGCTATCAGCCTTCGCTCTTTATCTTCATTAGCTAGTAAACTCTATCCTAATAAAACGCTATTAATCGCTATGCAACGCACTATCTCTATAATTTTATTTAAATTAGAAGGACAACTCATCAAACGCAATCCAGATTTTCAAATGGATAGTCGTCTTTTATTAGATAAAATAGATTACTCCTCTAAACATATAAAAATAAATAATATATCTTATCCAATAAAAAGTCCGTCCTTCCCTACAATAAATCCTCAAAATCCTTATGAATTATCTTTAGAAGAAGCTGAAGTCTTATCTGATATAAAATCAGCATTTTTAGATAGTGTACGCTTGCGCAAACATATTGATTTTCTTTACCAAAAAGGTAGCGTCTATAAAGCATATAATAACAATTTACTTTATCACGGTTGTATACCTCTAAATGATGATGGTAGCTTTATGCGTATTCATCTAAATAATAAATATTATTCTGGAAAAAATTATTTAGATTTCGTTGATAAAACTATTCGCCAAGCATATCTTGGTCTATATGAACAAAAAAATATCGACTTAATGTATTATTTCTGGTGTGGCAGATATTCACCATTTTCTGGTAGAGAATTTAAAACATTTGAACGTATGTTTATTGAAGATACGGATACATGGATTGAACCTTCTGATGCATATTATAAATATTGCAATGATGAAAAAATCTGCGATATGATACTTGAAGAATTTTCCTTAAAAACAAAACGTGGTCATATAATCAATGGTCATGTTCCTGTAAAAGTAAAAGAAGGAGAAAGTCCTGTAAAAGCAAATGGAAAACTAATCATCATCGATGGTGGTTTTTGTAAAGCTTATCATAAAAAAACAGGAATTGCTGGTTATACGCTAATTTCTAATTCACGTGGTTTACGTCTTTTAGAACATCAATCATGTGCTAATATCAAAGAGTCTTTAAAAGCCAACCAAGACATTGAGTCCGTTTCTTGTACTTTAGAATTACAAAATTATCATTCTTCAACAGCTGATACTGATTTAGGCGAAGAAATCCAATGTCAAATAAATGATATCTACCATTTAATGCTCGCTTATCAAAATGGTTTAATTCCTGAACAAGCTTAATTGTAAAAAAGGCAACTTATTTTATTTAAATAGTAAAAATAAGTTGCCTTTTTTTGACATCTTCATAATTATTTGAGATAATTTCTATATATAAATATAATGAAAAGGATAGATTATACTTATGACTTTATTTCTTTTAATCAGTGCAATTATTTTGATTGCTTGTGTAATTGGAAGTAAATTATCTACTCGCTTTGGCGTGCCTACACTTTTATTTTTTATTGGTCTTGGTATGCTCTTCGGCTCTGATGGTTTATTTCAAATTCATTTTGAAGATTATTCTCTCGCCGAAAAAATCTGTTCTGCCGCTCTCATTTTCATCATGTTTTACGGTGGCTTTGGTACCAAATGGAAAACTGCTCGTCCTATAGCTAAACAAGCTGTTTTACTGAGTACTTTTGGCGTATTTATCACAGCTGCACTCACTGGTATTTTTTGTCATTTAGTATTAGGTTTACCACCACTTGAAGGATTATTAATCGGTGCTGTGCTTAGCTCTACTGATGCAGCTTCTGTCTTTTCTATTTTGCGTTCACAAAAATTAAATCTAAAATACAGTACTGCTCCTATGCTAGAAATTGAAAGTGGTAGTAATGACCCTTGTGCTTATATGCTAACCATAATTTTATTAACTAGCATTGGCAGTAGCTTAAACTTCTTTGATATCTCCTATTTAATTTTTGCTCAATTTGCTTATGGAATTATCATCGGTGTTGTCTTAGCTTTTATCGCTTCCTGGATATTAAAAAATGTTCAATTCGGCGAAAATGGTTTTGACTCTATCTTTTTAGTTGCTATTGCCTTAGCTGCTTATGCTCTCCCATCTCTAGTTGATGGCAATGGTTATTTAAGCACTTATATCGCAGGTATCATCTTAGGCAATCAAAATATCCCGAAAAAGAAAAATCTCGTAAATTTCTTCGATGCTTTTAATGGCATGATGCAAATGCTCATCTTCTTCTTATTAGGTTTATTAGTATTTCCTTCAAAATTACCATATTATTTTGTCCCTGCTTTGTTTATTGCTATTTTCCTTACATTCATCGCTAGACCTATAACCATGGCAATATTATTATCTCCATTTAAAGCTCCTTTAAATCAACAATTAATCATGTCATGGGCTGGTCTTCGCGGAGCTGCCTCCATCGTTTTTGCAATTGTCGCTGTTGTATCACCAAATTATGCTGATGATTCTATTTTCTCCATAGTTTTCTGTGTTGTACTTTTATCTTTATTATTCCAAGGTGCTTTATTACCGTCTGCTTCAAAACATCTAAATATGATTGATGAACACGAAAATGTATTAAAAACATTCAACGATTACACTGACGAAAATAATATCCATTTCACTTGTTTAGAATTAAATAATTCACATCCATGGATTAATAAACAAATTCGCGATATCGGCTCTATCCCAGGTACATTGATTGCTGCTATCTTGAGAAAAGGGGCTACTATAACGCCAAAAGGCGATACATTCTTGCGCGATGGAGATACACTCATCATTTGCGCTAAAACTTATCAAGGCAACGATAATATCACTTTAAATGAAATAAATATTGATTCTAATAATGAATTCATTGGCAAAAAACTTCGCGATATTGATATCAAAAAAGATTCACTTGTTGTTTTAATTCAACGAAACGGCGTAGATATCATACCTGATGGCGATACTATTCTAGAAGAAAAAGATACGCTTGTAGTTTTCTCTCAAAAAAATCTTTTTCATTTAGCTTAAATTAAAATCAAATATAAAATAAAAAGATAGTTATAAGACAAAATTTAGTCTCATAACTATCTTTTTTTAATTTAAATTTTATTACATGATAGATTTATAAATTTCTTTAATAGCTTCTACACTTACATCTCTTGGATTTCCTGGTGTACAAGCATCAACAAAAGCAGATTCAGATAAAAATTGAAGGTCTTCTTCTTTTACACCTAATTGAGTCAATTTCTGAGGAATTCCCACATCTACACTCAATTTTTCTACGGCTTCAATACAAGCCTGACGAGCCTGTTCAATATTCATATCTTCTGTATTTTTTACGCCCATAGCTACTGCGATATCACGATATTTATCTGCTGTTGATGGCGCATTAAATTTCAATACTGGTGTTAATAAAATAGCACAAGCAACACCATGTGGAATGTCATATACTGCACTCAATGGATGAGCCATAGAATGTACTATACCTAAGCCAACATTAGAAAAGCCCATTCCTGCAATATATTGACCTAAAGCCATTTGTGCTCTACCTTCTGGATCACCTTTAACAGAATCTCTTAAAGAACGAGCTATGATTTCAATAGCTTTTATATGCATCATATCTGTTAATTCCCATGCACCTTTAGTGATATAACCTTCGATAGCATGAACAAGTGCGTCCATTCCTGTTGCTGCACAGAGTTTTGGTGGCATAGATGCAGTCATATCTGGATCGATAATTGCCACTACTGGAATATCATGTGGGTCAGCACAAACAAATTTGCGATTTTTTTCTTCATCAGTAATTACATAATTGATAGTTACTTCTGCTGCTGTACCAGATGTTGTAGATACGGCAATAATTGGCATTGCTTTATGTTTAGTTGGTGAAGCACCTTCTAGACTTCTAACATCAGCAAATTCTGGATTTTTCATAATGATAGCAATTGCTTTACTTGTATCAATAGCACTACCGCCACCTACAGCAACAATTACATCAGCACCACATTGTTTACAAAAATCCACGCCTTCAGTAACATTTTTGATTGTAGGATTAGCTTTTATTTTATCGTAAATTTCATAATCTATTTTTGCTTCATCTAAAATATCACATACTTTTGTAGCTACTTTGAATTTAAGTAAATCTTTATCTGTAACTAACATAACTTTTTTCAAGCCACGATTAATTACTTCATTTGCAATCTCTTTTATTGCTCCTTTACCAAAATAAGATGTTTCATTTAATATTGTTCTACAAATCATTTAAATGCCTCCATTTATAATATATGATTTAATTGTTCTTTTTTTCACAAAATTTCATTTAGATATACAATAAACAAAAATCAAATTTCTTTTTCTTATTATAAGTCATAAATTAACATAAATCAATATAAAACAACATAATTTTATATAAAAAAAGATATTCTCACTAGAATATCTTTTTCTTACTTATAATCATTTTAATCTATTAAATACATATTTTGCCATAACAACTTGTATGATAAATAAAATCATCAATAAATAAAATACGGATATAATTCCTATTCCTTGAGCGATAAATCCCAAGATAGCAGGCCCTAATATAACACCTGTATAACCCATGCAAGTTACTGCTGTAACAGCAGCATTTATTGGCATATCTTTTTGATATTGCAACAAACTATATAATACAGGCACAATATTTGCAGCACCTAAACCAAGTAAAACAAAACCAACCAACATTAAATAGAAATTATCTATAATAATTATCCATAAAAATCCTAATCCCGCTAAACTACTTCCTAATACTACAGCTTTTTCCTCGCCTAAAAATTGTACTACTTTATCTCCAATTAAACGCATGATAAGCATTGCTACAGAAAAAACAGCATATCCTACACCAGCTAAAGATAATTCTACATCTTTTACCTCAGCTAAAAATACACCGCCCCAATCCATGATTGCACCTTCGCCTAAAAAGCTCACACATGCTAAAATGCCGAATAAAACAACAATTCCTTTAGGAATAGCAATTGCACTTTCACTATTAGCACTTTTATAATCTAAAAAATATCTACCAAAGAAAATTACAATAGCTAAAATTATTAAACAATGAATGATTGCTATAAAAAATACATCAAGTCCCATCTTAGCTAAAATACTGAATAAGCCAGCGCTACAAAAACAACCAACACTCCAAAAACCATGCATACTAGACATCATGCGCTTTTGTGATAATTTTTCAACAACAACAGCATTGATATTCATACAAACTTCTGTACAACCCATAATAGCGCCTACTAAAATCAAACAAATAGCATACGACCAAACATTAGGTAAACAAGACAACGCTACTAATACTATCGCAAATAAACTACCTGTAGTAACCATCACTTTTTTACAACCAAATTTTTTGCCTAAAAGACCGCCAATCGGTATAACAATAAAA
>OGNI01001437.1_pt1 | contig 12348 bp, 10 predicted proteins | sample 1573421 | NCBI WGS metagenome assembly OGNI01 (sample SAMEA2581928, study PRJEB24529) | metagenome | biome: Human gut stool | place: China | collected 2011
CTCGGTGTGGAGAATCCAAGACATTTTTACGCCTGCTACCGGAAGGACATGTATCTCACAAAATATATGAAAGGATTTCTTGAGATCCTGCATGAGATCTGAGGTTTTTATGGAAAAATTACGGATCTTCTATTTGAAATATAAACATGCCATTCCTCTTATTATATATGGCATTATTTACATGGCCTGGTTCGCCTGGCTGGAGAAAAATACTACCGGACATTACCGGATCATACATATGGCGGCGGATGATTACATTCCTTTCTGTGAGGTGTTCGTCATTCCTTACTTTTTATGGTTTGCCTATGTATCGGCAGTGGTCATCTACTTTTTCTTCAAAAATAAAGAGGATTACTACCGCACCTGTATTTTCCTCTTTACAGGCATGACGATCTTCCTGATCGTATCCACTCTGTGGCCCAACGGACAGCACCTTCGTCCCGCGGTGATGCCCAGAGACAATATCTTCACCCGCATGGTAGCCGCTCTGTACCGGACAGACACACCTACCAACCTGTGGCCCAGCATTCATGTATATAATTCCCTGGGTGCACATTTTGCGATCATCCGCAGTAAATGCTTCGAGAAGAAAAAGGGCATCCGCATCGGATCCCTGATTTTGGCTTCTTCGATCATCATGGCGACCATGTTCATCAAACAGCACTCCGTCTTCGATGTGCTCACCGCTTTCGTTATGGCGGCTGTGATGTACACCCTGGTATATCGTTACGACCTGCTGATCGCAGTCAGAGAGTTCCGCAACAAGAGAAAAGCAAAACCGCAGATCGGTTAAGGAATTGAATTTCTTGAGACAAAAAATGCAACGGCAAATTCACCGTTGCATTTTTTATGATTCACACCTGGTATGCTCACCGTTTTGGTCTGAATGATCACAGTACTTCTTCACTCTTTTTCAATGCGGAAGCAATGACCGCATCCATATCATAATAGCGGTATTCCGCCAGTCTTCCTCCGAAGATCACATTCTGCTCGGCATCTGCCAGCTTCTTATACTCTGCATATAGAGCACCGTTTTTCTCATCATTTACCGGATAATAAGGTTCATCTCCCGGTTTCCACTCGGAACTGTACTCTCTGCTGATGACCGTCTTCGGGAGATCCTGTCCCTGTTCGTCCTTGCCGAACTCGAACCATTTATGTTCAATGATCCGGGTCCAGGGAGTCTCACTGTCTGTGTAGTTCACTGCCGCATTGCCCTGGAAGTTCGGAATATCCAGCACCTCTGTCTCGAATCTTACAGATCGATATTCCAATGCTCCCAGTGAATATCCGAAATACGCATCGATGGGGCCGGTATAGACGACTGTTTCCGCCAGTCTGTCCAGTGCCTCCTTCTGCTCCAGATAATCTGTATTCAGACGTACTTCTATACCTTCTAACAAATGCTCCACCAGCTGCGTGTAACCGCCGATGGGAATGCCCTGATACAGAGCGTTGAAGTAATTATTATCAAAGGTCAGTCGAACCGGAAGTCGCTTGATGATAAATGCCGGAAGATCCTTACAATCACGTCCCCACTGCTTCTCTGTATAACCCTTGATCAGTTTTTCAAAAATGTCTCTTCCCACCAGGGAAATTGCCTGCTCTTCTAAGTTCTTCGGCTCCGTGATACATGCTTCTTTTTTCTGTTCTTCGATCTTCGCCGCTGCTTCCTCAGGCGTTACCACACCCCACATTTTATTAAACGTATACATGTTAAAGGGCAGGGAATACAGTTCTCCACGATAGTTTGCCACCGGGGAATTGGTGAACCGGTTGAACTCTGCGAATCTCGTAATATACTTCCACACCTTCGTATCATTGGTATGAAAAATATGCGCACCGTATTTATGGACATGAATTCCTTCCACGGTTTCCGTATAAATGTTTCCCGCCACATTAGGGCGTTTATCGATGACCAGAACCTTTTTCCCTCTGTCAGCCGCTTCTCTCGCGAACACTGCTCCGTACAGACCGGAACCGACGACCAGATAATCGTATTTCATAGTTTCTATATGTTTCCTTTCTCACAGACACATTTAGACACATTTCTGTACTAATATGATTCCCGTTTTGCGTTACTGCTGCGTAGCAGCCTTCTGTCCGAAGACACGCTTCAGTACAAGCAGTGTCGCCAGTGTCAGCAGAATACCGATCACCAGACAGATCACCACATTCTGTACAAATCCGGCAATGATATAGTTAACGAACGAGATTGCTGCCACAGTCAGTACGTAAGGTACCTGAGTGGATACATGGTTGATATGATTGCACTGTGCCCCTGCGGAAGCCATGATCGTGGTATCGGAGATGGGAGAACAATGGTCACCCATAACAGCACCTGCCAGACATGCAGACACACCGATGATGATCAGATGCTCGGCTCCGGGTACGATGGCTCCGGTAGCAGGATCGGTAAATACGCCGGTTACAATAGGGATCAGGATACCGAAGGTTCCCCAGCTGGTGCCGGAAGCAAAAGCCAAGAAGCACGCTACCAGGAAGATGATCGCGGGAAGCATATTGGTCAATCCCGAAGATGCACCCTGCATCAGACCTGCCACATAGACATCAGCACCTAACGGTCCGATAACGGAATTCAGGGTAACGGCAAAGGTCAAGATCAGCATGGCAGGTACCATAGCGATAAAGCCCTGAGTCAGACAATTCATGGCCTCCTTAAAGGATACCAGTCTTCTACACATATAATATACGATAGCAAACAGCAACGCGATCAGAGATCCCCAGGGAAGTCCTACAGAAGCATCGGTAGCACTGAAGGCATCGATGAATCCCACACCTTCGAAAAATCCGCCGACATAGATCATACCAACGACACAGCAGATGATCAGTACGATCACAGGGATCAACAGATCATATACTTTTCCTCTCTCAGAACCCTTCGGTGCATTGTCCGCATTGGTCACGCGTTCTCCCTCAGTGAACAGGTCACCCTTTTCTATGGCATTACGCTCATGCTTAGCCATAGGACCGTAATCGAATCCCATCAGTGCCATTCCGACGACAAATACAATGGTTAACAGCGAATAATAGTTATAGGGGATCGCTCTTACGAACAGTTCGATACCGGAATACACACCCTCGTCCACCATGCCTGATACTGCTGCTGCCCAGGAAGAGATCGGTGCGATCATACAGATGGGTGCTGCCGTGGCATCAATGATATATGCAAGCTTTGCACGGGAGATCTTGTGTCCATCTGTGACCGGCATCATAACGGATCCTACGGTCAGACAGTTGAAATAGTCATCCACGAAGATCAGAACACCTAATAAAAAGGTGGCAAGCAGTGCTCCCGCTCTGGTCTTTACATGCTTTTTCGCCCATTCACCGAAGGCCGCAGAGCCTCCTGCCTTATTCATCAATGCCACCATGGTTCCCAACAGGATCAGGAACATGAAGATACCGATGTTCCATGCATCCGCAACGGAATTGATGAATCCTTCGTTGATCACTGTGTCCAGCGTCGCGATTGGTGAAAATCCGGTATAGATCAGCGCTCCCGTGACGATACCGATAAACAGTGATGAATATACTTCCTTTGTGATCAGTGCCAGTACAATTGCTACCACCGGCGGTAGTAATGCCCAAATTGTTCCGTACATAATTTTGCCCTCTCTCGTAGTTTTTTCGCAGTTTCTGCAATTATTTCACTATCTCTAACTTTATGGCAAACCTTTTGTCCTGTCAATAAAATTTTGCAAATTAACGCATTAACACGATAGCTTATTTATCATTTTTACTCTTTTTCGCTTTAAATCGCTAAATTTTCTTGCATCTGCGGGGATTCTGTTCTATAATAGGCAAAGAAATTTAGCAGAAAGGACGTGCCCCGCGCACGATGGAATACTATGAGTTTCGAATTCATCAAAAAACTTCCCACTCCTGCGGAAATACGTAAGGAGCTGCCTCTTCCGGCAGAATTAGTCAAGATCAAAGAAGAAAGAGACGCCGAGATCCGAGATGTCCTCACCGGTAAGAGTAATAAATTTCTGGTGATCATCGGACCCTGCTCTGCTGACAATGAGGATTCCGTATGCGATTATGTAAACCGCCTTGCAAGAGTTAACGAACAGGTGAAGGATAAGCTGATCCTGATCCCCAGAATCTACACCAACAAACCCCGCACTACCGGTGAAGGCTACAAAGGTATCACTAGCCAGCCCGATCCCGAGAAGAAGCCTGATTTTCTGGCAGGACTGATGGCCATGCGTAAAATGCACATCCGTGCGATCCAGGAGACAGGGCTGACTGCGGCAGATGAAATGTTATACCCTGAGAACTGGGGTTATGTATCCGACATCCTCTCCTATGTGGCAATCGGCGCCCGTTCCGTAGAGGATCAGCAGCACCGTCTGACCGTCAGCGGTTTTGATGTAGCGGCAGGTATGAAGAATCCAACCAGCGGAGATTTCTCTGTAATGCTGAATTCCGTATATGCAGCACAGCATCCCCATTCCTTTATTTATACCGGCTGGGAAGTAAATACCCATGGAAATGATCTGGCTCACACCGTGTTGCGTGGTGCTACCAACAAGCATGGTGCCAACATTCCCAACTACCACTATGAAGATCTGATCCGTCTGTGGGATATGTATGAAAAAATGGATCTGAAGAATCCTGCCTGCGTGATCGATGCGAACCATTCCAACTCCAACAAGCAGTTCAAAGAACAGATCCGAATCACCAAAGAAGTCATGCACAGCCGCAAGCTGAGTTCCGATCTCCATCAGCTGGTCAAGGGCGTTATGATCGAGAGTTATATCGAAGAAGGTAACCAGAAGGTGGGTGCCGGCTGTTACGGTAAGTCCATCACAGATCCCTGCCTGGGTTGGGACGATACAGAGCGTCTGATCTACGATATCGCAGAGTACGAATAAGACGAACCCTTTTTTAAAAAAATTGCAGGAAGCCTTTGAATAACACAGGATTCACAAACGCTTCCAACACACATCCGAGAACCAGTACTCCCAAAATGAGCACCGGTTTTCCCAGTTTACCGGGCAGGGACTTTTTTCCCTGCCCGGTGATATTATGATAAAAATAAATACTTCTGTAAATATCCTCGCACCACTGAAGCAGCATCACCATTGCAGGTACATAACACAGATAGTGAGGAGAAATTCCAACAATACATAACAAAATCCCCTTGATTCCATAACGGCAGGTCGCAGTACCTAAGAATAATCCAAGGGAAAAGCCATATTTTACTGTCATCCCACCACAGAATAACAATCCCAGGTACGTCGTGGCCATGAGAACCAGTGCAATGAAATCTTTGCCTCTTTTACACAGGACGTACCAGAAGAGAACCTTGTTGTCCACGGCCATGTATTTCATATGATACAAAGTATCCTCATCCAGCATTCCCATATTCTTCAGGAAAGTGCCTTTTCCCCAATATACGATCAGAAACCCCACTGCGAATCCGATCACAAACAGAAAACGAAGCGGCAGTTTTCCCACCGGTACGATAGACTTATCCCATTTCATGAAAATTCCCATCTCTACGCCACGCAATGTTATGTTAATATATGCGGACAACACAGGGAATCATTCCTGAACCGTAACAACTAAAAAACAATCCGCCACACAGATTCTATCCATGGAGCGGATTGCCTACCTCAACGTACTGACTATTTACTTAAGTATTTCGATGCATATGTCAGAATGCCGCAAATCGTCTTGGCATCCTGAATCTTACAGTCATAGATCATTTGTTTTAATTCCTCTACGGAATATGCCTCTACATTGATAAATTCATCTTCATCCAGATGCTGGCTCCCTCTGTCTTTCAGGTCTAACGCCAGATAGATGTCGATTTTCTCATTACAGAAAGCTACTGTGGTATAGATGGAAGTCAGCAGTTCCACATGATCGGTATGATAGCCGGTCTCTTCCTGCAATTCCCGCATGGCTGCCTGATCCGTAGGTTCTTCTCTGCCATTCAGTCCGCCGGCCGGAATCTCCAGAGTCTCCCGCTCCAGCGCATTACGATACTGCCGCACCATGAGAAGTTTACCGTCTTCTCTTACTGCAACCACAGCTGCTGCGCCTTTATGATCGATCAGATCCCATTTTGCAATGTTACCGTTGGGAATCTGCATGGTGTCCTGATAATAATCAATGATCGCACCTTTTGCAACCAGTTCCCGTTTGATACGCCTGAATTCTTCCATGACCCGTTATTCCTTCTTTTATTTATCCTCGAATCTGTTATTTGTTCTCCAGTAATTTGTCCACACTTACCATCTTGACACACAGTACGAACAGATCCGTTGCCATTGCCATCTCTTCCGGTGTCGGGAAGGAAGGTGCGATACGGATATTGGAATCTTTGGGATCCTTCTTATAAGGGAAAGTAGCGCCTGCCCCCGTCAGAGTCACACCTGCTTCCTTACATTTTGCCGCAATAGCCTTGGCACAACCATCCATCGCATCAAAGGAGATAAAATATCCACCGTTGGGTTTTGTCCAACTGCCGATACCAAGTCCACCCAGTTCCTCATCCAAAACCTTCAATACTGCCTCAAATTTTGGACGCATGATTGCCGCATGCTTCTTCATATGTTCACGAATACCGTTAATATCCTTAAAATAGCGTACATGACGTAACTGATTGATCTTATCGTATCCAATCGTCTGAATTGTCATGGACTTTCTCATATCATCCAGATTGGCCTTAGAAGATGCGATAGCCGCAATACCGGAACCTGCAAAGCTTACCTTAGAGGTAGAGCAGAACTCGAATACCATATCCGGATGTCCTGCCTTCTCACATTCGGAGAGAATCTCTAACAGCTGATCCTGTCTGTCATCATATAAATGATGAATTGCATAAGCATTATCCCAAAAAATACGGAAATCCGGTGCCGCCGGCGTAAGCGCTGCGAAGCGTCTTACGGTCTCATCGGAATAAGTATATCCCTGAGGATTGGAGTACTTCGGTACGCACCAAATGCCTTTGATGGCGGGATCTTCGCTGACCAGCTTCTCTACCAGGTCCATATCCGGTCCTTCGGGAGTCATGGGTACATTGATCATTTCAATTCCGAAATGCTCTGTAATTCCAAAATGTCTGTCATATCCGGGAACAGGGCACAAAAACTTTACATGATCCAGTTTACACCAGGGGGTATTTCCCAAAATGCCATGGGTCATGGCACGGGATACTGTATCATACATGATGGTCAGACTGGCATTACCGCATACGATCACGTTCTCTGGTTTTACCTCCAGAATATCCGCCATCAGCTTCTTTGCCTCAGGAATGCCATCCAAACCTCCGTAGTTTCTCACATCCATTCCATCCTCAGCCTTCATAGCGCTCTGAGAATTCACAACATCCAGAAAATCCATTGTCATATCCAGCTGATTGACTGCAGGTTTTCCTCTGGACATATCCAGTTTCAGGCCTTTGCCTTTTGCATCTTCATATGCAGCGTTAAGCTCTGCCTTCAGTGTTAAAAGTTCTTCCTTGGTTAATTCCTGATATGCTTTCATTTCTTACCATACCTTTCTCGTCTTTCCTCGTTGGGAATACGCCTTCTTCTGTGGATGTTGGATAATCGTATACAATCATACACTCCGAATATCATACTATAAGATGACATATAACACAATAGGTAACTTTCACTTTTTTACACCCGTTTATCCATAAATTTTCATTAAAACAGCCGTTGTATGTCTCCATACAACGGCTACCTCTTACATCTTATGAAATTGTCATTTCTGACTGGTCAGTTATTTGGCGTAATCAATTACGCGGCTCTCACGGATCACATTCACCTTGATCTGTCCGGGATATTCCAATTCAGCTTCAATCTGCTTGGAAATATCTCTTGCCAACAGTACCATATCGGCATCTGAAATCTGTTCGGGCACTACCATAACACGAACTTCACGACCTGCCTGAATAGCAAAAGATTTATCTACACCTTTGAAATTGTTTGTGATATCTTCTAACTGTCTTAATCTGCTAGTATAGGTTTCCAGTGTTTCCCTTCTAGCTCCCGGTCTTGCAGCGGATATTGTATCAGCAGCTTGTACAATACATGCAATCAGGGAAGTAGGCTCTACATCGCCATGGTGAGATTCCACGGCATTGATAACCGTAGCGTTCTCTTTATATTTCCGACACAGTTCAGCACCCAGCTGAATATGAGAACCTTCCATTTCGTGGTCGACTGCTTTACCGATATCATGCAGCAGTCCGGCTCTCTTGGCAAGTCTCACATCCAATCCCAGTTCTGCAGCCAGCAGTCCGGACAGCTGTGCTACTTCAATAGAATGCTTTAATGCATTCTGACCATAGCTGGTACGGAATTTCATCTTACCGAGTAATCTTACCAGTTCGGGATGAATGCCATGTACGCCAACCTCGAGAGTTGCGGCTTCTCCCTCTTCCTTGATCATTACTTCGACTTCTTTCTGCGCCTTCTCTACCATCTCTTCGATTCTGGCCGGATGAATACGTCCGTCCACAATCAGCTTCTCCAGCGCAATTCTCGCTACCTCACGACGAATCGGATCAAATCCGGACAAAATTACTGCTTCCGGTGTATCATCAATGATCAGGTCTACACCTGTCATGGTCTCAAGTGTGCGGATATTACGTCCCTCACGTCCGATGATACGTCCCTTCATCTCATCATTCGGTAACTGTACAACGGAAATTGTAGTCTCAGAGACATGATCTGCTGCGCATCTCTGTATTGCGTTAACCACATATTCCTTTGCTTTCTTGTCTGCTTCTTCTTTGGCCCGACTCTCCATTTCCTTGATCATCACGGCCGATTCATGCTTCACTTCATCTTCAACAATTTTCAATAAGTAGTCTTTTGCTTGTTCAGAGGTTAATCCGGAAATTCGTTCCAGTTCCTGCACACGCTGCTCATTCAGCTTGGAGACTTCTTCCTTCATTCTGCCTAGGGTTTCTTCTCTGGCTGCCAAACTTGCTTCGCGCTTCTCGATGGCATCTGCTTTCTTGTCGATGTTCTCTTCCTTCTGCTGAACTCTGCGCTCATACCGCTGAGCTTCCGCTCTGCGTTCCTTGATCTCTTTGTCCAGTTCATTCTTGGTACGAATGGACTCTTCCTTGACTTCCAGGAGTGATTCACGCTTTTTGTTCTCCGCAGTTCTCAGAGCTTCATCAATAATCTCTCTTGCCTTCTCCTCCGCATTACCGATCGTACTCTCCGCATTGTTCTTCAGGCGGGAAGTAGTAACTTTGGATGTGATCAGCACGGCTGCGATAACGGCTACGACAAGAATGATCGCAGAAGCCACTAATACTATTACAATATTAGTGTCCACTACAGGAGCACCTCCTTATGAAATTTTCATTGTACATTTTGCTCCGACAATACAAATTATCGTTCATAATAGAATGCAATTTATGTACATTCTAACAAGCAATTCACAACAGTATTAGTGTAAACTGAAAATACTCCTCTGTCAAGTACAAGTCGCAATTACTCCAAAAATAGTTCCTATATTAATACAATCTTTGTGCATTATTTCTTGCTTTTCCTGCACTATACAGTATCCTAAAAATCGTCACTGTGCATGCCTCCGATTGCCTTGCGAATGGCTTCCTGTGAGAATCCCTTTCTTGCCAGAAATGCGTATATTTTCTGTCGTTCTTTCCAGTCTGTTTCTTCCGCTGCATCATAATGTTTCTTACGAAGCAATTCCCGGATCATACTCTGTTCATCCTGTTCCCCGCCATTCTCCCTCCAGTTCTGCCAGGCTTCCTCTATCGTGGCAGAGGAAATCCCCTTGCCCTGGAGATCCTGTTCAATGCGTCTTCTGCTGCGGCTGTTCTCATGATAGGTGATATAATCCACTGCATAACGAAGATCATCTATATAATGAAAGCCTGCCACATATTCTATTGCCTGCTCTATGATCTCCGGCGGATAATATCCCTGCTGTAATTTTGTCCGTAATTGTGAGGTCGTATATTCCCGCCCCTGAAGCAGATTCATAGCCCTCAGTTTTGCACGTTTAGGCAGTACCTCCTGCATAATGGTCCGGTAATCCTCCGTTCGGAGTTCTTCACCCTCTTTTATATGGTAGAGACGCAATTCGCCTTTGTATAAAACAAAGGCGAATTCCTGATCAATATATACCTTACTTCTCGATTTGGAAAGTTCCGTAACCTGTGTTACCAGCATGGATCTACTCTTCCTTCTCCGCTGTAGCAGATACATCTGCCTTCAGTCCGTAATGCTCTCTGACCTTCTCTGCAATCTCATCACAGACAGCCGGATTATCTTTCAAATACTGTTTTGCATTCTCTCTGCCCTGTCCGATCTTATTGCCCTCGTAGGCATACCATGCACCGGACTTGGCAACTACATCACAGCTGGCCGCCAGATCCAAGATATCTCCTACCATAGAAATACCTTCTCCGAACATAATATCAAACTCTGCTTCCTTAAAAGGAGGCGCAATCTTATTTTTCACTACTTTGACACGGGTACGGTTACCGATGACCTCACCGCCCTGCTTCAATGCCTCAATTCTCCTGACATCCAGTCGTACAGAAGAATAGAACTTCAGTGCCCGTCCACCGGTGGTGGTCTCAGGGTTACCGAACATAACACCTACCTTCTCACGAAGTTGGTTGATAAAAATAACAGTACAGTTGGATTTGCTGATCACAGCAGTCAGCTTACGCAGTGCCTGGGACATCAGTCGTGCCTGCAGACCCACATGGCTGTCTCCCATATCCCCGTCGATCTCCGCCTTCGGTACCAGTGCAGCTACGGAGTCCACTACAATGATATCAATAGCTCCGGAACGCACCATGGTCTCGGTGATCTCCAGTGCCTGCTCTCCGTTATCCGGCTGGGAAATGTACAGATTATCAATATCCACTCCGATATTCTTCGCATAGACGGGATCCAGGGCATGCTCTGCATCGATAAATCCGGCAATGCCTCCCCTCTTCTGTACTTCAGCGATCATATGTAAAGTAACGGTCGTCTTACCACTGGATTCCGGTCCATAGATTTCAATGATTCTTCCCTTAGGAATACCACCCAGTCCCAATGCTATATCCAAACTTAAAGAACCGGTAGGAATGGTCTCCACGTTCATCTGTGCCGTGGGATCTCCCAGCTTCATTACCGCGCCCTTTCCGTACTGCTTCTCGATCTGGCTCAGCGCCGCATCCAATGCTTTAAGCTTATCATCTTTTTCCATGTTTATCTCCTTTTTGTTCAAGGAACAAATGTTCTGCTTTTTATTTAGAATAAAACATTTGTTCGTGTTTGTCAATGTCTATTTTTATTATATCTATTTTATGTCCAATAAAACTCCCTTCAAGAGCCCCCCCCCTATTTGCTAATTTGTCCCGATAATCGTCTGAAATTTTGGCGAATGCCTGAATTGCCGATAATCAGAGATAGAAAGACATGTCCGCGAATTGTTCCGCAACAAGATATAAAATGAATGTACCACACATCCCCACTTCCCGCAAGGATGCATGATACATTTTTTATGTTTTCAGCACTATTTACAATTTTGTACCCTTACGTTTTGAGGGTATCTCACAAATTATTTTTTTGTTACTTTTTACCAAATGTCACTTTACTGAAGTATTTCAAAATGCAGCTGCGCATGAGGATCAATGCTGCAGAGGTAGTCGCTTCTCTGATCTGGCCGCGGGTTCCGGAGAAATGATATTCTTTTACCGTAAGTTCTCCCTTAACACAGCATCCGATATACACCAGTCCTACCGGCTTCTCTTCGGTTCCTCCGTCCGGTCCGGCGATTCCCGTCACTGCCACTGCCACATCCGCTTTTAGCAAAAGAGCCGCCCCTTTCGCCATCTCTCCTGCTGTTTTGCTGCTGACAGCACCGTATTTATCCAGCGTGCTCTTACGCACTCCCAGGAATTTCCGTTTTGCCTTATTGGAATAAGTCACCAGTCCGGCCTTGTAGCACTCCGATACCCCGGGGACATTGATGATCCTTGCCGCGATCATGCCGCCGGTACAGGATTCCGCGGTTGTCACCGTCAGATCATTGGCCATCAGCAGATCTGCTACCGCCATCTCCAGGGTAGTCTCCGCCTTGGTACTGTAAATATCCGCTCCGAAACGGGATTTTAATTCTTTTACTATGGGTTTGATCGTCTTTCCGGCTGCCTTGGCATTTTCTCCGGAAGCAGTCACCCGGATATGTACTTCTCCGGTCTTAGCGTAGGTGGCTATGGTAGGATTTGTCTGTCCGTCGATCAAATCCTTCAGCGTATCCTCCACCTGGCTCTCCGGTACACCGCACAGCTTTACCATCTGGGAGCAGATCACCCCGGGA
>OGNI01001440.1_pt1 | contig 12311 bp, 10 predicted proteins | sample 1573421 | NCBI WGS metagenome assembly OGNI01 (sample SAMEA2581928, study PRJEB24529) | metagenome | biome: Human gut stool | place: China | collected 2011
CTCAAACTGCTTTGCCGCCCGCATCCTCCGGTGCTTTTCCACCCGGGCGGCACACTCCGCATCCCACACCTGCATGGTGGCGATGTAATAGCGTGGGAGCGCGGTTTTCAGCACCAGGCTCTCGGCATACCCGCTCTTGCCGCTGGCGGCACCGCCCAATACCAGCGTCAGCATTGGGGGGTGTACGGCGTGATGCCGCCCTCCGTGAAGGAATAGCAATCGCGGTAAACGGCCAGCGCCATATCCCACAGCGGGATGCTTGCCACCGCTCCGGTGCCCTCGCCAAGATGAAGCCCGGCGGTGAGCAGGGGCGCTTTGCCCAGCGCTTCCAGCACCAGCCTTGCTGCCGGTTCGGTGGAGCAGTGGCTGGCAAACACGGCCTTTTCCGCAGCGGGGCAGAGCCGCACCGCGCACAGCGCCGCCACCCCGCTGATGAAGCCATCCATCAGCACGGGCACACCCGCCAGCGCCCCGCCCAGAAACATCCCGCACAGACCGGCGATATCAAAGCCGCCCAGCTTGCTCAGTACGTCCAATACATCATCGGGGTTGGGGACATTGCAGGCAATGCCCCGCCGGATGGTGTCCACCTTGCGGGCAAGCCCTGCGTCGGAAAGCCCCGCACCGCGCCCGGTCATGGTCTGCACCGGCTGTGCCAGCAGCACGGCAGCAACGGCGCTGGAGGTGGTGGTGTTGCCAATGCCCATCTCACCGGTAGCCACCAGCCCGTAGCCCTCGGCGGCAAGCTGCCGGGTCAGGGCGATGCCCCGGCCAATGGCCTCCACTGCCTCGGCGCGGGTCATGGCAGAGCCTTTGGTAAAGTCCGCAGTCCCGGCAGCAACGCGGCAGTCCCGCAGCCCGGGCACAGGCGCACCGGCTATGCCCAAATCCACCGGCAGCACATCGCAGTGCGCCGCCTGCGCCATCCGGCAGACGCTGGTGCGCCGTGCGGCAAGGTTTTCAGCTACGGTGCGGGTCACGCTCTGGTCGGTCTGGCTTATGCCCTGCGCCACCACGCCGTTGTCCGCACAGAGCACCGCCACCGCCCGGCGGGAAAAATCAAACTGCGCTGTGCCGGTCAGTGCGGCGGCATCCTCCAGCATCGTCTCCAGCGCGCCCAGCCCGCCCAAGGGTTTGGCAAGGCTTGCCCAGTGGGTATGGGCGGCAGCACGGGCGGTTTCGTCCGGCGGGGTGATGGCAGCAAGCAGCTGCATCAGTTCAGCTTCGGTCATTTTTGTCATCCTTTGTGTTTCAAAAAGTGCTGCGCCGCCTGCACAAAGCGGCGGGGCAGGGCAGTGCCAGCCCAGTAAAGATGCGGGAAACCGGCGTACAAATTTGCGCTTGCAAAGCCGCATTCCCACTGCCTTTTTTTAGCTTTGCACACAGAAAAGTCTGCGCCATTCTCGGAGGAATCCCAGTGGTGGAATTCGTGGACGGGCAGCGTTTCTCCAGCGTGGAAAAGCATACTGTCGGCCTTTGCCGTCATGGCGGCATAGCCAAAGCGCACCAGCCGCCCGGTGTTGTGCCCGCTGCCCGGCAGCACACCCGTCATGGGGTAAACCTTGCTGTCTGTGCCCTCCAGCGTCTGCCCTAAGTACAGAAAGCCGCCGCACTCGGCAGCGGTGGGCAGCCCCTCTTGCCCTGCGTCCCGGATAGCAGCACGCAGGGCGATGTTCTCACTCAGCTGCCGGGCGTACAGCTCCGGGTAACCCCCGGGCAGGTACAACCCGCCGATATTTTCCGGCAGGGCGGCATCCCGCAGCGGGCTGAAAAATGCAAGCTCTGCACCCGCATCCCGCAAGGCGTCCAACGTTTCGGCGTAGGCAAAGCAGAAGGCTTCGTCCCGCGCCACGGCAATGCGCACGGCGGGTGCGCACGGCGTAGGAAGCGGCGGCGCAGCCGGGGCAGGACGGTCGGTCAACACTGCCAGCTGTGCCCAGTCCAGCACAAGGGCATCGGCAAGTTGACCCAGCTTTTGCTGTAAGTCCGATATCTCTCCGGCGGTTTTCAGCCCGAGGTGGCGGCTTTCGATGACGCACCCCGGCAGATGGGGCAGATACCCCACCACCGGCAGACCGGTCTCGGCTTCCAGCATTGGACGCAGCGTTTTGTACAAGGCTTCAGAGCAATCGTTAAGCAGAATGCCCACGATATGGCTGGGCGTGCGGAACTGCAAAAGCCCCCGCAGCTCGGCGGCAAGGGTGATGCTTGCCCCTTTTGGCTGCACTACCAGCAGCACCGGCAGCGCCAGCGTATCGGCCAGCTCCCAAGCGCTTGCACGGGTTGTCAGTCCCTGCCCGTCGTAAAAGCCCATGGCACCCTCGCATACGGCAGCGCCGTGCCCGGCGGCATACCGGGCGTAAAGCGTGCGCACCGTATCCGGGGCAGAGAGGTAGAGGTCTAAATTGTGGCTTTCAACCCCAAGCGCGCTGCGGTGAAACATAGGGTCGATGTAGTCCGGCCCGCATTTGAAGGCGCAAGGGTCAGTCCCGCGCCGCTGCAAGGCGGTCAGCACGGCACAGGTAACGGTGGTCTTGCCGCTGCCGGAGCGCGGCGCGGCGATGAGAAACTGCATCATGTCCGTGCCCCCATAATGAGAAACACCGGGTTGTTAGCCATCAGCAAATGCAGACTGCCCGCCGTTTTTGTGCGGCTGACGGCGATCTGTGTCACCTCGGCGGCAAGGCCGTGGGCGGTCAGGGCAGCCACGGCAGCACTGAGCGTTTCCAGCGCAATGGCGGCAACGCACAGCCGGGCAACTGAATTTTTGTGCAGCACGGCGTCTATAACAGCGTCCATATTGCCCTTTGTGCCGCCGATAAATACAGCATCCGGGGCGGGCAGCATGTCCAAAGCTTCAGGCGCTTTGCCTTCGATCAGGGTTAGATTGTAAGCGGAAAATTTCTCCCGGTTTTGCTGGATCAGTGCACAGGCTTCCGGGTCACACTCCACGGCGTATACCTGCCCGGCAGGGGCGGCAAGTGCCAGCTCCACGCTCACGCTACCGGTGCCCGCGCCCACGTCCCACAGGGTATCCGTGGGGGTGACCGCCAGCTTTGCCAGCGCGGCGGCGCGCACCTCCTGCTTTGTCATGGGCACAGCGCCCCGGATAAAAGCATCGTCCGGCAGGCCGGGGGTGCGGCGGGACGGCAAAGCCTCCCGTTCGATGAGCAATACGCTCAGCGGTGCAAAGCTTTGCTCTGCCAGTTCCCGGGCAAGGCCAAAGCGGATGGCTTCTGCCGGGGAGCCAAGGTTTTCACCTACAAGGGCGTGGGCAGCACCCAGCCCGGCAGCGGTCAGCTTGGCACACAGAGAGGCAGGGGTGTCCCCGCCGCCGGTGAGGAAAAACACCTGTGGATGCGCCAAAACCTCGGCTACGGGGTCGCAGGCGCGGCCATGGGCAGATACCAGCCTCCAGTCCTGCCAAGGGCGTCCCACTGCTGCGGCTAAAAGCTGCACGCTGGAAAGCCCGGGCAGCACCCGGACAGAGTGGCCCATAGCCCGCAGCAGGGGCAGTAGCTTTGCAGCACCGGAGTAAAACCCGGTGTCGCCGCTGTACAAAACAGCGGTGTCGGTGTCCGGCTGCGCAGCAAGACACGCAAGGATTTCCTCCGGCTTATACACGGCTTTGCAGTTGTCAGTGCACCCCGCCGGTAAATGCTCCAACAGACGCTTTGCCCCAAGGATGAGCCCTGCGCCTTGCAGCGCAGCCAGTCCTTGCGCGGTCAGGCTTTCCGGGCAGCCGGAGCCCATTCCAATCAGAGAGATCATACCAGAACCTCCTTGCAGCGTGCCAGAATTTGTGCGGCAGTTTGTCCATTTTCAGCCGGGCGACGCACCACGATCAGCTGTGCACCGGTGTCCTGCGCGGCCTGTGCCTTTTCGGCAAAACCGCCCACAGCACCGCCGTCCTTGGTGACCAGATACCGGATGGAGAATTGTTCCATCAGAGCGCAGTTCAGCGCATAGCTGAATGGCCCCTGCATGGCAATGATGTTCTTATGCGGGATACCGGCGGCCTCGCAGGCGGCAATGCCCTCCCGCGTGGGCAGCACCCGGGGGAACAGCCGCTCCGGCCCGAGCGCCGCAAAAGCGGCAAGCTCTTTTGCGCCGGTAGCCAGCAGCACATTGCCGCTGCACCCGGCCAGAAATGCAGCGGCATGGGCGGCGGTGGCAAATACCATGCTCCCGGCAGGCAAGGGACTTTCTTCCCGCAGCAGCCGGTGGTACTCCACCCCGACCACGGCACACGCAGCCCGGATGTTTTTGGTGGCATCCACCGCGTAGGGGTGGGTGGCGTCCACGCACAGAGCAGCGCCCTGTAAAAGAGCGGCCATTTCCTCGGGGGTCAGCCGCCCGCAGTGCACGGTGATGCCGTCCGCTTTGCCCTGTTCCTCTGCACCCAGCGGGGTGGCAACACTGACGAGAACCTCTGCTCCCAGCGCCGCCAGCTGCCGGGAGAACACCCGCCCCTCGGTAGTGCCGCTAAAAACCACTGCCTTCATCTGCGGTACCCCCGTGGGGTGACCATTCTGCCGCCCAGCTGCTTTGTGGCGGCATTGCCGATGTACACGGTGGTAAACATATCCACCGCAGTGTCTTTCAGCTGGGCAAGGGTCAGGATTCGGGCGGTCTGACCCTCCCGGCCGATGTTGCGCACGATGCCGCAGACGGTATCGGCACTTTTGCCGTTTTCCAGCAGGATGCACACCGCCTTTGCCAGATAGTCCGGCCTGCCCTTGGAGGAGGGATTGTACAACGCAACGCAGAAATCTCCCATAGCGGCGCAAGCCAGCCGCTTCTCGATGACCTCCCACGGGGTCAGCCGGTCGGAAAGGGAAATGACGCAAAAATCGTGCGCCAGCGGTGCGCCCAGCACTGCCCCGCCGCTGAGGGCAGCGGTCAGTCCGGGCACGATCTCCACGGCAACGTCCGGATAATCCGGGGCAAGTTCCAGCAGGGGGCTTGCCATGCCATACACCCCAGCATCGCCGGAGCAGACCAGAGCCACCCGCTTGCCGGTGCGTGCTTTTTCCAGCGCCCAGCGGCAGCGGTCAAGCTCCTGCGTCATGCCGGTGGCATAGTATTCCTCGCAGGGGAATTCATCGCGGATGAGGTCAAGATAGACTTTATACCCGCAGATGGCGTCAACGCTTTCCAGCGTATTCGCGGCCTGCTGGGTCATATAAAAAGGTTCGCCGGGGCCAAGTCCCACGACATAAACCACCTTCTCGGGACGGTCAATGTCAATTTCCATCACGTCAATCATTCTGCCACCTCCAGTCCGGGGTAAAGGGCCTGCACGCCAGCGCAAAGGTCACGCCGCTACAGGCAAATTTCGGGTAAAACAGGCTTCCGTCTGCGTCCAGCACAGCCGCCCGCTCGCAGACATTGTCTACCCCGGTCACGCTCTGTACAAAAGGGGAGGGGGTGAACTGCCCGGGCAAACTGCGCAGCTGCGCGGCAGAGTAAAACCGCACCGTCCAGCAGTGCGTCCGACAAAAGGCCAGCAAGCCCGGCTCGTTTTGCTTTAGGTCGATGCTTGCGGCGGCGGTAACTGCCCGCGCAGCAAAGCCGTACCGGGTGCAGAAGGCGGCAAAGGCAGCTTCCAGCGTTTCAGCGCTTGTGCCCCGCTTGCAGCCGATGCCCAGCACTCCGATGCGCGGCACAAGATGCAGTGCCTGCCCGGTGGGGCAAAGGGTGAGTGCAAAGTCGGCTTTTTCCGGGGTATCAGCGAGGAATAACCCTGCGGGCACGGTGCCCATTACCGGGAAATCAGCCCGGTAATATACCGGCTGCCCGGCCAGTAATTTGCCACTGACCAGCTTGATGCGTTCCGGCTCCAGCACCATGCAGTTTTGGTGTTTTGCCCACTCGTCTACTGCAAAAATGCCGTGGGCATCGGTGGCGGTGGTGATCACCGGCACGGCTCCGCATACAGCGGCAATGGCCCGCGCAAGATCGTTTGCACCGCCCAGATGTCCGGACAGAATGGGCACGGCAAACCGCCCGCATTCGTCCACCACTACCACAGCCGGGTCGGTAGTCTTGCTCTTGCAGTGGGGCGCGATGGCCCGCACTGCAAGACCCGCAGCTCCTACAAATATCAGCGCATCAGAATGCACAAACTGTGCGCTTGCCCATTCTGCAAGAGAAACACCATCCCGCCCGCACCGGGCAACACTGCCGGGCAAGGCGACGGCCAGACGCTTTGCTAGCGCAAGGCCAGTTTCCGTAAAGGCAAGGTAAGCGCGGGTCATACCGGTTCTCCTTTGCGGAACTCGGTGGTAAAGGCGGGGTCGTACAGCTTGCTGCGCTCGTACTGCGTGCCGAGAAAATCTCCCACTACGATAAGTGCCGTCTTGGTAATGCCCGCTGCACGGGTGCTCTCAGCCAAAGAACCAACTGTGCACCGCACGATTTTTTCTTCCGGCCAGCTGGCCTTGTACACCACGGCGGCGGGGGTGTCCGGCGTATACGCACCCTGCAAAAGCGCCGTCTGCACCTTGTCAATCAGCCCGATGGACAGGAAGATCACCATGGTCGCGCCGTGGGCGGCAAGGCTTGCCAGCCTTTCCCGCTCCGGTACGGGGGTGCGCCCCTCCATGCGGGTGATGATGACCGTCTGGCTGACCATGGGCAGGGTATACTCGGCGTTCAGCGCAGCGGCAGCGCCGCAAAAGCTGGAAACACCGGGGGTATCATCGTAACAAATGCCGTCTGCGTCCAGTGCATCCATCTGCTCCCGGATGGCACCGTACAGGCAGGGGTCGCCAGTGTGTAACCGCACAGTGCTTTTACCGGCAGCTTCCATCCGGCGCATCACGTCCAGCACCTGCTCCAGCGTCATTTCGGCGCTGTTATAGATGGCACAGCCCGGCTTTGCCAGCCCCAGCAGTGCCGGGTTGACCAGACTGCCTGCGTAAATAATGCAGTCTGCGGCCTGTAAAAATGCTGCGCCGCGCTGGGTGATCAGATCCGGCGCGCCGGGGCCTGCGCCCACAAAATGTACCATGTGCATTACTCCTTCCATTCGTCTAACAGTCGGGCGGCAGTTTCGGTCTGTCCCAGCGGGCCATGCTGATTTGAAAACAACACCGCACCCACCCGGAACGCCCCGCCCGCGCGGCGGTCGAGATGCAGCTGGATGGCGGCAAGCAGGCTTTGCAGCACCGGTTTCCGCAGCCCGGCAGTGTCCAGAATCTCCAGACAGGCATCCGTGGTGGCTGCATTGTACAGCGCAGTGCACACCTTCCGGTCAGCACCGCACAGGGCAGCATGGGTGCAGAACAGTTCCGTGCGGCAGTCTGCCGTGTGGGAATGGGTGTTCATAATGCCGCCCGCCAGCTTGCACAGCTTGCCGATGTGTCCCACCAGCAGCACCTGTTCAAAGTGCGCCGCCGCTGCCATATCCAGCGTATCTCCGATAAAGTTGGACGTCTTGACCACCGGGATGGTGGCAAACTGCGGATACGTTTCGTGCAGATAGTCCAACCCGTAATTGCCCGGGGCAAGGATGAGCCGCTTTGGGGTACCGGCCCGCAAAACAGCCTGGTTCATTTCCAGCTGGATGGTGTCCAGAATGGCCTGCTGGCTCATGGGTTCTACAATGCCGCTGGTGCCCAGCACCGACAGCCCGCCCTCCACCCCGATATGGGGGTTAAAGGTGCGCCGGGCTACCTCCTCGCCGCCGGGGATGGAGATAGTCACGGCAAAGCCGCCGGGGTAACAGGCGGCTTCCGCCTCCCGGCGCAGCGCCTCGGTGATCATCTGCCGGGGCACATGGTTGATGGCGGCCTGCCCAACCGGCTGGTCTAGCCCGGGCTTCGTCACCCGGCCCACTCCCGCGCCGCCGGTAATACATATCTCGGGCGTGCCGGGCAGCAGCGTCACCGTGGCGGTCACCGGCAGACCGGTGGTCACGTCCACATCGTCGCCGCCGTCCTTTTCAATGGCGCATTCCGCACCCTCGGCAACGGTGCGGCAGAACAGGGGGGCAACCTCTACCACAATGCCTTTCGGCGTGCGCAGGGCGACGGTTTCCGGTGCTGTGCCGGTCAGCAGCAGCCGGGCGGCCCCGGCAGCGGCCAGCGCCGCACAGGTGCCGGTGGTGTACCCGCAGCGGAGCAGCTTCTGCCCACTGCGGACGTAATGTTCAAACTTTGGCCCGGCAGGCTTTTCCGGGCCGAACACGGCCTCGTACTGCTCCTTGGTCAGGCTGTACAGCGCCCGGATGTTCTCCGGGGCAAAGGCCTCCTTCGGGGTCAGCGCCCCCGAAACGCTGTGCGGGAACACGCAAACCACCGCATCCGCGATCTTCTGCGCCATGTCCAGCTCGTGCAGGCTGACGATCACGGCCAGCCCCTGCTCATGGGCCAGTTTCTGCAGGATGGTCAGCAGCTCGATCTTGCCCTTGACATCCAGAAAAGAGGTCGGCTCGTCCAGCAGCAGAACTCCGGGCTGCTGGCAGATGGCACGGGCCAGCAGAACGCGCTGGCGCTGACCGTCGCTGATGCAGTTGAAATCCCGGCCCGCCAGAGGGGAAGCCCCCACCAGTTCCAGCGCGTCCCGCACGGCCCGCCGGTCGGTATCGGACAGGATGCCCAGCCGCCCGGTATAGGGGATGCGCCCGGCGGCGGCAAACTCAAAGCAGGTGGTCAGCTCGGTGCGGCGGGTGTGGGGCACCATCAAGGCCATTTTGCGGGCGCGCTCCGTGCCGGAGCAGTCCGCGAGATTTTTGCCGTCCAGCAGCACAGCGCCCCCCTGGGGGGCCAGCTGCGCTGCCAGCGTCTTGAGCAGGGTGGATTTTCCCGCGCCGTTGGGGCCGATGAGGGTGAGGATGGTCCCCTTCCCGACGCCGAGTCCGATGTGCTCCATCAGGGGCGTTTTGCCGTAGCCGATGGCAAGGGCGTTGGTTTCAACAGAGTACTTCATCGCACGTCCTCCCGGTTGCGGCGCAGCAGCAGCCCAATGACCACCGGCGCGCCGAATACGGCGGTGACTGCGCTGATGGAAAGTTCCATGGGCGCAAACAGGCTGCGGGCAATCAAATCGCACAGCAGGCAGAACGTTGCCCCGCCCAAGCAGCACCCGGGCAGCACATACAGCGGGCGGGCACTGCCCAGCAGCTGCTTGACAAGGTGCGGCACCGCGATGCCCACAAAGGAGATGGGCCCGGCAAAGGCGGTAACGCAGGCGGCCAGCAGGCTGGAAAGCAGCACCAGCAGCCGGGAAAACCGCCGCACATCCACGCCCACACTGCGGGCGTAGGCTTCGCCCATCTGGTAAGCGGCCATGGGCTTTGCAAGACAGAACGCCGCTGCCAGCGCGGGCAGCACCACCAGCGCTGCCGTGCGCACGTTGCCCCACGTCATGCCGGAAAAGCTGCCCTGTGACCAATTGTGCAGGTTGACGATGCTGCTGTCCTGTGCAAAGGCCACCACAAACTCGGTGATGGCAGAGCAGATGTAACCGATCATCACGCCGCAGATTACAAGGATGCTCATGCGCTGCACCCGGCGGGCAGCGGCCAGCACAAAGGCCATGGCCGCCATAGCGCCCGCAAAGGCCGCAAGGATGAGTACGGCAGAGCTTGTCAGTAGGCCGTAGTTCAAAAACAGCACCATCACCAGCGCCACCGCCAGCTTAGCCCCGCTGGAAATGCCCATCACAAAGGGGCCGGCAATGGGGTTTGCAAAAAAGGTCTGCAACAGATAGCCTGCTGCCGAGAGCGCAGCGCCCAGCAACACGGCCATCACCGCGCGGGGCAGGCGCAGCTGTGTGATAATGCCTACGCTCAGCGCGTCCTGTCCGCGTCCGGTCAGGGCTGCAAGCACGGCCTGCGGGGTAAGCGCAACGCTGCCCCAGAACAGGCTCACGGCAAACAGCATCGCCAGCAGCAGGGCAAGGCAGCAATAGGAAAAAACAAGGCGTTTGCGGCTGGTCATAAGCGGCTCCTCAGGTAATTTTGGTCAAAAAATGCAGGGTGTCGGGGTCGGCAGTCTCCCCGGTAAAAACAGCGTGGAGGTCCAGCATAAAATCTGCCAGTGCCATGCTCTGCTGGAAAAAGCTGGGCGTCGTGCACCAGATGTTCCCGCTTTGCACCGCCTTGCATTCTGCCAGCAACGCGCAGCGGGCAAGCAGTTCTTCTTTTGTGGAGATGCTGCCCTCGATGGTGCCGTTATAAATAAGCACATCGGCATCCTTGACCCCAGCGTAAAGATCCTCCAGTGGGATATTCATGGTGGAAAGACTGTTGCCGCTGTCGGCAAGGTCTGCAAAAACATATTCGCCCCCGGCCATGCCGATCATCTGCGCCACATAGTCTCCGCTTTTGCGCACAGTGGCAAGGCCGCTGGAAGTAATGGAGAAAAACGCGCAGCGTTTGCCGGTGGAGGGCTGCTCCAGCAGCGGTGCAATGCGCTGCGCCTGCTGCGCAAAAACCTCCTCGGCAAGGGCTTCTTTGCCCAGCAAGATACCGTACAGTTTGATCCATTCCATCCGTGCCAGCGGGCTGCTCTCGTAGCTGGAGCGCTCCACCAGCACCGGAATGCCGAACCGTTCCAGCTGCTCCTTTACCTCCGGGGTGTGATAGATCATGGTATTTTCCACCGCAAGGCCGCATTCTGCGGTCAGGATGCGCTCGTAGTCCGGGGCGCTGTACTTGCCCGCGTAGGCGATGCGCCCGGCCTGCATGGCCTGCTTTGCCTCGTCCAGATACCAGCCCTCGGCGCGGGTGCCGGAAAGGGCAATGCTGTCCAGCGCGTCCAGATGAAGGAACAAGTCCATAGCAGAGGTGGACACCAGATAGATGTTCTGCACCGGCTGCTGCAGCACGGTCACCCCGGCAGGCACGGTGCGCAGAGTGGCAGCGCCCTCCGGCCGGACAAGAAACTTTGCCTGTGCGTCCGGGATGGTCAGCAGGGTAGAGCCGTCTGCATAGCAGTCGGCGGTAAACTGGGTGGCGTAGTCCAGCGGGTAGGCGTGGTCAAACACCAGCTCGTCCGTATCGGCCGGTGCAGTAGGCGCGGCAGTGCAGCCTGCAAGCGCCAGCACCGCGGCGGGCAGTGCCTTTAAAAATTGTGCGCGGGTCAGCTTCATGGAAGATTACTCCAAGGTAAAGGTCAGGGTGTATTCGATCTCGTGGGGCTTGCTCATGGCAACAGTGTCGGCGGTAACAGTCAGCGGGGTGCCCAGAGCAGCTACCGGGATCTCAAAGGTGGAGTTGCCCTCGGTGTTGGTGGGCAGATACTTCTCGCCATCCACGATCATGTAGTCGTAGTTGGGGCTGCTCCACACGATGGTAGCAGTCATCTTGCCCTCAGCCACGGTCAGGGCAGCGGGGCTTTCCACGGTGGCGCGGCCGGAGCCGCCCTCCAGCACTACGGCAGCAGTATAAGTGCCGTCTGCGGGGATCTCGGCGGCCTGCTCGGTCTTGGGTTCAGCGTTGCGCACGCTGACGATGTGGTCGTACCACTTGCCCTTAGTGCCAAGCAACGCCAGCTGGAAGTCGGTGTCCAGTGCTTCCACCGGGATATCGTAACCATACACTTCCTCGGTGGTGCCGTCTGCGTAGGTAACCGTGTCCACGGTGGGGATGAGCCATGCGGTCTTGTTGGCCTCGGCATCGGCGGCAAGGCCGGGGTAGAGGTTCACGATCTTTTTGGAGGCCAGACTGACGTGGAAGGTCATCACGCCGTTTTCCACGGTCAGGGTGCCTTTGCCGTTGCAGGCTTCATTGGGGTGGAACATACTGCTGTCGGTCTCGAAATCAGCGGTATATACGCCGTCCGGCAGGGCAGCTTCGGCCACAGCAGAGGAAGCCACCACGGAGGAAGCTGCCACAGAGCTTGTTGCAGCAGAGGAGGCGGGAGCAGCCCCGCCGCAGCCTGCCAGAGAAGCAGCCAGCACCACACCGGCCAGAGAAACGATGATAAACTGTTTGCAGCGCATAAATAAATACCTCAGTATCCTAAATTTTTGCCCGGCGTCTAAGCTGCCGGGGTAGGGGGCACGTTCTCCTCGTGCGGGGAATACGCCCATAAAAGAAGCCCTCTCCGTATGCTTGGCAGCGCCGGAGAGGGCTTCTGAATCCATTAGCCGTTCAGAAGATCCATAGCGGCCTTGGTATGTGCAATGTACAGCTGCTGGACATCCGCAATGCGGCCCAGACCGGAGATCTGGCAGTCCACATTTTCAAAGCAGCCTGCGGCGGTAAACTGGCTCAGCCAGCTGTCGGCATCCTCACCGGCCATATCGTTGTTGGCGTGGTCGCCTGCCACCACCATCAGCGGGCGCAGGATGACCTTGGT
>OGNI01001441.1_pt1 | contig 12308 bp, 6 predicted proteins | sample 1573421 | NCBI WGS metagenome assembly OGNI01 (sample SAMEA2581928, study PRJEB24529) | metagenome | biome: Human gut stool | place: China | collected 2011
CTTATGGAGTTGGGTGACTACTCCTTGCCAGTTGACGAGTTAAGAAAATCGGAGGCATTCATGGATTTCTTGTACAAGCATTCTCCTTCGAGCCTTGATGTAAAGGTTGATGCTGTTGTAAAGAAATGTGAGGAAACTGATTTCCAAACATGGTTGAAAGTTCCCGAAAACAATACACGATTTATTAGACATTGGTTGAGTGAGGATGAACTAAACGAGTTTGCGAAGAAAAATATATTTATTGAATACGAAGGCGATTTGTTTACAGCAGGAAGTCTCTACTATGATTTTGACACGAATTGTAATGGAATAGGATTCTTGCGTAGATTTGTACCGCATCTTTGCGAGGCATCAAGATCAAATTTTGAGGAAGATGAAAATTGGAAATCATTTGCAGACAAGTATTTCCTGTCTTTCTCTGCTGCGTCTATGATTACAGATTACATTCTATCCAATGAGGATGCTATGGCGTTGCTTAACGTACCAAGCAATTCTGTTGCATTCTATCGTTATCTTGCAGTAAAGGAAGTTGATTTAAAGGCTAACAAGACAAAGGTTCCGTACATTACTGAGGCTGGTGGTGCAAGTACCGACTATACCAATTATCACTACTTCTTCAACGAAGATGCTCATGGCTTAACACGTGAGAAATGGTTGGGCGAGAATGTTATCAACGTACTATCGCATATTTATTTTGATAGCCTTGCTGATGACGAGAAAGGTAATATAACTGCAATATTTGCTGACCTTGGATTCAACGAATTTACCAAGGACTCCTTCATCACGACTGTCATAGTTGGCGATGCCGATTTCCGAGCAAAAGTAAACGCTGCCATAGAAAACAATTATGCCGCCAACAAAGCATTTGTTGAATATGTGTACGGTTGTGAAGCACAGTTGAAGGAAAACGCTTTCAAGGATTATGTTTTGCGTTGTATTGACATCCACAAAAATGAGGTATATCTTTGCAACGATGACGTGCGATACTTCAATCAGGATGCGTATGCTCAGAACAGCACCTATGCTGACAATATCAATCATGCTTGGTTGCAGGATAGCATGATGTATGCTCTATCGAATGATTACTTTGAAGGTCGTGAGAAGGAAGAGGTAAAGAAACTGGAATCGTTCTTGCGTCAGCAGTTTGGCGTTAAGACCTTCACAGACAAGTCGTTCTTCACAGATGTTGTAATAAAGAACAAGGCGGTTATCTATGCCAGTCTTGTTGACGAGGCAACTATGCTCACATTCTTGGAATACCTGAAGCGAGACGCAGACAGACTCTTTGATGATACTATGAGTTTCAACGACATCAAGGATATGCCTTTACTTGCCTATGACGGAACCATAGTAAGAGCAAGGGAACTGAATATCCAGTATATCGAATACAACGAGGACGCAAAGATTCTGTGCGAGAAAGCATGGTGTCCGAAGACGTATGTTATGCTCTCACAGAAATATACCGATGATTTCTCTCAGGATATGCGTCAGCTGTTCAAGATTGTGAAGTTTGACATCAATACCACAACTGACATCCTTGTCCAGAACGCAAACTTGCGTCAATCTATTAATGTTATAAACAATAACGTTGATTTCTGGCGATGGGTAAAGGTAAACCAGAAGCAAATTACATCTGTTGATAAGTTCAAGACTATTCCGTTGCTTGACAATAACAACGCGCTTATCAATTGTGCATCGCTTTACATTTCTGACACCTATCAACAGGAACAAATTGAGGCACTGGTAACTAAGTATGTAAAGGAGGCGCAGTTTGTGTCTTCGTCTTACATCGAAACCGCCAATGAAAACGAGAAGGCAGAGTGGATGAAATTGTTCAGGAAACTCGGTCTTAAGTCCGATAACAAGGATATTCTTTTCTCAGACATCTTGCCTAAGCTTTCAACTATTGAAGTCGAGTCTTTGGATTCGGTTGTAGCGATGATGACCAAGCACCTTAAAGACCTGAAGGATAAATGGGCAGAAAGGAAACACCAAATTATGCAGTTGAGAGTTCGTACTCAATATGCTGGTTATAAGACTATTGATCAGGTAATAATCGTCAACGTGGATGAGGATTCTGTATCTGAACCATTCAAGTACATCACTCTTGCCAACGAGGTTCATCCCGATATTCTAAAGGCAAATAAGGACTTGCTTCATGCTATCTCTGAAGAGTACGGTAATCGCAATCTCATTACCACAAAGCAAATGTGGATTGACGCAAAGGTTAAGGATTATCTTGCAAAGTTTGCTGCCGATGAGAATAGCGTTGCAGACATTCACATTCAGTTTGTACGTGAAGTAGCCAAGATACAGAGTGAGTATGACATAAATGACACACTTCGTAAACAGATAAAGTATCTGGTCAAGTCGAATGAAACGACATACAAGTTTGCTCATGAGCTGACACTTGGAACAGAATATTCTCCAACGTGCGACTTTGAGGCAAATGGTGTGTCTGAATTGTCGTATCTTTCTGACACTTATATATTCGAAGGCAACAAGGATATCATTAAGCAATATTTCAAAGCGGAGAACGTGCATCAAAATATGACGCGAGAGGACTTGAAGTATCTCGCAAACCGCACATTTGCTTATTATTTCTGGTCGAAATGTTTCTCTCGTCGCTTGGGCGAATATGAATTATGGGTGAAAGATGGATGTTTCAATAACTGCGTGTGCATACCAACAGAGAATTCTGTTCAAAAGCCGGAGTTGTTGTATGCACCTCACATAGCTGGTTATGCGGTTCGTGCCAAGGTACCTCAATGGCAAGAGAAGGTTCCTTGCAAAGTTATTGTTGACTCTATTGACAATCGTGATGCTCGTGAATTATTTGAGAAGATCAACTTCTGTAAGGCTCTCTCTTTTGAAGATTGCCTTTATTACCTTGCTCGTGTCACGCATCCAAGAGAGGAAGAAACTCATTTCCGCAGTATAGTAATTAATTGGATGCTGTCTTCGCCTATTCAAGATGAGACTTTGGTTGACAACTATCGTAAAACGCCAACTGCAGAATGGCGTAATGGTAAGGGGCAGAAGAAGCATATTACGGAACTTTATGCTATCCATCCAGATGCGACACAGGAAAGGAATATCTTCCGTGGCGATGAGTTTGTTATGCAGACAAGTGCTTTCCCTTATGATACAGATTTGTTTGTCAAAGTCTGCAACATACTGAAGATAAAATGTCTGACAAGTTCTGATTTTGTGGCAACACCTATAGGTAAACAAGATGAAACAGCTGATATGGTTGCCATTATCAGACCTCGTCTGCTTATCTTGTCGGCTATCGAGAACCCAGATCGTTTCCAAGAACTCTACGAACGCTATAATACAAAGCTGTCGCAGTATCATTTTGTTGTATGTGAAAAGATAGACCTCGGTTATGACACTATACATAATGATGTGGAGCGTATCTATAACGATGACAACCACCTTTATTATGTAAGCTCATGGAAGCATAATCGTACCTTTACAAAGTTCTGTAGTAGATTGAAGCGACTGGTAGGTTTTGACGTGTATGATAATGTATGTGAAGATGTTCTTGATGATAGCGTTTCTGTAGAAGCGTGCATCGAAAAATATTGCTCTTCGCTTGCATACGATGAAAAGTTCCGCGCTTATCTCAGATCGTTGGATTTGACCATCAACGTTGAGCCAGAGGAAGAAGAACCTTTCGAAACAGAAAACGATTACTATAGCAATGCTACGTATGAACCAACAGATACTGCTACAGGAGCAACTACAGAGACATCAACCGAAAACCAGCATGTTGACGATAGGGAAACTATTCGCGAGGATGACAAGCCTGGTGCACCAAATAAAGATGTAACGTCAAGACCTGTTAACGAACTTGAAGTTGGGGAAGAAGCAGATACATCACCCAAAGAACCTATTCAAACCGCATCGCAACAGCCAACTTCTGACTCTCGTCCACAACAGCAGCCGCAACAAGCTGAATCACCAGTTGGTCAAACAACATCATCTACAGCAGAGGAAAAGTCAGAAGATGACCTTGGTCAGTATGACACATATGAACAGGTTGATGAAGAGGATATTGAAGACTACGATGAAACAGATGAAACAGACGATGTAGAAGCTGACGTTGATGAAGATGTTGACACGACGGATAATGCCAGCACAACGCCTTCTAATACTCATACGTCTAACACGTCTCACGCTTTATCAAATAAGCCTCATAAGGATTATGATCCTGACCGCAATGGGTACATGGGATCTGTTGATAAGGACAAGAATTATCAACCTGTTGGCGACAGACCTTACAAACCTCGTACACGTAAACATCCGAAGATCTTTACCAAAAAGGAATTAGAACGCCTTCGCTCACATGGAACGCCTCTTGAACTGGAATCATTACCACCAACGAGGGAGGAAATAGACCTCTTAGCTCAATGTAACATCAAGCCAGAGCAGATTGCCGACACCAATTATCTTGCTCAGTTGCGTCTGTACCAGAACCTCAGAAATGAGATGCACGCAGAGCCTGAGGAAACAATGGAAGAGTTCGTGCGTAATGCGAGTGATGTAACTGTACACAAACTTAAAGATGGTAGATACATTCATACTTGTAGTGCTGCTCGTGGCGTGATGTATGTTTCTCCTTCTGTATGGAATAAGATGGTTGGTGACAAGTGGAAGATTTGTGTTTATCTTGATGGACAAGGCAAGAACTTCCATTACATTAACAACGCCGAGGAATTCCTGAAACTCGTAGAAAAAGACGATGTTGTTATCAAGATTACCGGCAAGGAGAAGGTTGATGTAGTAAGGGCTCTTTATACAGGCATACTTGAAGATGCCAAAGGTACTGCATACACCTTGATTCGTGTGGCTGCTCGTACAAATATGGATGCCGTATTCGCTCACTATGTTGGTGCTATGGCAGAAGTGGAAGATGGTAACGATGATTACAACGATAACGACTATTGATTATGATTGACAATATCAAACTTGCAAACTATAAGTCATTCTTTGCTGACCAGGTGAAGGAGGCTATCGACGAACAACAAAAGATCAATCGCTCGCAGATGCGGAACTTATTCAAGACAGGTGAATTGTCGCTTGCTTATGTTGATTCCATTCAGCATGAAACAGGCATGATTATCCTCAAATGCCCCCGCCGTATGGCTCCACGCTTGAAAGTTCTGAAGGGCGTGTGCATAATTAAGAAAGGTGCTAAACAAGCATTAGGTGAACACGTTACGGAGTGGATCTGCCGTTGGGAGGAGTTCGTTGACAATAAGGATTTTCATTCTCCAGGTTCTGACATGACTCCAATGTACTATGTTCATACTGGTGATTCTAACTATGACTATGTTGCATGCTCTGGATTCAGTATTAAGTTGTACGATATCTTGTCAAAGGCATTGGCTGATGGCAAAAGTCTTTCACTTATCGTCCATAATCCATTTCCTCCTGTAGAGTATTTCCGTAACCTTGCCAACTACATGGATGCATTCTCTTCAAACGAGGAATTGAACCTTGAACCGACTATTGATTATGATGAATGGACACCCGAGGAACTTGCGTTTGATGAACAGAAGCCAACAGGCATCTCTGACACAATCATAGACACGCTCGCTAATGAACATTGTTGTATCGTACAAGGTCCTCCGGGAACTGGTAAAAGTTACACCATCGCTTCTGTGATTTCATCGTATCTTGATGCTGGCAAAACCGTCTGCGTCACCACCATGGCGAACAAGGGCCTTATCGAGTTAATAAAGCAGAAGCCATTGCAGAAGTATGTGAAGGGAGGTCGTGTCAGCAAGACAAATCTCTCTATTGACGAACGCAAACAGGTGTCTGGTGTAAAAGCTGCCTCTGCCGACTTGCAGGTTCCTGGTGGCGAAATGCTCTGTGCGACAAACTATCAGTTGTCAAGCGTTTTTAGCGAAAAGAAGATGACTCTGTATGGTTTGCCACAATACGATTTGGTAGTCATAGAAGAAGCTTCTCAGGCTTTTCTCACGACTATAGTTGCGTTTAAGCAGTTGGGGGGTGATTGCCTAATTGTAGGTGATCCTATGCAGTTGCCACCTATCGTGAAACTTAACAATCCACAATATAATTCGTGGAATGTGGCAACACAAGTTGAAGGATTGAAGTCTATGGCACTGGGAACATCGATAAAATCTTATCGTATAGTAACCACTTTCCGTCTCACGAGTAGATCTGCCTCCCTTACAAAATGCTTTTACGGGAATCGTTTTGTGTCTGTGAAGAAAGACTATTTAGATTTTACCAAAGCGAATAGTGTCTTATTTCCACAAGATGGCGGTGTACTTTACCATTGTACACTAGATGTCCGCAATGGAGTTTATTCAGATAAAGCAGATGCTATTATACGAGATGTGATTGAAAAGCTGGAAAAATTTTATCCTGATCGTTCTTTAGCTATCATAACACCTTTTAGAGATTCTGTAAAGGAACTACAGAAACGTTTCTGTACATCTGACCTTGAACTGGATATAACTATCGAAACGATAGATAGAATCCAAGGAATGACTGTTGATTATGCTATTCTATACATTCCTGGGAGGAATCCGGGTTTCGCACTAGAAGATCGACGTTTTAATGTAGCAACAAGCCGTTCGCTTAGTACGACTCTCATTATTTCAGATATGCCTCTTAACGAATTTCACACCGTCTCACCTACAGTATTACAGTTTATAGATAATTGTGATAAGTTTGATGGTAAAACAAATGTATGGAGAACTAATTTGCAAGAGTCAGAATCATCAGGCCCTATAGTCCAACCTATACCTGAAGAAAAAACAGTATCAACGGTCTCCTCCACAATAGGGTTGAAAGTTGTAGGTAAAATTGACCTCTCTCAATTTGAACGGAAAAAGAAGGAATTAAGTATGACCAAGAAAAACTATTATATCATTGATACTAATGTTTTTGTAGACTATCCCGATATTATTTCTAAGATTGACAGAAAGTATCCTATCATCTTGTCTGCAAAGGTGACGGATGAGCTCGATAAGATGAAAATCAAATTAACTGAAGAACGAAGACACAACGCGGAGAAGGCTTTACGCAATCTTAATAATGAGTCACAGCATGAGATTTTATACGAGTTCGCAGATACTTCTTTATTGCCAGATGACTTTGATAAACGTTCACCTGACAATATGATATTATCAGCCGCATTAAAGTATAAAGAACAGAATCCAATTATGCTTACGTCTGACAATGGCTTACAGTTGAAATCTAAAATACTCGGTATAGCAACAATCTCATTAAAAGCCTTTTTAAGATATGATAATAAGAGGTTGTAAAAAGTAGATCTTATTTAGTGTAAGCACAGTAAATCTTCCAGTTTCTTAGTAGAAAAATATATCAATTTATCTATTATTTCGGCAGCTAATCATTAGGAAAGTAATCAGAGTATTTGTAATGCATTAAAAACAGGGGATTAAGGTGAACAAGACAATGAGCTCTAGTTGTTTAAATATTTAATCTTTATTAAAAATGACGATTCTGTCTTTTTACAATGATAAAACAGGTCATATCTGGTAAATATATCAAATATGACCTGTTATAGATAAAAAGCGATTACATTACTTCAATGAAATCTTGTTCGCCGTCTCTCGCTTCTTGGAATTGACCAAATCAGCATAGATTTGAGTGGTGGTGACATTCTTATGCGTCAGCATTTTTGATACTGTGTAAATGTCTGTACCTAAAGAGATTTGGATGACGGCGTATGAATGACGAAAGCAGTGGAACAGAATACAAGAAGCAAGTAGATGAAGGGATGAGAAAGAAAAACGTAATTGGTTGAATATGAGCAGAAGTTCTGGTTTTTGCCGAGATAATGGAAAGCAAAAATGGACAGGATATTGCAGATGTTCAGTTACCAGAATGTTAGCCGCCCAGTTACCTGAACCGAATAGGTAACAGACTGAACAATAAAGAATCTGTCACAGAGGCTATTATTCACTGTATGTCAGCATTTTGCATATCAAAGGACGCTTATAAAATAGGTAATTTTGCCATTAAAAAAATAAGCGTATGAAAGTAGAAAAATTCAAGGTGCTGCTCTACCTGAAAAAGAGCGGTCTTGACAAATTCGGAAAGGCTCCGATAATGGGGCGAATAACGATAAACAACACGATGGCGCAATTCAGTTGTAAGCTGTCATGTACTCCGGAGTTATGGAATCCAAGAGAGAGCCGACTGAATGGAAAGAGTAAAGAAGCCGTTGATGTTAATGCAAAAATTGACCGGCTCTTGCTTTCGGTCAATTCTGCATTTGATTCACTTGTTGAACGTAAGATTGATTTTGACGCAACTGCTGTCAAAGAGCTTTTGCAGGGAAGTGTAGAAACCCAGATTACTCTGTTGAAACGGCTTGATATGCATATCGAGGATATGCGCTCAAGAATCGGTATTGATGTAGCTAAAAGCTCCATGTCAACATACATTTACACCCGCAGGTATCTTGGCGAATTTATTCAAAAACGATTCAAGACAAGTGATGTTGCTTTTGGACAGTTGAATGAACACATCCCATGGGAGTTTCAGGATTATATACTGAAGGACAAAGGACTTGCTGTAGATACGGCAAGACATTATCTGGCAATCCTGAAGAAAATCTGCCGGATGGCATTCAAGGAAGGACATGCGGAGAAGCGTTATTTTGTGAATTTTAAACTACCCCAAGAGAACCGGAAACCACCACGGGCTTTGAGTCGTGAGGATTTTGAGAAGATCCGTGATGTCGTAATACCACCAGAAAGAATCACTCATAATATAGCCAGGGATTTGTTTCTCTTTGCCTGTTATACAGGAGTTCCGTATGCGGATGCAGTTTCAATCACTAGAGATAATATATACAAGGACGATAAAGGCGACTTATGGTTAAAGTATCTGAGAAAGAAGAATGAATATCTGGCCCGCGTCAAATTGCTGCCGGAGGCTATCTCTCTTATAGAAAAATATCGTTCGGATGATAGGAAAGAGCTTTTCCCGATGATACACCATCCCAATATGAGACGCCACATGAAAGGTTTACGGGATCTGGCTGGCATAAGCTGTGATTTGGTCTATCATATGGGAAGACATACCTTCGGAAGTCTGATAACCCTTGAGGCTGGTGTTCCTATTGAAACAATCAGCAAAATGCTTGGTCATACCAATCTGACAACTACCCAGCTTTATGCAAGGGTATCTCCTAAAAAACTTTTCGAGGATATGGACAAATTCATCGAGGCAACGAGTGATATGAAACTGGTATTATAAATCAAGAATGAAAGAATCATGAGAAGTACATATAAGCAACTGTATTATATAAACCGCAGTAAAGTCAAATCTGACGGGACCACATCAATCATGTGTCGTATTACAATAGACGGAAAGGCTGTTGTATTATCGACCGGGTTGTATTGCCAGCCGGAAGAGTGGAACAGCAAGAAAGGGGAAGTCAAGAACAACAGACTGAACGGGATGCTTTGCGAGTATAAAAAACGAATAGATGAAACTTATGCTGAACTGTTGAAAGTAAACGGTGTCATCAGTGCAGAGCTGCTGAAAACAGCCATGACCGGAGCAGTCGACATCCCGAAATACATATTACAGGCAGGGGAGGTGGAACGGGAAAATCTGAAAATCCGTTCCATTCAAATAGATTCAACCTCCAGTTACAGGCAATCAAAAATGTATCATTACTATCTGGGGGAATACATCCGTTCTCTGGGCAAGGAGGACATGCTTTTTACAGATATTACCGAAGAGTTTGGCACCAATTTCATTTTGTATCTGAAAACAAATTACCCTCATAAGCCATCATACCGTAACCATTGTCTTTGCTGGCTTAAACGTCTGGTTTATCTTGCCGTGGATAAAGGAATTTTGAGATATAATCCTTTGGATGATATAAAATATGAAAAGAAGGCACCTACAAAGCTCATGTATATAAGCAAGAACCAGCTTCAGGAGATAATGAGCCATCCAAAACCGGATCCACTACAGGAACTTGCAAGAAGAACCTTTATATTTTCATGTTTTTGTGGTTTGGCTTACGTTGATGTACGCAATCTCTATCCGCATCATATAGGTACAACTGCAGAAGGACGAAAATATATCAGAACATACCGCAAGAAAACAAGCGTTGAGTCATTTATACCATTACACCCGGTAGCGGAGCAGATAATTTCCTTGTATAATACGACAGATGATAGTAAGCCAATCTTCCCGTTACCCATACGGAGTATGATTTGGTTTGAGATACATGAACTGGGATTTTCGCTTCAGTTCAAGCATAACTTGTCATACCATCAAAGCCGTCATACTTTCGGTACCATGATGGTTTCTGCCGGAGTTCCTATGGAAAGCATATCAAAGATGATGGGACATACAAATATCAGAACTACACAAGGATACGCAAAAGTTACAGATGACAAGATTTCAGAGGATATGGATAAGTTAATTTTAAGAAGGTGTTAACTGATTTGATGATAAATGGAATATTCTTTTTGTTTGCCCCAACAGAATATAATAAAGTTAAATAATTGATTTAGATAATATTTTTCTATAAATGCAAATTCATTTTTTATATGTAAAGAGCAAAAGTTATATGTATTTCGTATCTTTGCAGAAGATTATTAATATCACATAATATGTATTCAGGATTAGTTATTGCAGATTATTTTGTTAGAGAATGTCTTAAGAAAAGAATTCCAATCACAAATATGTCTGTCTTAAAGATGATATATTTTGCCCATGGTTTTTATTATGCATTAAAAGGGAAAAAGCTTGTTGACGATCCATTTTACGCATGGCCTTGGGGACCTGTAGAGAAAAAGACATATGACTGCTTTAAAAAATATGTATCTTCTCCTATAATAGCTACTTCTGATACTACTGATAAAGAATTAGCTAAATTGGATGCAGATAAAGATTTGACTTCTTTTTTGAATCAATTTTTACCATTAGCAAACATTGATCCATTTTTATTAAGTCAAAAGTCTCATGAAGCGGGTGGTCCATGGGCTGTTACTCCTGCATATCAGGAAATAGATGATAGAATCATTCAAGTATATTTTAGTGCAAAATATGGGAAAGGCAGAAAATAATGGGGCTGTTGATGCAGAGAAGGTTACAGAAGATTTTACTTCACTAGAAGAATTTGTGTCAGATTTATCTTCCTCATCAAGTCAAATAACACAAGATGAGCAAAATGATATAGGAGCTTCTATGTTGTCTAAAAATGAAACTGTTGCAAAGAAGTTAGAGAATCAAAACAAATCTGCAGATATATCTTTGAAATGGTTGTACGGAATTTTTATAATATTAGTGTTGGGTGCATGGGAGTTTTTTGTAATTTATTTCTCTTTGAAGCAGTTAAATCCGTGTGATTTATGTGTCCGAAAAGTTTCTGATACTGTATTTGTTGCTTTATTGACTAGTGCAACAGCAAATATTTTGGCATTACCGGCAATAATCTTAAATTATTTATTCCCCAAGAAGAGATAATGTTCTATCTAAATTCCACTAGTTGCAATTTTCGTTGTTGCTGTTCATGGAAGTTAGTACAGAATTTATTGAAAACTAAAAAGTCGACTATCCGTTTCGGACTGAATATGTTCTGAAAAAGAGAGATTCAGTCCGAACCCTTTTTTTAATCGTCATTCCTTCGTGCAAAAAGAATTGATTGAACTTTTTAACTATTCATTGTAATACTCTCTCTTATTGCTATTTATATCATTTTCTATAAGTTGGATGAATTTTAGTATATTTTTTTTGTGTTCATCTACAGTCAAATGCGTTAAACTTGGAGTAGCATCTTGGTGAATTACATTATTCCTAATTGCTATTAAAGAGTTCATAAGTCTAAGACATGTTTGAGTTTCTTCATTTACAATAAAAGATTCTAACCCATGTTTCTTAAATAATTCTTCAATTTCAGTTTGTCCGTGCTTACCATAGTTGAATTTCGTAGAAGGGGAAATATTTTTAATCCTATCAATACTTTGTTCAGTATTACCATATAATGTAAGTAAAGATGTTAATAGAGTATTTTTTTTGCTACGAGATTTTTCTTTTGAAATTAAATCAACGGCTCGATCGAGATACCTGTCTTTTAATTGATTAGAAATAGTTTTATTAGTATGTCCTTTCAGTGCCCTTAACGTGTGCTCTTCAAGAAATTCTTCAATAAAAACTTCAAGTTTAGTTGATAATAATACTATTGAAACTTTATTGAATAATTGATATTTGAGAGGCCGTAATTTGAACTGTGTCAGCTAAGGAAATGAATAAAATATTAACTTTGC
>OGNI01001442.1_pt1 | contig 12292 bp, 8 predicted proteins | sample 1573421 | NCBI WGS metagenome assembly OGNI01 (sample SAMEA2581928, study PRJEB24529) | metagenome | biome: Human gut stool | place: China | collected 2011
AGAGAGTATTCGACGCCTTTGAATTTATTTTCGCCGTTTTGCGTGTAGATTTCTCCTATTTTACCGCCGGGATTATCTTCTTTGATATAGCTGCCCTGATTTAATTCGAAGAAGGCCAAACTGTGTAAAATTTCGCCGCCGCGGTATTTGATGCCGACCTCAGTTTGTTTGTTTTTGATAGGTTTAAAAATTTCACCGGCATTATCGTAAGACTTACTTACCTCTACCGGTTTGGTATAGGATTGGGCGTAGCTGGCATATACTGATAAATTTTCGACAGGCTTATAAGCGATAGCAAAGGTAGGATTAAGGGAATCTTTGCTGACTTTGGCGCCGGAAGCACTTTCAGTTTATCGCGGTATTGTAGTGCTGCATATAACGAAGCTTTGCCAAATTCAAAACGGTCGGCCAGGGTTGCTGCATAAGCATATTCTTTGCTGTAGCCAACAGAATCGATGTCAGCAGCAGCGATTGGAGTGCCGATAATATGAACGCCATTCCACAGATCACCGCCGATAGTGGCCTGACCTGCAGCACTGCCGGAATTGGCGGCTTTACTTTTATACATGAAATAATCAACGGCAAAAGACAAGTCATTTTTTATATTACCGATGGCGGCCTTGTTAGAAACGCCGACCTGCCAGTAACTGCTTTTACTGTCGGAGACATAGTCGCGGAATTTACCGGAGAGCTTGCGTTGTCACCGAGAGTCAGTGAACCACTGTTGGGATCGTTTTTATGCTCTGAATAATGCCCGTAGCCACCGTTGATGAAACCGCTCCATTTATCGCTGAATTTTTGGATATGGTTTAAGGTAAACAGCATGCCGTGATTATATTTGGTCTGACCGTCAAAACTGAGGTCTGTTTTACCGTTCGGGGCTTCTGCCAGATTGCCTTTGGTAACACCGCTGGCACTGAGCCAGCGCTGGCCTCCATTTACCTTCCAGTCATAATAACCGCCGAAAATATTAGTCATACTTTTAGCGTCCTGATGATCTAAGTTGATATAAATGCTTTTATCACGTACATCGGCACCTTTTATGGAAAGGCCGCCGTCTTCATTATGGGCGTTGACTCTGATGCCCCATTCATTGTTTTTACCAAAGCGGCGTCCTAGATCAAGGTCTTCGGTCCAGGTACTGCGTCCGGAAAAACGCTGTGTATAGCGGGTGACAGGGTCTGCAGCAGCGCGTTTGGTTGTACCGTTCAGCAGTCCTGCCGGCGCATCGGTGCCATTAGTGCCGTTGTTGGAAAAGGTAGCGCCGTTAAGCACGGTGTTAGGGCCGGAGACTATATCGACGCTGCTGAGGATATATGCCGGGATGCTGCGGGTCTGGTTGAACATATTGGGAATACCGTTGATGTAGTAATGAGAAGCATTCATATTGACGCCACGCATACTGAAATCTGTATACATGGGAGAAGTACTGCCGATACGAATAGAAGGGGTATTAGCCAAAGTACCGTTTAAAGGCTGATTGGGGTCATAAAAGGTCATAATAGTTTTTTCAGTATATTTTTTTTGTGTAAAAGGAACATCGATTGCTTTGATATTGCCCAAAATGCCAACTCTGTCGTTGTTGGCTACAAATCCCCCCGGCAGAGTATTTCTGTCGGCTTCGACGATGACTTCGTCCAAATCATGCGTCATGGTTTCTTCGGCGCCAGCGGGTACTACAAAGCCAACGCTGGCAACAGCGCATAAGACGGCCGTTGCCCAGATTTTTTTCTTCCCATCCATCTTTTAAACACCTCGTCAAATAATTTTTATATCTTTAGTTTTTCTGACCGAGCTGACCGGGTTTCGCGTGTCAGAAAAATAAAAGCAAAATAAAAAACGCTTTTCTGCGCATAAAGACAGAAAAGCGTAAAAAGCTCTTGTAACGCTCCATTCCTGTCTTTCGCAGGATCGTAATGGGCTATAATCAGGCAGTTCTTCTGGCTCTGCTTCATCGCGTACCTCGTCTTCCCAGTTTCCCAGTGACGTTTTGAGGTTTGCTCAGCATTACAGCGGCGGGACCGCATCGGCATTGCACCGATTTCTCTGTTAGGCAATAATGCACCTGATTATCATAAAGTATTCAATTTTGAAATCAGATAGAATTATAACATTTAACTTTTTATATTACAAGTAATAATTTATGCTAAAATTAATTTGTTAAAAAACATAGCTGTTCTCAATAAGTTGTTGATATATAATAGCCTGAAAAATCAATTTTATCTATGCAGTGTGAAGTGTTATATGTCAATGGTTCTGCGAAAAGTTCAAGGCGCAGAGGAAAATAAAAAAGCAGCCACATCATGATCGATGTAACTGCTTTAAAAATAAATCATAATAAAAAGTCTGCAAAATCCTGCGGAGCAGAAACGATTTGTCTGACACCGGCGGCACTCAGTTCGCCCGGGGAGCTGTAGCCGTAGCCTGCGCCGATGATGGCGATTTTATTTTGCTGTGCGCCGATAGCGTCGTGCTCGCGGTCGCCCAGCATAACGGCGGCGTTCTTATCAGCAGCGGTAAGGTGCAGCCGCTGCAGCACTTCGCTGATCACGTCGGCTTTGGTTGGCAGCTCGCCGTTGAATCCGGGACCTGCTATTGTTGAGAAGTGAGCGGCGAGGCCAAAGTGTTCCAGGATTTTTTCTGCGTAAAGCTGCGGCTTGCTGGTGGCTACGGCAAGGGTCTTGCCTGCCTGCCGCAGGTTTTGCAGTAATTCGGGAATACCGTCGTAGACGGAGTTTTCGTACATACCTACGCGTGCGAAGCGCTCGCGGTAATATTCAAGGGCCGTATTTGCTTCTGCGGCAGTCATGCCGCAGACTTTCTGGAAGGATTCTGTCAGCGGCGGGCCGATAAATGGCAGCAGCTCGCGGTCGGGGCAGGTGCCTTTGCCGCATTTTTCCAGGGCATACTGCACGCAGCGGATGATGCCGGGTGCCGAGTCGGTAAGGGTGCCGTCAAGGTCGAAAAGGATATATTTATACATTGCCTGCTCCTTTGAGTGTATTATGATAGTTTGATTTTGTGTTCACATTATAACATAAATTAAATGCTGAAGAAAACTGCGGCTGATATTGCTTAACCGTTGCCGGCGGCAGTGTTATAATAAAAATATAAATTTTATTGACGAGGGGTTTTTAAGATGACAGAAAAATTGTATGAACAGGATTCGATGCTGAAAAGTTGCCTGGCAACGGTGCTGAGCTGTGCAGAAGATAAACGCGGGTATGCCGTGGTTCTGGACAGGACGGTATTTTTTCCGGAGGGCGGCGGTCAGCTGAGTGACCGCGGAACGCTGGGCGGCGTGAAGATGACTTATGCTGCGCAGCGCGGCAGCGAAGTAGTGCATTATTGTGAGCGGCCTTTGCCGGTTGGGGCGCAGGTCGAAGCGGTGCTGGACTGGCAGGCCCGGCTGGACCATATGCAGCAGCATGCCGGCGAGCATATTCTTTCGCATGCGGTCTGGAAGCTGTTCGGAGCTAATAATATTGGTTTTCATATGGGCGAACGTTTGGTGACTATTGACCTGGATAAAGAATTGACAGCGGCTGAGCTGGAGCAGGCCGAGGATTATGCCAACCGCCAGATCTGGGAGGATAAGCCGATCACGATCAGTTATTTGCCGCATACGGAGCTGTCAGCGCTAGTGATGCGTAAGAAAAATGAAAAGCTGACAGGCACGCTGAGGATCGTGACGGTGGCAGACGGGGATATTTGTACCTGCTGCGGTACGCATCCGTTACGTACAGGTATGATAGGTCTGATCCGGATCAATCGTTTTGATAAACATAAGGATGGGATCAGAGTAGAGTTTTTATGCGGGCGCTGGGCACTGGAAGATGCACGCCGCAAAAATGAATACGTCTGGCAGGCCGGGCGCCTGCTTTCCATGAAGCCGGAGGGCGTACCGCAGGGACTGAGGAAGCTGCAGGAAGAAGTAACGGAACTGAATGAACGGTTAAAAGCACAGTCTGCCAAATTATATGAATTTTTAGCGCCGCAGCTTTTAGCGCAGGCTGCTGTCGATGAGGGCGGCATTAAATATGTCGCGGCGGCACAGGAGGATTGCAGCGCCGCCGATGCCAGACTGCTGCTGAATAAACTGCTGGCAGACGGGCGTACTGTAGCTGCGGTCGTGTACAGGTCCGGTGAGCGGATCAATTTCGTTTTGGGAAGCGGGGAACAGACGCAGGCTGATTGCCGCAGTCTTTGCAGAAAGGCAGGCGAGCTGTTTGGCGGCAGGGGCGGCGGGGCGCAGCATTTTGCTCAGGGCGGCGGAGCATACAGCGATGACTGGCGGCAGAAGGTACTGCAGCTGCAGCAATTATTGAAGGAACAGTGATCTTTTATTTATAAAAAGAAGTTTTTATTGTGTAAAATACAAAAAAATAATATAATAGAACATATAGAATTGTGATGATTATGAATTTTACAGTTGCTTGCAATCTGTGATATAAGTAACCGCAAAAGGAGGCAGACAGGCTTGGAGAGGCAGAAAGATAAAATCCTGATAGTCGATGACGTTGAGCTTAACCGGGCGATCCTGTGTGAGCTTTTTGCCGGTGACTATGAAATACTGGAAGCAGATAACGGTAAAACGGCTGTAGATCTGATGGAGCAGTATCACGAGGAAATAGCGATCGTGCTGATGGATATCGTGATGCCGATCATGGACGGGTTGGAAGCTCTGGAAATTATGAACGGCAAAGGCCTGACTGAGAAAACGCCTATTTTTCTGATCACGGCCGAATCGTCCAACGATGCTATTTCCAAAGGCTTTCGTCTGGGTGTGGTTGATGTCGTTTTAAAACCGTTCAACCCAGATAATATTTGCCAGCGCGTTAATAATATCATCGAATTGTACCGTTATCGTTATAAACTGGAAAAGCTGGTCCAGGAACAGATGACGAAAATCGAAAAGCAGAATGAACAGCTGCGTAATTTCAACGTGGCTATGATCGATACCCTGAGTACGATCGTTGAATTCCGCGACTGCGAATCAGGACAGCATGTCCAGCGTATCCGTCAGCTGACAAAGATCATGCTGAAGGAGCTGGGACGGCAGAATGCCGAATATAAAATGAGCGATAAGACCATCGAGGATATTTCGATGGCGGCGGCACTGCATGACATAGGCAAGATCGCGATCCCGGACTATATCCTGAATAAACCCGGTCGGCTGACGGCAGAAGAATTTGCAATTATGAAGGAGCATACGCTGTACGGCTGTGAGATTCTGGAAAGTATCGACAGTCTGAAGCAGAATAAAGAGCAGTACCGCTATCATTACAATATTTGCCGCTGGCACCATGAGAAATGGGACGGCAGCGGTTATCCTGACGGACTGATCGGCAAAGAGATACCTATTTATGCGCAGATCGTGTCGCTGGCCGACTGTTATGACGCTTTGACCAGTGTCCGCTGTTATAAAGGTGCTTTTACCCATGAAGAATCGGTGCAAATGATTGAAAAAGGCGAATGCGGCGCATTCAGCCCCGATCTTCTGCAGTGCTTTCTGAAAATCGCTCCGGGGCTGCCGGAAATTTTACAGTCAGACGACGGGCTGCCGGCGGTAGTGTATCACTATCAGCATCCCAATACCGAGAAATTCAGCGGTAAAAAATGCTATAGCTGTGATATGGATAAAAACAGCCGCGTTGCGCGTTTGCTGGAAATAGAACGCGAAAAACAGAAGGCGCTGTTTGCCATGAGCGGCGATATAATTTTTGACTATGATCTTGAAAAAGACCTGATTATTTTCTCGGATGAATATAAAAATATTTTTGGCGGTGAATGTGTTGTCACAAACGCAAAAGAGGCCATTTACAGCAGTATGCCTATTTTACAGGAGGATCTGCAGCAGCTGGCGGAGCTGACCAAGGCATTGACAGAAGAGAACAGCGGTTATGTTAAAGATGTCCGGCTGATCAATAAGTTCGGCGAAGAAAAATGGTACAGGATCCATATAAATTCGATCTGGGATAAAGAAAATTATGGCGTCATGCTCAGTATCGTTGGCAGGATGGTCAGTATCGATAAAATGAAACGTGAGATCGGACTTTGGAAAAGGCAGGCTGAGAGTGATGCTTTGACCAAGCTTGGCAACAGGGCTTATGGCGAGCGCCTGCTGCAGCAGATGCTCTGCGAACCGCAGAAGGAAAAGGCTGCGGTCATGTTCCTGGATGTTGATAATTTTAAGATGGTCAACGACAGGCATGGACATTTGTTCGGTGACGAGGTTCTCTGCCGGATCGCCAATGAGATCAGCAAGCAGTTCCGGATCGACGACATCGTCTGCCGCATCGGCGGCGATGAGTTTCTGATCATTATGCGTAACATTAAGGATAGCCGTCTGCCGCTGATGAAAGCGGATGAGCTGAGAGCAGGCATCGAAAAACTGGGACTTGAAGCTGATGTCCAGGTGCCGCTGTCGATATCCGTAGGCGTATCGTTTTATCCCGTAGATGGTACAGATGATGCAGTGCTTTTATATAAAGCAGATAAGGCTTTGTATGAGGCGAAAAAGCGTGGCAAAAATAATTGTGTCATTTACAGTAAAGAGCTGGAAAATGAACCGTTCATGTCGCAGATAACCGCTGCGGAAAGCGAATAAAAAATGACCCGTACGATAAAATCCGTACGGGTCATTTTGTTTATAAGCTTGTCTTAAAGTGCTTTGATCATGTTGCAGAGTCTGTCGACCTGAGTTGGGTCTGTGGCCCAGCTGGTGCAGATACGGGCGGCGATCCTGCCGTCGTCCATGTATTCCCAGGGTGCAAGGGCAAACTGTTTACTCAGTTCGTCGTACATTGCCTGCGGGAAAATGATGAACTGCTGGTTTGTTGTGGAATCGGTCACAAAGCCCAGGCCGCGTTCCTGGACAGCTGCTTTGATCTGCAGAGCCAGTTCAACGCCGTGCCGGCAGATCTTATAATAAAGTCCGTCTGTAAAAAGCGTTTCAAATTGCAGGCCCAGCAGGCGTCCTTTGGCCAGTACGGCGCCGCCCTGCTTCATGATCGTGCGGAAATCGTCTTTTAGAGCCGGATTGATGATAACTGCCGCTTCGCCGAAAAGCGCGCCGCATTTGGTGCCGCCGATGCAGAAGACATCGCAGTTGTTTGTGATATCCGCCAGTGTCAGGTCATTGTCAGGCGCGGTCAGGCCGTAGCCCAGACGGGCTCCGTCGATAAAAAGATAAAGTCCGTAATGCCGGCAGACGGCATACAGCGCTTCCAGCTCTTCTTTGTGGTACAGGGAACCGATCTCTGTCGGCTGTGAGATATAGACCATTTTGGGCTGGACCAGATGTTCGCGGCTGGGGTCGCCTAAATACAGCTCGTGCTGCTGTCTGATCATGGCAGCTGTGATTTTGCCGTCAGATGTCGGCAGGTCGATTACCTTATGGCCGGTTCGTTCGATCGCGCCGGCTTCGTGCGTGTTGATATGGCTATGTACAGTACCGTAAACGCCGTGGAAGGGGCGCAGTGCTGCGCAGATGATCGTCAGGTTGGTTTGCGTGCCGCCTGTCATAAAATGTACGTCGATATCGCTGCGGCCGCATTCTTTTTTGATCAGCAGGGCTGCTGTTTCACAGTATGGGTCGATCCCGTAACCGCCGGTTTGTTCAAAATTAGTTGCTGCCAGTGCTTCCAGTATTTCAGGAGTGCAGCCTTCTGTGTAGTCGCTGGTAAAATAATACATAACGCGCCACTTCCTTTACTTGTTTTTCCGTTTGGCCAGCCAGCCTTTAAGGTGTGTTTCGTAAAAAATCGGCAGCAGGGAGAAAATAATGATGCCCAGCGTAACATGGGAAAAATTGTTTTTGACCCAGGGCATATTGCCGAACAGATAACCGCCGCCGACGAATAAAAAGACCCAGGTCATAGCACCAGTCACATTATAGATAGCAAAAGTACGGTAATGCATACTGCCGATGCCAGCTACGAAAGGCGCCAGCGTACGGACGATAGGGGCAAAGCGGGCCAGGAAGATCGCTTTATGGCCATGTTTGGCATAAAAGGCTTCAGCCTTCTGGATATGCTGTGGTTTGATGAGTTTCGGATAATTCCGCAGGATCCGGTGCCCGAATTCTTCGCCGATCATGTAATTGCAGGCGTCACCTAAAATTGCGGAAACCAGAAAGATGATCACGAGCGTCGTCAGGTCAAGGCCGCCTGCTGTAGCTGCCAGGGCGCCGCAGGCAAAAAGCAGTGAATCGCCGGGCAGAAAGGGAGTCACAACAAGTCCGGTCTCGCAGAAAACGATCGTAAAGAGGATCGCGTAGATCCAGTGACCGTATTGCTCCATGACAAGAGGCAGGTAGCGGTCAAAGTGCAGGATGTAATCGAAAAAATTAGAATAAAGTGCTTCCATTGTCAGAGGTTACTTCCTTTCGCAAAAAACTAAGTTTATTTTATCATAAAATACCTGAATTTGATATGAGAAAATTAGATGGATATGGTATAATGACAATATCGTAAAGCGACGGGAATTTAAGCTGCAGGTGCGGCAATGATCTCGCCTGATGCTGACCTGCAGTCACAAACAGCCTGCTCTTACATTTTACAGCAGGCAGGAAGCAGGGCACGTCTGTGATAATGGTTATAGTTCTTTATGGAAGAGGAGTGAAGTTATGACAACTGATTTATGCTGGTGCGGCAGCGGCAAAGCTTATGCCGACTGTCACAGCGAAATAGACGCTAAAATCGAATTGTACCGCAAGGCCGGTCACGAAGTGCCTGACCGGGAGATGATCAAAACGCCGGAACAGATCGCAGGTATTCGAGAGGCTTGTAAGATCAATACGGCAGTTTTGGACGAAGTAGAAAAAAATATCAAAACAGGCATGACAACGGAAGAGATCAATACTATCGTACACGAATATACCGTTAGTCATGGTGCGATCCCGGCACCGCTCAATTTCTGCGGATTTCCTAAAAGTGTCTGTACCTCGATCAACGATCAGGTTTGCCACGGAATACCGTCGGCACAGGACGTTTTGAAAAGCGGCGATATCGTTAATGTCGATGTTTCAACTATTTATAACGGCTACTATGCCGATGCTTCCAGAATGTTTATGATCGGCAAAGTCGATAAAAAGAAACAGGATCTGGTAGCGATCACTAAAGAGTGCCTGCGCCGCGGGCTTGAGGCAGCACAGCCGTGGAGCTTTGTCGGCGATATCGGCGCAGCCGTGTCCGGTTTTGCTCATAAGCATGGTTATTCTGTCGTCACCGAATTCGGCGGTCATGGTGTGGGTATCGATTTCCATGAGGAACCTTTCATCTGCCATGTTGGCAAACGCAAGACAGGAATGCTGCTGGTGCCGGGCATGATCTTTACGATCGAGCCGATGATCAATACCGGGAAGCGCGAGGTTTATGTTGATGCCGGCAATGACTGGACTGTTTATACTCAGGACGGCGGCATGAGTGCTCAGTGGGAATATACGGTGCTGATTACGGAAACCGGCAACGAAGTGCTGACTTATTGAGGTAGTGCTGTTTAAAAATAAAAACGCTCAGGGCTTAGGCTCTGAGCGTTTTCTTTTTAGTTAAGTGTTTTAAGGACGCGGGTGATCGCAGCAAATAACTCTTCAGGAACGATGGGTTTACTGACATGGTCGTTCATGCCGCTGGCGTAAGCGCGCCTGATATCTTCTGTAAAAGCATCTGCCGAAAGCGAGATGATCGGGATCGTCTGTGCCTGCGGGTGCATACTGCTGCGGATCGCCTGCGTTGTCTGATAACCGTCCAGGACCGGCATCTGAATATCCATCAGGATCAGAGCATAGGTGCCGTGGGCGCTGTTTGTAAACAGTTCCAGTGCTTCTTTGCCGTTGACGGCGCAGTCGCTGCTGATGCCGCGGCTTTTTAAAAGCTCCAGACACAGCTCCTGATTGAGAGGATTATCTTCAGCCAGCAGCAGATGCAGATCATGCAGGTTTTGTTCAGCCGTTGTGCTGTCTTTTTCAGCAAGTTCTTCGGCGTAAGGCAGTGTCAGCTGTACGGTGAACGTACTGCCTTTCCCTTTGGCACTGTTGACGCTGATGCTGCCGCCCATCAATTCAACTAAATATTTGACGATAGAAAGTCCAAGGCCGCTGCCGCCGTATTTTCTGGCGGTGCTGCCGTCTTCCTGCTCAAAGGGCTGGAAGACCTGAGCGAGCATTTGTTCCGACATACCGCAGCCGGTATCTGTAACGACCATTGTCAGGACAGTCTGATCAGCGCTGTCGGCCTGATGCTGAGTGATGTCAAGCGTGATCTGTCCGCCTGCGGCAGTGAATTTGACGGCATTTGACAGCAGATTGCTTAAAATCTGCTGCAGGCGCAGGCTGTCGCCGAGCAGGATATCGTGTTTGAAGGCTTCGCTGTTCAGTATGAAACTGATATTTTTTTCGCGGCATTGGATGCTGTAAAGGCTCTGGAGTTCACGCAGTACTTGAGAAAGTTTAAAGGGAGAATTGTCCAGCTTGAGTTTTTGGTTTTCGATCGCGGACATATCGAGAACATCGTTGACGATACCTAAAAGCAGCTCGGACGAATAGCTGATTTTCTGCAGATATTCAGTGCTGCGACTTTGTTTTTCCGGCTGCAGGGCCAGTCTGGTAAAGCCCAGGATGGCGTTGAGCGGCGTGCGGATTTCGTGGCTCATTCGCGACAGAAAGCTGCTTTTAGCTTCACTGGCGGCCAGCGCCTGTTTGGCAGCAGTTTCCAGCTCCAGATTTTTAGCTTCCAGCAGTTCCAGATATTTTTGACGCTGCAAAGTGAAATAAAGCCAGGCGGTAAAAAGAATGATCAGCACGGCCAGCAAAGCAGCGATCAGATAGTTATATTTATAAGCCAGATCAGACAGTAAAGGCTGGTAAGGCGATTGTACGGTCTCGTACATCACTATGTTATCCAGCGTTTTAGGATTCAGCGTGTCGATACATTTGTTGAAAATAGTCAGCAGCTGGTTGCCGTCGGCATTATTAGCTGCTGCCAGACAGAGATTATCGGGGAAATTAAATAAAGATAAAATCTTTAAATCGGTAAAGCGGGGATTTTGCAGATGATAGCTGATGATATGGCTGTTCTGCAGAGCAATGTCGGCCTCTCCGTCCGCTACTGCCATCAGGCAGTCTCTGGTATTGACTTTATTTATAATGGAAAAATGGGGATAGGTATTTAAAATGAGATTTTTATAGGCAATATAATTAAAGGGCAAAGCTACCTTCTGCGGTTTGGTGATGTCGATAAAATTATTTTTATTGGCGACAGCCATAACGCGCCCCTGAAAGAAGGGCTTGGAAAGCCGGATCGAAATGTTGTTTCGGTAAGGCTCGTAATCCGTGATCCCGGCGATCAGGTCAAAACCTTCTTTCTGCAGGCTCTGGTCCAGGCGGGCACCTGCCGGCAGCAGCTTTAAAATGACCTGGGCACCGGATAAGCGTCCCAGCTCTTTGGCTATTCCGGGCAGGATACCTGCCGGCAGATTAGTTTCGGAACTGAATGCTGAAAGCGGTTCGTCGTTAGGGAGAAAACCGATGGTGATCGGCCCGCGGTGCGCCAGGAAGTCTCGTTCTTTTTTGGTAAGCAGCGGCTGCGTCAGCAGGGAGCTTTGTTCGTAATAGGTGGCATAAGTCGTATTTTCAAATTCAGGCGTATTGGCGTGAATGTTCATTAAAGCATCGTTTAGGCGCTGCAGGACGGCTTTATTGCCTTTAGTCGTAATAAAATAGATCGGGTCGGCCTGAAAGCGGGCCACTAACCGCAGATCTTTATATAAGGGCATGCTGCCGGTAACTACGGCATCGATCTGTTTATTTTGCAGCGCTTCGACCATAGCTTTGCTGGAATCAAAAAGTACAGGCTGATAGGTAAATGTATTTTTACGGGCAACATCGCTTAAAATTTCTGTCTGGAAGTTACCCTTGAGAACGCCGATCCGCAGACCGTTGAAGCTCTGATAATCGTTATAGTAAACTTCGTTATCGTCATTGCGCACGTACATGACCATGTATTCGACGCCGCTGGGCAGCGAGGCAAATTCGTAGCTGGCGGCACGCTCAGGCGTGTACTGGGCCATGCCTAAAAGATCAAGCTCGCCTTTGGCTAAAAGCTCCAGACATTCCTGCCAGGTGGCATAAACATATTCATAACGCCAGCCTGTATAGTGCGAGATTTCGTTGAGATATGCAACGCCGTATCCGTCGACGGTTCCGGCTGCGGTTTTTTCGATAAAACCGGGGCTGTCGGTGTAGCCGACCCTGATGGGATGAGGGCGCATGCCAGTGGCAGCGGGGCTGGAA
>OGNI01001469.1_pt1 | contig 12072 bp, 15 predicted proteins | sample 1573421 | NCBI WGS metagenome assembly OGNI01 (sample SAMEA2581928, study PRJEB24529) | metagenome | biome: Human gut stool | place: China | collected 2011
GAAGCTCCGGGCTGCCATGCAGTTTGACGGCGAGGACGTCTGCTTTCCGCTGGATGGCCGCCGCTGTCCCTTTCTGAATCAGGAAAACCTCTGCGACATTCACTGCGCCTTGGGGCCGGAGGCCACCTCCGTCACCTGCCAGGAGCATCCCCGTTTTATTGAGGACTACGGACCCTTCCAGGAGATCACTCTGTCTGCCGCCTGTCCCAAGGCCAACGAACTGCTGCTGGGCAGCCGTGACCCCCTGACCTTCTCGGAGCGTCAGGATAACCAGCCCACGGAGGACGGGGACGAATGGCTGGATTGGCTGGTCCCTCTGCGGGACCGCCTGCTGGATCTCCTACGGGACCGGAGCCGTCCCTTAAAGGCCCGTCTGCGGGACTTCCTACTCATCACCGGGGAGGCCCAACAGCTATTTGACAGCGAAAACATGGCGGAGCTGGCCGCCTTCTGCACGGGATCTTTGGCGATTTCTGCGGAAACCGATGCCGGTTCCGGCTCTTGGGAAGCTGCCGCCTGCCGGTGCTTACAGGATCTGGAAATTCTGGAACCGGACTGGCTTGCGCTGTTGAAGCAATGGGAGCAAGCGCCGGAATTGCCCGGCTTCGCTCCCCAAGACCCAGAAAAGCTGGAACGCATCGCCGTGTACTTCGCCTTCCGGTATCTGCTGAAGGCCGTCAACGATGGAGACCTGCTGGGGCGGGCGCAGTTCTGCGCGCTGGGGGTGTTGGTAACGGACCGCCTCTCCCGTTTCGTAGGACTGCCGGAGGCCCTGCGGCTGTTCAGCCGTGAGATTGAGCATAACGAGGAGAATCTGGATACGCTGCTGGAACAGTTCTGGCAGACGGAGGGCCTTTCCCTGTCCGCTCTGCTGGCGGCCTTCGGCGGATAGGTCCACCTTTGTGCGACCTGCTTGTCCACCGCAGATCTTTTTGTAAAAAACGTTGAAATTGCACAAAAGCTATTGACTTGCCGCCAATATCATTATATATTATAGACACAAAGAGGGAGAGAAAACCCTCGATGGGAAACCCTCTTTCTTCGCCGGAGAGCGTTACCGGAAGGTCAAATACGAAGCACATCATTTATGGGATCGCGTGAGACATGAATTCTGTACGCACGGTGCTTCATGGATTGGCAGGCAGTGTTTCAGCTCTCAACGGCAGATAGATGGAAGTAGAGGTAACCGTATTGAAAGAAATTCAGCAGAAGTAGCCCCCGCTTGTCGTTGGAACAAGCGGGGGCTGATGCTTTTTACATGGGCTTACCGTGGAAAGCCAAAACCTTTTCGTCCCATTTTTTGTAAGAACGGACTGATATCCAGACAAATATCCGCCCTTTCTTGGCAGCTTCATCAAATTTGGATAAAGGGGTTGACATTCCGAATCTCCACGCCTATAATACGGCACAACAAGAAAATCACAGCAAACCTATGACGGAGAGCAGTACCCAGTCAAGATGACCTTTCAGAGAGTTCCGGGCGGTGAGATCGGAGCAGGAGTCGGCTGGCGAATGGACTTCGGAGGGCGGTCCGAACAGGAAACCAAGTAGAGGCCGACGGGAATCCCACCCGTTATCCATCGGGGCGCGTATGATGGTACGCGTAAGCGAGTGGGCGTGTAAACGTCAATTTGGGTGGTATCGCAGAAGCATCAGCTTTTGTCCCATGAGTGGGGCGGAGGCTGTTTTTTTATTTCCGTTTGGCCCCGGCACAGCCAAAACGGTCATCTGCCGCTCAAACATTTTATATTTTGGAGGAAACCAAAATGAAGAACAACATGATGAAGAAGTTCCTGACCATGACTCTTGCCTGTGCCATGACCCTGTCTCTGGCCGCCTGCGGCAGTAAGGCCGAACCCTCTGCCGACCAGAGCACCGCTGCACCCATCGAAACCGACACCAAGGCCTACCAGGTGGCCATCATCAAGCAGCTGGACCACGCTTCTCTGGACGAGATCGCCAACGCCGTCACCGCGGAGCTGGATCAGATCTCCGCCGATAAGAATGTGAAGATCGAATACGAGGTCACCTCCGGTCAGGGCGACCAGACCATTCTCAAGCAGTTGAGTGACCAGGCCATTGCTGACGGTGTGGATGCCATCATCCCCATCGCCACCACCGCCGCCCAGATCGCCGCCCTCTCCGCCGAGGAGACCAAGACCCCTGTGGTCTACGCCGCCGTCTCCGACCCGGAAACCGCCAAGCTGACCGGGATTGACTATGTTACCGGCACCAGCGACGCCCTGAATACCAATTTCATCATGGATATGATGTTCGCCCAGAATCCCAACACCGCAAAGGTCGGCCTGCTGTACTCCCTGTCTGACCCCAACTCTGCCAAGCCCATTGCCGACGCCAAGGCCTATCTGGATACTAAGGGCATCGAGTACGTTGAACAGACCGCCAATACCAACGATGAAGTAGTTGCTGCCGCCTCCGCCCTGATCGCTGCCGGTGTGGACGCCGTGTTTACTCCTACCGATAACGTCATCATGGCCGCAGAGCTGGCTATCTATGAAGATCTTGCCAAAAACGGCATCCCCCACTACACCGGCGCTGACTCCTTCGTCCGCAACGGCGCCTACGCCACCTGCGGCGTGAACTACACCGACCTGGGCGCCCAGACCGCTGACCTGGCCTACACCACCATGACCGAGGGCATGGATGGCATGGAGGACTACTACCTGATGGACGGCGGCATCATCACCGTCAACACAGACACCTGTGCCCTCATCGGCAAGCAGGCCGACTACGCCTGCTTCGACAGCATGGGCGAGGTGGTAGAGGTCACCACCACCAAGGACTGATCCAGTCAAATTCCCCGCCCCGCTCCCCCGGCCTGCTGCCGGGGGCAGCGGCATGAAAGGAGCGCATTCTCTTGCTGATGATCACACAAACCGCTCTGGAACTGGGCTTTTTATACGCTTTGGTGGCCATGGCCCTGTTTCTGAGCTTCCGGATCTTGAACATCGCCGATATGACCACCGACGGTTGTTTTGTCCTTGGGGCGGCGGTCTCTGTCACGCTGGCCGCCGGGGGACACCCGATTCTGGCCATTCCTGCCGCCATGCTGGCGGGCAGCTGCGCCGGGTTCGTCACAGCTTTTTTGCAGACTCGCTTGGGGATTCCCTCCATCCTGGCGGGCATCGTCACCAACACGGGGCTGTACACCGTCAATCTGATGGCGATGGGCTGGAAGGCCAACCAAAGCCTGCTGGGAGACAGCACAGTCTTTACCCTTCTGCGGGACAGCGGCATCGGCGGCGATTGGTACGAGTTGCTGCTGGCGGCTTCGGTCACCATTCTGGCAGGCGTACTGCTGCTGGCATTTCTGAAAACACGCATGGGCCTTTCCATCCGGGCCACAGGCGATAATCCCGACATGGTGCGGGCCTCGTCCCTGAACCCGGCGTTCACCGTCACGGTAGGACTGTGCGTATCCAACGCCCTGACAGCCCTTTCCGGGGCCATGGTGGGCCAGTATCAAAAGACGGTGGACATCAACTCCGGCACCGGCATCGTGGTCATCGGTCTGGCCTGCCTCATCATCGGTGAAACGGTTCTGGGCCGCCGGACCGTTACCAAGGGCGTGCTGGCGGTGATGATCGGCTCCGTGATCTACCGGTTTATCTACGCCGTTGTCTTTTACACCAAGGTTGTACCGGTGGAGTGTCTGAAGCTGCTGACGGCCGTCATCGTGGCTCTAGCCATTGCAGCTCCCAGCATCCGAAAGTGGGCGGCCTTCCAGCAGCGGAAGCTGGCCGCTGGAAAGGGAGGGAACTGACATGCTGGACATTCAACGCATCTCCAAGACCTTCAATCCCGGCACCGTCAATGAGAAAAAGGCCATCACGGACCTGTCTCTCCATTTGAACAAGGGAGAATTTGTCACGGTGATCGGTTCCAACGGCGCAGGCAAGTCCACCCTGTTCAACGCCATCGCCGGCAGCTTTTATGTGGACGATGGCGCCATCACCGTAGGCCGTTTATTTCAGGACCCTCTGAAGGGGACTGCCCCCAATATGACCATCGAGGAAAATCTGGCACTGGCAGCAGGAAACGGCAGTTGGTTTTCCCGCTTGACCCAGAAGGACCGGGCCCGTTTCCGCGACCGGCTGGCCCTTCTGGACATGGGACTTGAGGATCGGCTGAATCAGCCGGTAGGGCTGCTCTCCGGCGGCCAACGGCAGGCACTAACGCTGCTGATGGCGACCATGAATCCCCCCTGGCTCCTGCTTCTGGACGAGCACACCGCCGCCCTGGACCCCGGCACAGCGGAAAAGGTGCTGGAGCTGACGAAGCGGATCGTGGCGGAGGGAAATATCACCTGCCTGATGGTGACGCACAACATGCAGCAGGCTTTGGAGTTGGGAACCCGGACATTGATGATGGCTGACGGCCGGATCGTGCTGGACGTTTCCGGCGCTGACCGGGCGGGCATGACCGTAGAGGATCTGATCCACCGGTTCAAGGCCGGTACCGGCAAGACCCTGAGCAATGACCGGATGCTGCTCTCCTGAACTTAATGATAGAAAAACACCCGTTTCGTAAAGAAACGGGTGTTTTTTGTCAGAAAAGTTCCTGTTTTTTATGATTTCAGGACTTTTCGTTTACTTTTTGCTCTCAGCAACAGCAACGGCCACAGCCACAGTTGCACCGACCATGGGGTTGTTGCCCATTGAGAACCCAGAGATTTCATATTTTTATCAAACAAAGTTCCGTTCTGATTGTATCTCATTTTATTTGAGCATACTATCCGTTTTGCAGAACGGTTGACACGAGGTTGACAAAAATGCCGCAAAAAGCAGCAGCATTTGTACGCAGTCAATCTATCTGATCTTCACTTGTTTCGGTCAGCAGTTCTATGAACTCTGCCGGGGCGTATACAGTGACCGGTGCTTTGCTGTAATCCTTTGTATTCCGTGTCACGATGCAGTCTGCACCGGATCGCACCGCCGTCTCGACCATCACGGCATCCTCAAAATCGGAAATCTCTGCCGAGATTGCCTTGCGGATGTCCAGTGCCGTGGTGTCCAGCAGACCGAACAACGCACAGAGCTTTGTCAGAACATCGCGGGTTGCTTTGTCGCTGTGCATCTGCCGATGTGTCAGGTAGTAAATGTCCGTGATGGCTTTTGCTGTCAAGAAGCCATCAAACTGCCGATTGGCACAGAGCAGAAAAATCGACTGCGCATCTTTGCAGAACGGCTCACGGCTTTGCAGGGCGTCCACAATGCCTCCTCCAACGTCACATCAGCCGGAAGAATACCGAACAGAGACTTGGCAATATCTACTCTGTCTTGATGGGGATTGGAGAGTTTGGCAACAACCTTGCCGTTGCGAGTGATGAAAATGTCCTCCGTTGCTGCAAGCAGAAGATACTTTCCAAGATTGCTTTTCAGTTCCGTCGCAGTAATCGACATGATTCGGTTCCTCCCTTCGTGATTTGGTTCATCTATATTATATCCAAATCGAACGAAATATGCAACTAATTCGTGCGAAATATTTTGCGGACTGTCCGATTGGTTTCTGCGATTGGAGCAGGGCAAATACCCATCCTAAAAGCGCATACAGCACCCGAAGAGATATGCCCATGCCGCAGTCTGTAACATCAGCAGGTAAATCGAGCGCAGGGCGCTTCCCTGCGCTCATTTTATTTAATCTTGGGGTTTGATTCGTTGCAGGATAAAGCCCTGCACGGCAACCTTTGGAATCCGCCATACCCGGCCATTCCGGTATGCTTTGAGCTTGCCTGTGCTCAGCAGTTCATACATGGCATTGTAGCCGATTCTAAGGACTTCGCAAGCCTCGTCCACAGTGAGGATATCCGGATACTCTTCTAACATTCAGATATCCTCCCGAACATTGCGGCAAGTACTGTGAAGCGGGCATAAAGCCAAATCAACAATACAGGTGTCACATAGGCACCTAGCAGGTGTGGAGCAGTTTTTCTGGCGGCACGGATACTGCTTGCGGAGGTACAGGTCTTGCTTCTCAATCTGCTGCATGACAGCGGATTCTGAACGCTGGAGGATCATGGAAATCTCCGTGATGCCGACACCCTGATTAAAGAGCCTGTCAACCTTTTCTTTGTCCTCGGTACTCCAGTATTCGCCTCGCCGTTCCAACAGGGCAGGGGAGCGGCGCATATTGATGACAGCTTCTCTGAACTCATCTTGATTCATCATAATAAGTCAACTCCTTTGTCATTCTTGATTTATTATGATGTTCGTTGATTAGCAGCTAAATAGACTCGTATGCCAAGGAGCGGATATTTTCAACGTAGGCAATATCTATAATCTTTTCCCAACTCTGATTGACAATAAAGTCCGGGTTCTCAGCTTTGGCTTTTAAGCCATCTAATAACTCCTGACTATGTTTTGCCTGAGTCTCCTGAACACTTGCATATTCCTCTACTCAAAACTTTGATTTCCTCCAAATATGAAGTTTCACGTTCAGGGTTTGTACCGAATTTTTGAAGATCGTAGGGAAATACAGCCGAAATGTTCCCACAGTGGTGACACACAATCTGTACCGGCGATATTATGGCACCACAGCTTTGACACCGCAGCATTGTTTTTTGCTCTATATTGGATAGGCGCTGATCAAGTCTGGTATTTTGAGCCTGCTGAATTTCCTTTGAAGTCTCAATACTTTGCCGAATGGTATCTTGTTCTTCGATCAGCTTTCCAACATAGCGTTCTGTTTCGTATTGCCGTTGGTTTACAACTGCTGCCTGTTTTAAATTGGCCTTTTGCGTTTGCCGTACTGTTTCCTGCAAATAATCCATACCGTGTCCCATTTTAGTAAAAATGGGCTTTGTGGCACAGAGGGCAGCAGTAGCAGAAGCTTCCTCGCGTTTTTGAGCATTCTTTTCGCTTATCATGACTGTTCCTCCAAAAAATAATAGGTTTCACCGTATAGCTTTTTTTCAAGTTCCTTTTCCAAAAACTCTGCTTTCATTTTGGCCTGAAAATCTGCGTTATGAATTAAGTTTTTGGCTAAATTGATATATCCACCAATATCCAGTTTTCCAATATCTTTTGTAGCCAGAACATACACGCCATTTGCCAGTTCAGATATTAGTGAAGAATAACAGACAATTTTTTCACTTCGCACATAGTAGGTGCTAATTGAGCCATCTACGGTATCATCATAGCAGAGAAGATGGAGCGCCTTAACAAGCTGGTCAATTGTAAGAGCCAAAATAAACTGGGTTCCGATATTTCCTAAGTTTCTAAGCGTTTTTTTAAAAAGGCGTTCTACTTCGGCACTGTTCCATCCTTTAACAAGAAGGTCTTGCGCTGTTGTAGGACTTAAAAATGGGATAGGGAGTCCGCCTTTGGTATACTTGTCGGATTGCAAGTGCATTCCTTGTTTTGCAGCAGAAACAAATAGACATTTGCTATCTTCGCTCCAGCATGAAACAGACTTTTGTATCATGTTTCCAACTGACGTGCGATATGTGATTTTTTGATTGAATGTATTTCCGATTTGCGCTACATGGTAAGTTTGAAAGTCACGAAATGTGATCATTCGAGCTGTGATATTCATAGGGCCAAAGAACCATCCCCAGACTGGATCATGCCCCCATGTTGCAGCGTGATGGTTTTTTCCGTAAATCTCTGTACCAGCTTCTTTAAAGCCTCTAATTGCAATTCGGGAACTTCCGTGCATGGCGTCATAGGGAACCGGAGCGACCAAAAGGTCTTGCCATGAGTAATTTCGGATATGAGAGGGGGCCATCAGTTCAGCAATTTCTGCTTGGGAAAAACCATCTTTTTCTAAATACTCGCGAATAGCGGCCTTTTCCAATACGCCACCTTGCGCGCTTGTCATTCTTTGCTCTGGTGACAAGGGTTTATAATTAAAGTCTAACGAGGGAGCCAAAGCCCAACGAACGGTCTGGATAGCAGCAGCCCCAAACAGAAAGACAATATCTTTTCCTTTTAACTTGGTTGCACTTTCAAATTGTGTATTGATGTCATGGATAATGGTCGGCGCATAATGAATATCGGTAATTTTTTCCATACGGCGGGCATCATCCCGAATGATTGTTGCTACATTGGAAACCTTATTTTCAGCTTCTTGCACTTTTCGCGTTGCTGTGAGAACTTGCTCATTAGATGCTTGCATCCGATTTTGGAATGTGTCTTTACTAAGTTTCACATTTGTTGCCTCATTTCTTTGTGAATCTATCCAACTTTGCAGTTGCAGAGCAAATTTCTAACCTAACAGCAGCTTCTTGAAGGCAATCTTTAAAATAGGCTGATGGTCAGAAATGGCAGTTTTACATCCGATTAGTTATCGCTCAGGAAAATGGTTTCTTCAGGGTTATTCAAAGATGTCCTGCATGTGATTAACCACAGCTTCACGCTTCTGTATAATGTTTTGAGTGGCTTCTACTTTTGCCATAGACTGTTTTCTCATTCGCTCAAGTTCCCGGCTCATAGAACCCCTCCTTAATATAATCGCCCTGACTTCTCAGCCACATTTCAACGCCCTTGCCGAACACCTCCGCTGAGATCGTCCAGCCATCAGCATCTTCGCTGATGACCTTAGCGGTAGGGAGGCGGTCAAGTACCGCTTCCAGAGACGGTCCAGTGTAACGGAACTTGATCCGTTCCAGCTTGCCGCCGTACATGAACTGTACCCGTTTACGGAACTCGCCCTCCTCAAATCGCCCGGCATAAGGAACATGAAAATGCTCGTCCAAGACCTTAAAACTGCGGATACGGTCAAGCCGATAAATCGTAGGAAAGAGGTCATCCGGGTTTTCAAAATTATCTTTGTTTTCAAGGAAAGCAGTCAGATAGAAGTAATACTCAGAAAACATGATTCCGACCGGCTGTACTCTCCGAGTCACCAGTTTCGGTGCTTTCATGCGCTCGTACTCAATCTCCATGACCCGCTGTTCTTTCACAGCCTGTCCGATCTCCCATAAACCGTTCAAAATGCTCTTGCCGTGATGTGGTTCAATATAGTGCAGCTTTTCATTACCTATCAGCAGCTTTACTGCTTGGCGCTGCTCCGGGGGAACAGCGCAGTCTACCAGCTTGTCCAAAATCGGCAGCATTTCATCCCGCCGCATGGAGCGGCTTTCCAACAGAATTTTGCAGACAGCCAAAATCTCGCTGTTCGTCAGGCCGGATGGAACGCTGCTCACCATTCGATAGCCGCCGTGTCTACGGTCATAGATAATCTCCTGCGACAACCCTTTTTCCATCAGGAAGCACCGCAGAGACTCCATATCCCGTTGGATACTCCGTGTTGTGACGCCGTACTCGCTGGCAAGGCCTTGCTTGTTCAGCGTCTGTCCGGATATGAACCTCGCATAGAGGTCTAATAAGCGGGCCGACTTTGCCTCGGCAGACTGCTGTTCCAAGGTCATTCACCCTCCCCATTGCACTTTTACTTAGTTTTTTATATCTGTTAAATATAATAATGTTATTGTAAAATCATGTCAACTGCTGTCGCCATCGATTACCATATTACCGAGGTGACGGTATGAATAGCAAATTCGAGATGGAATATCTGCAAGTGGGTCTTAAAATTGCATATTATCGAAAGCTGCGTGGTTTGACACAGGAAGAACTTGCAGAGCGGATCGACCGTACCCCGGCATTTATCGGCCATGTAGAAGCGCCCAACATCAAGAAAGCTGTTTCCCTGGATACGCTCTTTGCGATTTCGTCCGTACTGGATGTTCCTGCCTATAAGTTTCTCATGTTTGATGATTGATCCTCCGCTCCGGCACCCATGCGAAGATACAGCGTCCACAATCGCCTTTTCGGGAGCGGCCCGGGCGGAGAATTTACCCGGTATTTTTCCCCGCGCAATCGCGCGTAGGCATGGGGCCGAAGTTTCTTGGAGGTTAGCTTCAGTATAGCAAGTCATGTGGACACTCAATGTCACTTTGCAAAAAAACTCGGAATTTTTAGAAAATCGTGTCGAAATTTGAACAAGATCGCCAGAAAGGACTTGATGGAAATGCCATCAAGTCCTTTTTATCGGCCAAAACCGTAAAAGTGCCGGATTTCGATTAGATACTATCAAATGACACCGGAGACGCTTCGGCGATCTTGCGTATCATAGGGCAGCGGATCGCAGGGCGTTTTCGGTGAAATTTTGAGAAAGAAGGTACTTAAAAATGGCAGCCAATGTCGAGACGATGATGTATGTGCGGGAGAAACCGTGGCACGGTCTGGGAGTGGAGGTATCCGAAGCACCCAACAGCGAGGATGCTTTGCGCTTTGCGGGATTGGATTGGAATGTCCGTCAGGAAAACGTGTTCAATTCCAGAGGCGGCGTCATCAAGGGCTTCAAAGCCAACGTGCGGGACAGCGATGACAGCGTATTGGGTGTAGTGGGAGATCGTTATAAGGTGGTGCAGAACCGGGACGCTTTCAAGTTTACGGACGGCCTCATCGGTGGGGATGTCCGCTACGAAACCGCAGGCTCTCTCCGGGACGGCAAGCAGATCTGGCTTCTGGCGAAGCTACCGGAGCAGAAGATCGCCGGTGACGCCGTAGAACCTTACCTCTGCTTTACCAACGCCCATGATGGCAGCAGCGGCGTCCGGGTCTGCATGACACCGGTGCGGGTGGTCTGCAACAACACTCTGAACGTGGCGCTGGCAACCGCCAAGCGCACCTGGTCCATGCGGCATACGGAAAATGTGCATGAGCGCCTGAACGAAGCGCGGGACTGCCTGTTCCGCGCAGAGGATTATATGGCCGGGCTGGCGCAGTATGCGGATATGGCGGCCAATAAGACCATTCAGGATGATGAGATCCGGGAAATCCTGAACGAACTCTTTCCTGTTACGGACAAAACCTCCGAGCGGGAAAAGGCTACCATCGACAAGATCAAGGACGAGTTTATGATCTGTTACTTCGCCCCGGACATCAAAAGGTTCCGTGGAACTGCTTGGGGCGCGATCAACGCCATCAGCGATCTGGTAACACACAGTATGCCCCACCGGAATACGAAAACCTATCAGGAAAATACTTGGAACAAAGTAATGAGCGGCCATGTCCTGTTGGACAGAATGGCCGCTCTTTGCATGAAATAAAGGAGGGGGACGTACTATGCGAGGCATTCAGAAAATATCTACGAAAGGCATGAGCCGGGAAGAATGGCTCATGCGGCGCAGAAAAACGATCGGAGGCTCTGATGCTGCCGGGATCGTGGGCTTGTCCAGATGGGCAAGCCCTTTTTCTGTCTGGGCAGATAAAACCGGACGGGCAGCGGAGAAAGAGGACACCGAAGCCATGCGGCAGGGTCGGGATTTGGAGGACTATGTGGCCCGCCGCTGGATGGAGGAAACCGGCAAGCGGGTCTACCGTCTGCCTGCCATGCTGTATCATCCGAAGTATCCCTTTGCACACGCTGACGTAGACCGGATGGTCATGGGCGAAAACGCAGGCTTGGAGTGTAAAACCACCTTTTCCTTAGACCTGAAACAGTTTAACGGCGTGGAGTTCCCGGTACAGTATTACGCGCAGTGCGTTCACTATCTGGCAGTGACTGGGGCAGACCGTTGGTATCTGGCAGTTCTGGCCTATGGCCGTGGCTTCTTCACCTTTGTTCTGGAACGTGATCAGGCGGAAATTGACGCACTCATGGCTGCCGAAGCAGACTTCTGGAAACTGGTAGAGCAGGATACGCCCCCGGACGCAGATGGTTCCGAAGCACCTTCCGCAGCGCTGCGGGAAGTCTATCCCAACAGCGAGCAGACCACCGCAGACCTGTTCGGACGGGATACCGTTCTGCGGGAGTATATGCGGCTGAAGGAGGATAAAAAGGTGTTGGATACCCGGATCGGAGAAATTGAGAATACCATCAAGGCGGACATGGGCGAAGCGGAAAGCGGCCTTTGTGGCAGCTTCCATATCAGTTGGAAATCTCAGAACCGGCAGACCTTTCAGGCAAAGGAGTTTGCCAAGGACCACCCCAGCATTGATTTGGCCCCCTATTACAAAAATACAAACCTCCGTCCCTTTAAGGTGACAGAGACACGAGAGGCAGGTTAAAAATAATGAGTAATGATATGATCCAGAAAGCCACGGC
>OGNI01001470.1_pt1 | contig 12046 bp, 9 predicted proteins | sample 1573421 | NCBI WGS metagenome assembly OGNI01 (sample SAMEA2581928, study PRJEB24529) | metagenome | biome: Human gut stool | place: China | collected 2011
CTGACTGTGAAATCTCAAAGGTATTATTCTGCAGATCAAATATATACAGATAATCGTCCATACATTCTGTAATGATCTCAAATAAAATATCAGCTGTCTGCTCTCCAAATAATTTAAATATATCATTAATCACAACAATAACCTTCCTTATGACTACTTCACTCTATTCCTGTCATTTTCTAGAATAACTTAAAGATATTCACGCGGTCCTGCATCTTGGCTGCTCCCTCTGCCAGATTAATACTGATTGCAGTATTCTCTTCTGAGGATGCTGCATTACCCTGTACCACACCGGACAGCTGTTCAATTCCCTGACCGATCTGTTCCAAGGACTCTGCCTGGGAGTTTGCTTTCTCCATGGTGTTCTGTGCAATCTCTGCAAATGACTCCATATCTGCAATGATCTGATTGAATGCGTCTGCTGTTGTTCTTGTAATCGTATTGCCATTTTCGATTTCCACTAAGGTCTTATCAATCAGATTTCTTGTATTTACAGCAGATTTTGCACTGTCTGCTGCCAGCTTGCCGATCTGATCTGCCACTACTGCAAAGCCTTTTCCTGCTTCTCCTGCTCTGGCAGCTTCAATGGAAGCATTCAGGGATAACAGGTTGGTCTGGGATGCAATATCCTCGATATCTGTGATAATATTACCGATCTCCTTGGAGATTTCTGTAATGTGCTCCATTTCCATCAGCAGATCGTTCATTTTTTCTTTTTCTTCGTTCGCTTTATCTGCAGAAGCTTTTACACGTGCAGATGCGCTCTGTGTTTCCTTCGCTGTATCTGCCGCCAGATCCACGACCGTATCAATGGTGGCATTCAATTCCTCGATGACTCCTGCCTGCTCTGTTGCACCGTCCGCCAGGGATTTTGATGCATTTTCCACCTCGGATGCATTCGATGATACCTGTTCTGCCAGATTGCTGATCTCGGTCAGGGTACTGTTAAACCGTTTCAGAATATACAGCAGTGATACCTTCAATTCCGAGAAATCGCCTAGGAAATCTGTAATATCATCACCATTTCTGGTCAGGTCACCCTGCGCTATTGCCTTTACCTCCACAGAGATCTCGCTGACATAATCTGCCAGAATACCCATGGCTTCTTTCAGATTCCTGATGGTATCGCCAAACTCATCCTCAGACTCATAGGTAAGCATTTCTACGTTAGACAGTTCACCCTTACGCAGACTGGCAACCGCTGCGTCTATCTGTTCTACCGGCTCTGTAATAGAATTGGTAATGATGCTTCCAATCAGTGTCGTCACTACAGCAATCGCCAGGCCCGCTGCCACGATCACAACAAATATGATTATGGTGCATACATTGGCCATGGTCTTTGCCCGATCTAATTCTACCTGGAACTCATCACGCAATGAAGTTAATTTCTCAGTAAAAGACTTATATTCTTCATACACCTCTCCGGTCATCAGCTTCGCTGCCTCCTGCTGTTTCCCCTCACGGCTTAACTTCAAAATTTCATCGGAAGCAGTCCTATATTTTTCCCATGCAGCGCTTGCCACTTCATAATCATCCCGTCCTTTTTGAGCATCGCTGTCTGCAGACATGATTGCATCCAGCTTCGCACCGGTATCCTGAATCTGACTCTCCAGCTTCTGAATTTCTTCTTCGCAGGAGTTCATGTCCGCGGTATCTGATTCTACCAGATGCTGATACTGTTTGATTCTGTATTTCGCAGTCATTGTTTCCAATTCCTGCAGATATTCCAATGCCGGAGACCAGACCTCCGTGATCTTCTCTATATTTGAACGGATCACTAATGTCGAGATCAGTGCCACCAACACTAAAAATAATGTCATAACAAGCACTGTCATTCGATATACTTTTAATTTTCCTGCAACCTTTAAGTTAGCTATACGCTTTTTGATCTTTTCCATGATGGTTTGCCTTCCTTTGTAAATTATTGATCTTTTATAACATTTGTTTGTCCATAGATGATTAAAAGATAGCATACTTTATTGGAATAATCCATAAAAAAAATAAATTATTTTCTGCTAAATATTAGTGACTCAAACTCCGCACTTGAATAAGTGCCTATGCACCTTGGAAATCCAATAATACCTGACACAAATATAGCATGAAACCGTCTGGTTTTGATATCATTGAGTTGCTCAAAATCAATCAAACCGCAAATGTAGACAAAAGGACCATTGGATACAAACGCAGGAAACAGTCCATGGAAAAAGGAACCTCCGCCATGCTTTCGCTTTTGGAAACTGCTAAAAAGGCGGTAATCCCTGCGAAATATGTTCTCTTTGACAGCTGGTTTTCCTCTCCAGGTACGCTTCATGCTGTAAAAGAGATTGGATATGATGTAATCGGCATGGTTAAGAAAACTCCAAAGATGTTCTTCTGGATCAATTAAAGGTACTTTGATATCGTAATATGGAAGTAAAATGCTTCCCGGCATAGTTTCCAATGCCGGAATTTGAGCGGGTAAACTGGTATTGCGTGATCGCACAAAAAGGGTCAGGCGCTTGACTTTTTACACATTCCATGCTAGATTGAAAATAATCGTAAAAAAATAAAACACCATGAAAAAGAGAGTACATCTGTTGGAACTTTACAGAGAAGTTTCTATAATTCCGGGAAAGGTGATGTGAGTCAGGTACTTTAAATAAGAAAACCTGTATCACAGAAAATGAAAGGTCGAACCGGAATGAGGCTGAGAGGAAACGGGCGGACATAGATGGAAGATGGCTTTGGAGTGGCAGGACTGAACTGTTTTAGAAAACGACAGATAAGTCCCGACAGGTCCGCCTGTTACAGCGGGAGATATTACAGCAGATGCGCACCGGGGCAGTATGTATCCGGGCAGTCCGTGAGATATCAGAATGAGGCTGGCATTTTATGCCGGTAAATGGGAGTGGTACCACGGGATAACGTCTCGTCTTCTTTTTAGAGGACGGGACTTTTTTGTTATAATCCGCATCCATAAGCAAATTATTTAAGAAAGAAGGAAATACACATGAGCAGCAAAGGGAAATTTTATATGACAACAGCGATTGCCTACACATCAGGCAAGCCACACATTGGAAACACCTACGAGATCGTACTTGCAGATGCAATTGCAAGATTTCGCCGTCAGGAAGGCTATGATGTTTACTTCCAGACCGGAACAGACGAGCATGGTCAGAAGATCCAGGAGAAAGCCGAGAACGCTGGTATCACTCCGAAGGAATATGTAGACAACGTTGCCGGAGAAGTAAAACGTATCTGGGATCTGATGAACACTTCTTATGATAATTTTGTCCGTACAACGGATGAAGATCATGAGAAACAGGTAAAAAAGATCTTCAAAAAATTATATGATAAAGGTGACATCTACAAAGGTTCCTACGAGGGACTTTACTGTACTCCGTGTGAATCTTTCTGGACAGAGTCACAGCTTGTAGACGGCAAATGCCCGGACTGCGGACGTGAGGTCCAGCCGGCAAAAGAGGAAGCATATTTCTTTAAAATGAGCAAATATGCTGACAAGCTCATCGATTATATTAATGAGCATCCTGAATTTATCCAGCCGGTTTCCAGAAAAAATGAGATGATGAACAACTTCCTGCTTCCGGGATTACAGGATCTTTGTGTATCCAGAACCTCATTTTCCTGGGGTATTCCGGTTGATTTCGATCCGAAACATGTCGTATATGTATGGCTTGACGCGCTGACAAACTATATCACAAAGATCGGATATGACGCAGATGGCAATTCCAGTGAGCTGTTCAACAAAAACTGGCCTGCAGACTTACATCTGATCGGAAAAGATATCATCCGTTTCCATACGATCTACTGGCCGATCTTTTTGATGGCACTGGATCTGCCGCTGCCAAAACAGGTATTTGGACATCCGTGGCTTTTACAGGGTGGCGAGAAGATGAGTAAATCCAAAGGAAATGTGATCTACGCAGATGATATGGCTGATTTATTCGGTGTGGATGCGACACGTTACTTTGTACTGCACGAGATGCCGTTTGAAAATGACGGAATCATTACCTGGGATCTTGTCATTGAGCGTTACAACTCTGACCTTGCAAATATTCTTGGAAACCTTGTAAACCGTACGATCTCCATGAGCAACAAGTATTTTGACGGTGTAGTAAAGAGTACAGGTGTGGCTGAGGAAGTTGATGCAGATTTAAAGGCAGTTGTAACATCTACAAGGGATAAAGTTGCAGAGAAAATGAAAAACCTGCGTGTTGCAGATGCAATCACAGAGGTATTTAACTTATTCCGCCGCTGCAATAAATATATCGATGAGACAGCACCATGGGTACTTGCAAAAGACGAGGCAACAAAAGACCGTCTGGCAGAAGTTCTTTACAATCTGGTAGAATCCATCACCATCGGAGCATGTCTGTTAAAGAGCTTTTTACCGGAGACAGCAGACCGTATCTTAGCGCAGCTTAGCACAGGTATGCGTGAATATGATGATCTCGATAAATTCGGACTTTATGAGAATGGAAATAAAGTAACAGAAAAACCGGAAATCCTTTTTGCACGTCTTGATGCAAAAGAGATCATGCCAAAGATCGATGCGATCCGTGAAGCACAGAAAGCAGAATTTGAGGCAGAGCAGAGAGTACTTGGTGAATTGCCAGAGACAACAGAGGAAGCAGGCGAAGCAATCGATATCGAGGCAAAACCGGAGATCGAGTATGATGACTTTATGAAAATGCAGTTCCAGGTCGGAGAGATCATTTCCTGTGAAGCAGTGCCGAAGTCAAAGAAATTATTATGCTCCCAGGTAAAAGTCGGAAGCCAGGTAAAACAGATTGTTTCCGGTATCCGTAAATATTACACACCGGAAGAGATGGTCGGCAAAAAAGTCATGGTACTTGTAAACTTAAAACCAGCAAAACTTGCCGGAGTTTTATCGGAAGGAATGTTATTATGCGCAGAGGATGCAGAGGGCAATCTTGCGCTGATGACACCGGAAAAAGCAATGCCGAGTGGAGCAGAGATCTGCTAACATATTGAAAAATAAAAATCTGTCATGACAGTTGTGATAAATCTGTGCTGTTGTGCCGGATTTGTGAGGGAAAAAGAGATAGTGTATGCGCTATCTCTTTTTCGGTATCACACAGGGAGGAACAAAAGAGTGAGAAAAAAAATACAGGGGATATTTCAAAGAAACCTGCCATTTGTGCTGGTGTTTATGGTGGCACTTATCTGGCATCTGGTCATTAAAATTTCTGCCGGTGATGATGTTGTCTATTTTCAGACGCTGATGGATGGAAGAAGTATCTGGGAAATTTTAGCGCACCGCTATGCGACATGGTCTTCAAGAATGGCAATCGAATTTGTTCTTATACCACTGGTACAGGTTTCGTGGCTGTGGAAAATCCTGGATATTATTATTTATACACTGATTCCTGTATTGTTATACCGCTTATTAAATAATTACACGGAATATATTGATGAAAATGTAAGCTGGTCAGATAAAGATTCAGACAGGGAAGAATCTAAGAGTATATTAAAATGGCTTGTCTGTGCGTTTATGCTGCTTTACCCATTTTCGGATATGGTATCAGCTGGCTGGATCGCAACGACGGTCAACTATCTGTGGCCGCTTTTTGGAATCTTATATATCGCCCTGATTTTACAGAAACTGGCACAAAATAAGTTTTTGCACTGGTATGAGGGCGCAGCAGGGGTGATCTGTTGTATTTTTTGCAGCAGTCAGGAACAGGTGGCAGCAATTTTACTGGTTATGATTTTTCTTGCGTTACTTTATAACTGGCATAGAAAAAAAGCGGGGAGTCTGTGGATTTACGGATATTTTGCCGTTGATCTGATTTCACTTTTTACGATTTTGTGCTGTCCGGGAAATAGTATCCGCAGCATGCAGGAAGTCGAAGGGCGTATGCCGGAATTTGCACATTTTTCCATTTGGGAAAAGATTTATATGGGAGTTGTAAATATAGAACGCATTTTTATTGCGCAGGTTAACAGTATTTTTCTGATCGTCTCGGTTATACTGGCAGTACTGGTCGGACTGAAAACGAAAAATATGATAAAAACATTGCTGTCATCTGTTCCTGTATTTTGTATTCTTGGATATGCACTGATCCGCACCGGGCATCCGTGGTATGAAAAAATATTTATTATACCGGAACAGACAGCAGGGTGGAATTTTAAAGATCCGGTGAACTGGCTTCCGGTGTTATTTTTGATCGTGACGGTGGCGGGGATGTCCTATGCACTGTTTTGTCTGATGAGAGAGAAGCTGGAAATATATCTTTATACACTTGTGATGCTTGGTGTGGGACTGGCATCCGGCATTGTCATGGGATTTTCTCCGACAATCTATGCATCGGCAGACAGACCATATATTTATCTGTATTTTATTCTGATGGTAACGTGTCTTTTTTGTATCCGGCAGATGTATGGGCAGATCAGAAAAGAAATTCCGGTACTGGTTCAGAAGATTTCAATGGTTGTGCTTGGAATGTTTTGCATGGTCAATATCGCAGAAACACTTTGGATGTGTCATATTATGTAAAAGAAACAGATGGATAAGGTAATCATTTTACATAGTTTTGCCGATGTTAAAGATATATGAACGGATTCATTTTCATGACGGGCATGTTTAAATTGATCCATATAATGTTTGTTTACAGAATGCACGATTTATCTGCAAAGAGGTATTCTGGGATTCCTGTCATGATTTCAGGGAGGAATATGAGCTATGGGATTTTCAGTAAATAGTGCTGGGAGCACCAGTGGAGCTATGGCAATGGCTGGAACATTGACCATTAAAAATGCGAATAAAGATGCACGTGCGCGTATTGATTATGTCTGTGGAAAGAGTAAAAGCAGCACAAAGAAAAAAGTAAATTATAATTACAGGGAAGTATCGAATCAGCTTTTGCGTGCGAAGAAGCCGCAGGGCGCAGCAAATGCGCTGACAAAGGCAAAGAGCAGACTTGCCACTTTGCAGCGGTGTGCAGCAACCGGGGAATATGACAGCAAGGAGATATCTGCAGCAGTTGCGCATGCGAAAAGAATGGTAGAGTGCGCACAGTTAAAAGTCCGCCACTTAAAGCAGGAAGAGATCGAAAACAATAAATATAAACGCGAGAACCGGGCGGATAATATGCAGAAAAAAGGTGAGATCAGGCGCCGGGCTGCAAATAAAGAGCGTGAGTTGAAAGAAAAGATTGCGATTGAAGAAATACAGAATGTACAAAAGGAAAAGGCAAAACGTGTTGAAATACGGCAGAAGCGCAATAATCACAGACGTCAGGAGCAGAGTAAGATCAGCGAAGCGGATATGAAATATATAAAAGCACAGATGGAAAACCACAACACATCTGATATATCTCCTGATTCCGGCGTGATCGTGAGCCTGTCTGCCGAATCTGCAAATCTGCAGATGACAGAGGCACAGATCAAGATGCAGGCACAGCAGGATGCGGAGTTAGAGACAGAGCTGACATTGCCGGATGCTGCCGGTGCATTGCCGCAGGGGATGTCTGCTTCTTATACCGGTGATCCATCGGGAAGCGCATCTGCCACAGGGCAGGGAATGACAGAGAATATTAATATTTCGATTTAATAAAAAAAAGATACTCAATTAACAAAAAGACATTTTATATAACCTCTCTTCTTTTTAAGATAAAAATAAAAAAGATGGGAGGTTTTTTATGTCGAAAAAAAGAAAACTACATCATGCAGATTTAATTGTGCCACACAGTTCTATTCGATTGCAGTCTGGGGAATGTGTCATGGAGAGAAGCGGTAAAGTCAATGAAATGGTGGAGAGTGTCAGCGGACAGATGGAGGAGCTCTCTGGGCAGATAAAAACGGTCCGGGAGCTGGTACAGGGAACAATTACAGGACTTAAAAGATACGGCAAATATAACTGGTGAAGTTGAACTTCAGGTAGAGATGCTGGGATCAAAATTAGAGCAGATCACAGATTTTGTAAATAATATTGAAGATATTGCATCACAGACGAATTTATTATCATTGAATGCAACGATTGAAGCAGCACGTGCAGGAGAGCATGGCAGAGGATTTTCAATTGTTGCAGAGGAGATCCGCAAACTTGCAGACAATTCCGGTGAAATTGCAAAAGAAATCCAGATTGTGATAAAAGAAGTAATGGAATGTTCTAAGAATGCAGTGGAAAAAGTGGCTATGGCAGGCGATTCTGTCAAAGTACAGGTAGAAAGTGCCGGACATACTATAGAGGCATTTGGAAATATGAATGATGTTATGGAACAAATGATACAGGATCTTGATCATATATCCGGAAAAGTAGATGAGATGAATGGAAGAAGACATGCAGTGTTAGATAAGATACATGCAATAGGTGCTTCTTCTGAGCATACGGTAAGATCTACTGAGTTTTCATTTAAATTAAGAAAATAAATTATGAAAAAGAGATCATCGAAAAAGGTTATTAAATTTGCCGGTTACCGTGTGTTAATGATATATTGATATTATAAAAGTGTATACTGTAGGAAAAAATGATTGACATATAAGAAAAAAGGAGAAACACAATTATGATATTTGAGACACATGCACATTATGATGATGAACGGTTTGAAGAGGACAGAGAGGAATTGATCACATCCATGCCAGAACGTGGCGTTGGAACGATCATCAATGTCGGTGCATCGATCGAATCCACCAAAACAACACTTGCGCTGTCAGAGCGGTATGAATTTGTTTATGCGGCAGTCGGAGTGCATCCAAGTGATATCAGTGGTCTGAATGAGGAAACATTTGCATGGCTGAAAGAGCAGACCAAAAGAGAAAAAGTGGTTGCAGTTGGAGAAATCGGGCTTGATTATTACTGGGATAAGGAGCCGGAAATACAAAAACAGCAGCGATACTGGTTTGCTGAGCAGATGAAGTTAGCGAGGGAAGCATCACTTCCTGTAATCATTCATTCGAGGGATGCGGCAGCAGATACCATGGAAGTGATGAAATCTGTATATGCGGAGGAAATTCCGGGAGTCATCCACTGTTATTCTTATTCGAAGGAGATGGCACAGGAATTTATAAAAATGGGATATTATATCGGTGTCGGAGGTGTTGTGACTTTTAAAAATGCCAAAAAGTTAAAGGAAACCGTACAGGAAATCCCGCTGGAACGAATCCTTTTAGAAACCGACTGCCCATATATGGCACCGGAGCCGCATCGCGGAGAGAGGAATGATTCATCCTATATCCCGTTTGTGATCGCCAAGATTGCAGAACTAAAAGGAATCACACCGGAAGAAGTGGAGCAGGTGACCAGGGCGAATGCAGAACGGTTATTTCGTATAATGTAATTTATTTCCTGTACATGATAAAAAGTCTATGTTATCATAGCACCATAAACTGGTTGCGTAAAAGAGCGTAATCACAAACCTAAAAGAGTTATAGGAAGAAGGGAAAAAGATGATATACAATCAAAATTACATAGGAGAGATTATTTGAGGTGGTAAATTTCGTTGCAACCACGCACCCTATGGGTTAAAAGAGATGCAGGAGCCGCGACGCCTGCCAAATAATCTCTTTCATCTATAAAGATATGCTCTGTTTATGGTAACAGGGCTTTATTTTTTACCAAGTTCCGGGGTATCATCCCAGAAGCGCTTCGGGATATTCTGCGCCTGGAGTTCTGGATTGATCCGTGCCTGGATCGCGATGTGGTCGAAAAAGGTCTGCCACAGCTCCTGGTATTTGGTCTCGCTGTCGGAGGTATGTTTTAAAAGCTCCTGATCTATACCGGAGGCGTCCACTAACAAAAAATTCTTTCCGGCGGCGTGAACTGCGGCAAGCTGGCGGTTCTCGTCATATATCAAAAAATTCTCCTGCGGGAGACGATCGGTAAAGTGCTCTGCCAATATCGGCAGGGCATTATTTTTGGGGTGAATCGTGGAAAACAGTACACCATTTTCCAGTTCTGAAAAACGAAGAAAACCGAGCAGGTGATGTGCCTCATTTGCTGTAGCACGGGACAGAATAAACAGGCGGTGGACATAAGGGTTGGCAAGGTCACAAATGGCGCGTGCTCCGGCGGATGTATTCAGACCAAGTACAAGAGTATGGTAGATGGCGTCCGCTTTGTCTAAGTTATTCTTTTTCTCCGGAACAATGGAAAGAATCGCGTTTAAAATGGTATCGTAAAATTCGCTGCCAAGTCTGCGCTGTATGGTACGAGCGACTTTCGATGCTTTATCAGAGGAAGTTTCCACATGGATATACTCACAAAATAGTTGATAATTGTCCGGTTCATGACACAGAATGTGGATATCATCGTGGGTGCAGGCGCTTTTTGGGGCACTGGAAGAACTATCAGCCGATGTGCTGCGGGCAGAATATTTTTTGTTTTCTTTTACCTTAAAATCCCATGCATCATAGATGCCGGATAAGATTCCATTGGGGGAATCTTCACAGATAAATGTGTACATATTATAAAATCCTCGTTATAGAAAGCCATTAATGCATCGGATTAATGATCATTAAGATGATGTTACAGCGAAATAGCAGGTTTTAATTTGCCAGCCGCTAAATTATGAATCGCTGTAGGTTCCGTCATCAGGAGAATAAACTGAGCTGCTGGTATCCCGCTTCACGTATTTCACGTGGAATCTGGGTGCGGTCTGCGATCAGGCTGCGGCAGATATAGTCCTCATCTAACTTTGTAGGGTACATCATGTGACCGGAACAGGTAATAAAGTATAGTGCACGTTTTAGTACGACACCGATCTTTTTCAGATCAGAGAAATCGAGCTTATTCATACGTCTTGCCTTTACGATGCGCGAGGCAGACTTTGCACCGATGCCGGGAACACGCAGAAGTGTACGATAATCTGCACGGTTGATCTCTACCGGAAAACATTCTAAATGGCGGAGCGCCCAGTCACATTTGGGGTCCAGATAAATATTAAAATCAGGCCGGTCTTCTGTTAGTAATTCATCTACTTTAAAATCATAATAGCGCAGCAGCCAGTCTGCCTGATAAAGCCGATGTTCCCGTAAAAGAGGCGGGCCACCCGGCAAAACCGGCAGATTTGAATTGTGGTTGACATTGACAAAGGCAGAGTAGAACACTCTCTTTAAGTCAAATTTCTGATAAAGCGTTTCGGCAACACGCATAATCTCATAATCGTGTTCCGGAGTAGCGCCAATGATCATCTGGGTGCTCTGTCCGGCTGGAACAAAACGTGGTGCTTTGCGGTAAATGGCAAGCTCGTCTTTATTTTCCGTGATACGGTTTTGAATCTGGCGCATTGGTTTCAAAATAGTGGTTCTGGATTTATAGGGAGCCAACTTCTTTAAGCTGTCAGCAGTCGGAAGCTCTAAGTTGATACTCATGCGGTCGGCAAGAAATCCTGCTTTTTCTACAAGCACGGGATCTGCACCCGGGATAGCCTTGACATGGATATAGCCGTTAAAATGATAGACATTGCGCAGCCGGTAGAGTGTCTGGTAGATCAGATCCATCGTGTAATTTGGGCTGACCATGATGCCGGAGCTTAAGAAAAGTCCCTCAATATAGTTACGCCGGTAAAATTCCATTGTCAGTTCACAGACTTCGTCGGGGGTAAAAGAAGCCCGTTTCACGTCAGAGTTACAATTATTCTGACAATAGGCGCAGTTGAAAATGCATTCATTGGTAAAAAGTATTTTGAGAAGAGAAATACAGCGTCCATCTGCAGAAAAAGTATGACAGATTCCGCATGCAAGGGAATTTCCCATACCGCTGCCATTGCCGCTGCGGTCTACTCCGCTTGAAGTGCAGGCTACATCGTACTTTGCAGCGTCGGTAAGTATGGCAAGTTTTTCCATAAGAGACATATTTTGCTGAATGTTCATGTTGATCTTCATCTCCATCCTTAAGGTCTTTGTCAAAAATATGATTGTAAGTTATGATCCGGTATTTGCATCAAATATTACGAAACATGTACTGCAAAACAAATGATGGTTTGTTGGGATATGAGTTCCCCGGCGAAGGGTGGTTCCGGGGGTTTTCGATTGGCAAATTGCATCAAGCCGGGACTGTTTTGTTCCGTTGTCCGAAAATAAG
>OGNI01001483.1_pt1 | contig 11939 bp, 11 predicted proteins | sample 1573421 | NCBI WGS metagenome assembly OGNI01 (sample SAMEA2581928, study PRJEB24529) | metagenome | biome: Human gut stool | place: China | collected 2011
CCTGCTCATCGCCCACCTGACCTTCGACATTCCCCACGTCATCCTCTGCGTCATGCCCAAGCTCCAGCAGCTTGACCCCAATATCTATGAGGCGGCCCAGGATCTGGGCGCTCCCGGCTTTCTGGCTTTCCGAAAGGTGATCCTGCCTGAGATCATGCCCGGCGTGATCAACGGCCTGCTCATCGCCTTCACTATGTCCATCGACGATTTCGTGATCAGCTACTTCACCGCCGGCTCCACCTTCTCCACCCTGTCCATGGTCATCTATTCCATGGCCAAGAAGCGGGTCAGCCCGGAGATCAACGCCCTGTCCACCCTGCTCTTCGTGGTGGTGGTCACCCTACTGGTCATCGTCAATGTACGCCAGACCCGGCAGGACAAGCGCCGCATGGTTCATGGGAACTGACGGATATCAAAGGCAGCCCGCCTTGATATAATATTATTTTTTGAAAGGGGCAAACGAAAGGAATTGAAAAAGCAAATTGCACTTGTACTGGCACTGGCAACCCTCAGCACGGCGGCCCTGAGCGGCTGTACCGGCGGATCGCCTTCCGGCACAGCCGAGACACCGGGCGGCGAGAGTTCCAGCGGCAACACCGGCACTGCCGGCGTGGTCAACGTCTACAACTGGGGCGAGTATATCTCCAACGGTTCCGACGACAGCGTGGACGTGGTGGCGGCCTTTGAAAAGCTGACCGGCATCAAGGTGAACTACACCACCTTCGACTCCAACGAGTCCCTGTACGCCAAGCTCAAGTCCGGCGCAGCCAACTACGATGTGATCATCCCCTCCGACTACATGGTGGCAAAGATGATCAACGAGGGGATGCTTGCACCCCTTGACTACGAGAATATCCCCAATTTCCAGAAGATCGATATGGGCTATCGCAACCCGGATTACGACCCGCAGAACGCCTACACTGTACCCTATATGCTGTGCACCACCGGCATCATCTACAACACCACTATGGTGGACGAAGCCCCTACCTGCTGGGCAGACCTGTGGGATGAACAGTATGCGGGCAACATTCTGATGTTCAACAACAGCCGCGATGCCTACGCCATCGCCGCGTTCAAGAGCGGCCACAGCATCAACCCCGCCACCCCGGAAGATGTGGACGAGGTGGTGGAGGAGCTCAAGGCACAGAAGCCGCTGGTGCAGGCCTACGTCATGGACGAGATCTTTGATAAGATGATCGGCGGCGAGGCTGCCATCGGCGTGTACTACTCCGGCGATGCCATTACCATGATCGATGATAACCCGGATCTGGCTTGGGTGTTCCCGGAGGAGGGCAGTGTGCTTTCGGTGGACTGCATGGCTGTGCCTGCTGCCAGCGAGCACAAAGAGGCCGCCGAGATGTTCATCAACTTCATGTGCGAGACCGACATCGGTAAGGCTAACAGCGAGTATATCGGCTACACCACCCCCATGCACGATGTTTGGGAGGTGCTGGACGAGGATCTGAAGACCAGCGAGATCGCCTATCCGTCTGAGGAGGACGCCGCCCGCGAAAAGGTGTTCACCGCCCTGAGCGATGAGGTAAACAGTGAGCTGGATCTGAAGTGGAGCGAGATGAAGAGTTACGACGAGGGCGGCGGCAGCTACCTGTTTTTGCTGTTGCTGCTGGCCATGCTGGCGCTGGCCTGCTTCAATATCTGGCGCAAAGTGCGCAGAAAGACCCGCAATCAGTATTGATCGTTTCAACCAAGGCTGCCGTCCCGGACGTGGTGCGGCGGCCTTTTTCCGATAGGAGGGAAAGAATATGGAACAGTTTTATTATCAAGGTACTGCCGTGGTAGAAAATGCCGATGCAGACTGCCACAGCCTGCTCAAGGCCAGCGCTCTGCTGCGCTATGTGGAGCAGATTTCTTCCATGCACGCCCGGAAGTTTGGCATGGACGATAAGTTTTTTGAGGATCACGGCGTAGCGTTTCTGGTGGGCAAGCAGGCGCTGCGGTTTAACCGTGTGCCTCGCCGTGGCGAGACCCTGACCCTTTGCTCCCGCTCAGAAAAGGCTCTCCGCGGCTCTATCAAGCGCGTCACTACCCTTACGGACGAAGCCGGGCAGGAAGTAGCCATGGTGGACAGCCGCTGGATCATGTCCAGCCTTGAGAATGGACATATCCTGCGCCAGCCGGGCTGGACGGTGGAGGGCTATTGGAACGAGACGGTGGAAGAGGAACTGCCCCTTTTGCTGCATAAGCGCCGGGACAGCCTGACCAGCGCCGGTCTGGTTACGGCGCGCTACTCCCAGTGCGACCTGCACTACCACATCAACAACGCCTTTTATCTGGATATCGTCTGCGATGCACTGCCGCAGGAGATCATGCGCGATCATGTTGTGAAGTTCGCTTCCATCAACTATCACCGCGAAGTCCCCATGGGGCAGCAGGTGGAGGTGTTCTACACGCCTTCGGATGATGGCTGGTACTTTATTGCCAAGCACGCAGACAAAACGGCTTTCGAGTGCTATCTGGAGCTGGAGCCAGTCAAACAGTAAAAACATGGAGGGATGCCTATGTCTAAAACCGGAGAATTGTTCGGCACCTTTTTTAAGATCGGTGCCTTTACCTTTGGCGGCGGCTACGCTATGGTGGCGCTGCTGGAACACGAATTTGTAGAAAAAAAGCGCTGGCTCACCCGGGAAGAGTTTCTGGATATGGTCGCCATTGCCGAGTCTACCCCCGGCCCTGTGGCGGTGAACAGCGCCACCTACATCGGCTATAAGCTGGCCGGTGTTGCCGGTGCGGCGGCCTCTACCTTGGCGGTGTGCCTGCCGTCCTTTGCAGTCATCTACCTTATTTCGCTCTTCTTCGACCGCTTTTTGCAGCTGACGGTGGTGGCCAATGCCTTCAAGGGCATTCAGGCCTGTGTCATCTACCTGATCTTATCCGCAGGGGTCAAGATGCTCAAAAACTTGCAGCGCACCCCCTTCAACACGGCAGTGGTGGCGGTGGTGTTGGCGGCTATGGTGGGCTGCTCAGTGTTGGCGGTAAAGTTTTCCTCCATCTGCTGCATTTTGCTTTGCGGCGCAGCCGGGGTGCTGGCCTACGCGGTAGGGCAGGGGAAGAAAGGCGGCACAAAATGATCTTGTTGCAATTATTCTGGAACTTTCTGGTCATCGGTGCGGTGTCCTTTGGCGGCGGCTACGGCATGATCTCGCTGGTGCGGGAAACAGTGCTGGGGCACGGCTGGCTGACCGAGAGCGAATTTCTCAGCTTTATCGCAGTGTCAGAGTCTACGCCCGGCCCGCTGGCGGTGAACATGGCCACCTTTATCGGCGCTTCGCAGGCGGGGCTGGCAGGCTCCTTTGTGGCAACGGTGGGGGTGGTGCTGCCCTCTTTTGTCATCATTCTGCTCATTGCAGCGGCGCTGCACAGCCTGATGAAGTACGCCGGGGTCAACGCCTTTTTGGCTGGGGTACGTCCCTGCGTGGTGGCTATGATCCTGGCCACCGCCTGCACCATGGGGCTTTCCACGCTGGGCGGCTTTACCACCCTTGTCGGCGGCTTTGCTCCGGATATGCGTGCACTGGCGGTGTTTGCCCTGCTGGGCATTCTGCATTTTGCCTATAAAAAGAAAACGCAGAAAGCGCCGTCCCCCATCGGGATGATCTTACTTTCTGCGGTGCTGGGCGCGGTGCTGTGGAGCATCTGAACCGGAAGGAGAGGTTGACAAAATGAACATTACCGTGTATCTGGGGGCAAACCTTGGCACCGACCCTGCACTGCCGCAGGCCGTGCAGCAGCTGGGGCGCTGGATCGGCGAAAGCGGCAATGCGCTGGTGTATGGCGGCAGCAAAAGCGGCCTGATGGGGCTTTTGGCCGACAGTGTGCTGGCTGCAGGCGGCCGGGTGACCGGCGTAGAACCCAAGTGCTTTCTGGATGCAGAGCTGCAGCACGAGAGACTGACAGAGTTGATCGTGACCGAGGACATCCCCTCCCGCAAGACCAAAATGATCGAGCTGGGGGATGCTTTTATCGCGTTTCCAGGCGGCACCGGCACGCTGGAGGAGATCACAGAGGTCATCAGCAAGTTGTCTCTGGGGCAGCTGGACGCGCCCTGTATCCTCTACGACCTGAACGGCTACTACCAGCCTCTGCACCAGCTTTTGCAGCAGATGATCACCATGGGGCTTTCTACTCCGGCGCGGCAGCGGAACATCGCCTTTGCCGCCGACCTTGCTCAGATCCGCGCAATTCTTGAAAAATGATACTGGGAAGCTTACTTCTCAAACGCGAGGGACTGCTGTACATGGCTTTGTGCGGCGGTCTTTTTTCATAAAAATGGGATACCGGGGCGTTCGCAGACGACCCGGTATCCCGAAAAAAATCATTCCGCTGGGTATGCCCATAGCGCACGCGGAGGGCATTTAAATCTTTCTGCGCAATCAAAAAGGCCGCTGCACAAAATAATGTGCAGCGGCCTTCTGCTATCCTGTTATGTACGCTGTGCGCTAAAATCAGGCGGCAGTGGTGGAAGCAGCCTCAGAGGAAGCAGCCTCGGAAGATGCAGCCTCAGAGGAAGCGGCCTCAGAGGAAGCGGCCTCAGAGGAAGCAGCCTCGCTGGAAGCAGCCTCGCTGGAAGCAGCCTCGGAAACAGCGGTGCTTGCGGAAGCAGCCTCAGAGGAAGAAGCAGCGGTAGAAGCAGAGCCACCGCAAGCGGTCATGCCAGCAGCCAGAGCCAGAGCAACAACAGCGATGCAAATATTCTTGAGTTTCATATCAATGATCTCCTTAGTCTTCTTGTAAATGTTTGGCAGCGGGCTTTCGGTAGCACCTCACTGCGATGCTATATTCTAATCCGTTTTTGAAAAAAATCAAGAGGATTTTGGTCGAAAGTTATAATCTGCGTAAAGAATCAGCATAGTTGTCATAAAGTTTCGCCAAAAGTAAAAGACTTTTTGGCAAAAATAAAGCGCGGGATAGAGCCTGTACCGCCGGGCGGGAAGTACAAAAACAGAAAAATTTGAAAAATACTCATAAAATCCTTTTTATTGTACTGTAAATGTGGATAATAGAGACACAACGAGGGACGGACATCCCCCGGAGGGCTGAACGACAAGAAAATTTATGGAGGGTACTACAATGAAAGACTTTGATTTTGGCTACTTTGGCACCGGCGACGAGGGCTATGCCCAGTACATGACCGCATTCGAGCGCAATTTCAGCACGAACAGCACCGATAGCTTTGCATCCGATGACGCAGACTGCGATGCAGACAGCTGCGACAGCACTGAGGACGATTTCTGAGCCTGCACCCTTTTGCCCGTTTGTGCATACAAAGGGCAAAGGGGGAATGCGGCTTGAACCGGATCGTTTTCACACTTGGAATCTGGCTGTTCCCGGCGGCGTGTACCGCGCTGGGAGCAGCAGGGGTGTTTTTGCTGCGCAGGCAGACAAGGCCGGCAACCCGGCGCATTTTGTGCGGAATGGCGGCGGGTATCATGCTGGCGGCCAGCGTGTGGAGCCTGCTGCTGCCGGCCATTGCCCGGTCGGAGGGCAGGGCGGCATGGGTGCCCCCGGCGCTGGGGCTTATTTTAGGCGCTGTGGGGCTTTTACGGCTGGAGGATGCCGCCGGGCAGCTGCTGGCGGGCGGCCCCGGGCATTGCGGGCGCATGGTGCTGGCGGTCACCCTGCACAACCTGCCGGAGGGCATGGTGGTGGGGCTGGCTGCGGCGCTGGCGCTGCACGGGGACGCGGACGCTGTAAGCGGCGCGCTGGCACTGAGCCTGGGTATCGGCTTGCAGAACATTCCGGAGGGTGCGGCGGTCAGTTTGCCGCTGACCCAGAGCGGGCGCACCCGGGGGCAGTCCTTTGCCGCCGGGGCGGCCTCCGGGCTGGTGGAGCCCTTGGGCGCGGTGCTGGCCTTTGTTCTGGCCGAGTGGGTAGGCGCAGCGCTGCCGTGGCTCATGAGCGCGGCGGCGGGCTGTATGGTGTGTGTGACCGCGCAGGAGATGATCCCTGAGGCGGTGGAACCGGATGAAGTGGCCGGTGTCATCAGCATCGTGCTGGGGTTTGCGCTGATGATGGCACTGGATGTGGCCCTGTGATATAGTAAAAGCAGCGCCGGACAGACTTTTTTGGTCTGCCCGGCGCTGCTTTTATGCAAAAAGGATTTATACCGTCTGCTGCTTCTGGCGCAGATGCCGCCGCACCACAAGCAGGCAGGCCAGATGCACCAGTGCGGTCAGCGCCCAGCTGATGGGGTAGCTGATGTACAGCATAAAAGGGGTGCGGTTCAGCTGGAAAATGGTGGCGATCCACACCAGCCGCAGCACGCACACACCCACAAGGCTTACCACCATGGGCAGCACGCTGTAGCCCAGCCCGCGCAGGCTGCTGGCCAGCACGTCCATGATGCCGCACAGCAGATAGAAGCCGCAAATCAGGCGCAGCCGCTCGGCGCCGGTGGCGATGACCGCAGTGTCCGAGGAGTAGAAGCGCAGCAGCTGGTGCCCCGCCAGTGCTGCGCCGCCGCCCAGCACAAGGCCGGTCACCACGACACACAGCAGACAGTTGCGGATCACCCGGTTGAGGTTGTGGTACTTGCGCGCGCCGATATTCTGGCTGGTAAAGGTAACAGCGGCCTGTGCAAAGGCGTTCATGGCGGTGTACACAAAGCCCTCCAGATTGGAGGAAGCAGAGTTGCCCGCCACCACCATGGAGCCGAAGGAGTTGATGGAAGACTGGATGACCACATTGGAAAGGCTGAACACCGTGCTTTGCAGCCCGGCAGGCAGGCCGATGAGCAAAATCTGCTTCAGCGTCCCGGCGTGGAAGGCCAGCCGCCGCAGGTCTAGCCGCAGTGCGCCCTCCTCCCGGACGAGCATCCCAGTCACCAGCAGCGCGGACACAGTCTGGCTGATGATGGTGGCCAGAGCGACGCCCGCCACGCTCATGGAGAAGAGGATGACGAACACGAGGTTCAGCACCACGTTGATGATACCGGCAGCGGCCAGACAGTACAGCGGGCGCTTGGTGTCGCCCACGGCCCGCAGCAGCGCACTGCTGAAGTTGTACAGCATGGTCATGGGCATTCCGATGAAATAAATCTTCAGATACAGGGTGGAAAGGCTGATCACGTCCTCCGGGCAACTCATCAGCTCCAGCAGACCGCGCGCGGCGCAAAAGCCCACCACCGCCAGCAGCACGCCGCTGACTAAGCCCAGCGCTACGGCGGTGTGCACCGTATCCTGCACGCCCTTTTCGTCCCGGGCGCCAAAGCACCGGGCTGCCACCACATTGGCACCCAGCGAAAGCCCGACGAACAGGTTGACCAGCAGGTTGATCAACGCGCCGTTGGAGCCCACGGCGGCCAGCGCCGTGCTGCCCGCAAAGCGCCCCACCACCACAACATCGGCGGCGTTGAACAGCAATTGCAGAATGCTGGATGCCGCCAGCGGCACGGAAAACAAGATGATCTTTTGCAGCATGGGCCCGCTGGTCAGGTCTGCGGAACGGCTGGTCGTAGCCATGAGTTGTCTACCTCCTATAATAAGCCTTGCGTGAACATAGCAATTGCTTATTATAGCGCGATATTAGGTAAAAAACAAGAGGTAAAGCGCCCTGTTCTCTCCAAAAGCGGCAAATATCACCCGCCGGGTACAGCCTGCAATTGAAAAATGCTGCCCATACTGCTATAATAAGGCGGTAGACCCGTAGAAAACGGAGGAAGTTGGATTTATGTATCGGAATCGGATCAAACGGCTGCTGGATATTTTGCTGTCGGCCTGCGGCATTCTGTGCCTTTCGTGGCTGCTGCTGCTTTTGGCTGTTGCCATCAAGCTGGACTCGCCCGGGCCGGTGTTTTTCCGGCAGAAGCGCGTGGGCATCGGCAAGCGGCATTTCCAGATTCTCAAGTTCCGCACTATGCGCATTGATACCCCCCACGATATGCCCACCCATCTGCTGCACGACCCGGAGCAGTATATCACCCGCATGGGACGCTTTCTGCGCAAGACCAGTCTGGACGAGCTGCCCCAGCTGTGGAATATCCTTGTGGGGGATATGGCGGTCATCGGCCCGCGCCCGGCGCTTTGGAACCAGTACGACCTGCTGGCCGAACGGGATAAGTACGGTGCAAACGATGTACGCCCCGGGTTGACCGGCTGGGCGCAGATCCATGGCCGGGACGAGCTGGAAATTGCCGAAAAGGCAAAGCTGGACGGCTGGTATGTGGAACATATCAGCTTTGGGCTGGATGTGAAGTGCTTCTTTGGCACCATTACCGCTGTGCTCAAGCATGACGGCGTGGTGGAGGGCGGCACTGGCACCCTGCACGATGAAAAATGATCTATTATATGGAGACACCGGAGCCTTGGCTGACGCTCCGGTGTCTCCATTTTTACAGAAAGCACAGCACAGAGCGGCTGAAATTGGCATATCTCTTGATTTATCCCCTGAAAAGCGTATAATAAAACAGTACACAAGACGTTAAAGGAGGATTCCTGTATTATGGAACGCACCTATATCAATGAGGCTCAAAAGGCCATCGGCGGCACGGTGAAGGTGCAGGGCTTTATCGAGAACCTGCGCAACAGCAAGTATATGGCATTTATCGTGCTGAAAGATATTACCGGCAAGCTGCAGATCACGGTGGAAAAGGCCGACCACCCCGAGCTGGTGGATACCATCGACCAGCTCACCCCGGACTCTGTCATCACCGTTACCGGCAAGGTGATGGAGAACGACTACGTCAAGATGGGCGGCATCGAGATGATCCCCGAGACCATCGAGATCGAGAGCATCGCCAACGCTCTGCCCATCGTCCGCAAGGAGATCGCAGCCACCAAGAAAAAGAAGGCTGTGGAGCGCTCCAGCATCGACCAGCGCATCGACTACCGCTGGATCGACCTGCGCACCGACGAGAACCAGCTGATGTTCAAGGCACAGAGCTGCTTCGTCAACGCCATGCGCAAGTTCCTGCTGGACCGCAACTTCATCGAGATCCACACCCCCAAGCTGATCGCTGCTGCCAGCGAGAGCGGCTCTGAGGTATTCAAGGTGGACTACTTCGACCGCAACGCTTATCTGGCACAGAGCCCCCAGTTCTATAAGCAGATGGCTATGGCTGCCGGCTTTGAGCGTATCTTCGAGACCGGTCCTGTGTTCCGCGCTGAGAAGAGCTACACCAACAAGCACGCTACTGAGTTCTCCGGCTTCGATCTGGAGTTCAGCTACATCACCTCCTTCAAAGATGTGATGAAGATGGAAGAGGAGCTGTTGACCGCCGGTCTGCAGGCTGTTAAAGATAACTACGGCGACCAGATCAAGGAGTTGTTCGGACTGGAAGTCATCGTGCCCACCACGCCGTTCCCGGTGGTCAAGCTGGCTGACCTGTACAAGGGTCTGGAAGAGGAGTTCGGCTACACTGTCGATGAGAGCGAGAAGGGCGACCTGACCACCGAGGCCGAGCGCCTGAGCTACGACTGGGTCAAGAAGCACTATGGTCACGAGTTCCTGTTCATCACCGATTACTCCGCCGAGAAGCGCGCTTTCTACCACATGCGCGATGAGAACGGCGTGCCGCAGGGCTACGACCTGATCTGGCGCGGCGTGGAGATCACCACCGGTGCCCAGCGCGAGCATCGCTACGAGGTGCTGAAGAAGCAGGCTGAGGAGAAGGGTCTGGCTGATGATGTCAAGTTCTATCTGGAGTTCTTCCAGTACGGCTGCCCGCCCCACGGCGGCTTTGGTCTGGGCATCGACCGCCTGACCATGCTGCTGTGCGGCCTGAGCATCAAGGACGCCGAGTTCCTGTTCCGCGGCCCCAACCGCCTGACCCCGTGATTTCATAAAACCTTTCTGAGAGCTGCTGTGCGTTTGCATGGCAGCTCTTTTTTGAGTCCCGTGAAAAGGCAATTGAGGAAAATCCGCAGATTTTCCTCAATTGCAATTATATAAAATAATTTTTCCGCTGATTATGCCCAGAGCAAAGCGGAGGGCATTCAAAACTGTCCCGGCATAATAAACGCTCCCTTTTCATACGATACAACGAGCACACCCACCCCTACGGGCGCGGTGCGCAGCGCAACAGGAAGGGGAGAAGGACCTTGGAGAAACAGGAACAGAACAGCATCTGTCGCGAGATCGGCGCACGCACCGGCGGGGATATCTACATCGGTGTGGTGGGGCCGGTGCGCAGCGGCAAATCCACCTTTATCAAGCAGTTCATGGAGCAGCTGGTGCTGCCCGCCATGTCCGGCTCTGCCGCTGCCCGGGAACGTGCCCGGGACGAGCTGCCGCAGTCGGCAGCAGGGCGCACCATCATGACCACTGAGCCGAAATTCATCCCGGAGACCGCCGTGCCCCTGCAGCTGGAGGGCGGCGGGGCGTGTCGGGTGCGGCTGATCGATTGCGTGGGCTACATGGTGGAGGGTGCCATGGGGCACGAGGAGGACGCAAAGCCCCGCATGGTCAAAAGTCCGTGGTTTGAGCAGGAGGTGCCCTTTGATCTTGCCGCAGAGACCGGCACCCGCAAGGTGATCTGCGAGCACTCCACCATCGGGGTGGTGGTCACCACGGACGGCTCGATCAGCGATATTCCCCGGGCGGGCTACGCAGAGACGGAAAAAAGGGTCATCACAGAGCTGGAAGCGCTGGGCAAGCCCTATATCATCCTGCTCAACAGCACCCACCCGAACGCACCGGAGACCCGGCAGCTGGCTGAGGGCATGGCACGGGACTACCGCCGCACCGTGCTGCCGGTAAGCTGCGTGGACTTGGACGCCGCCATGCTGGGGGAGATTCTGCGGCGGGTGCTGTACGAGTTCCCGGTGCAGGAGCTGGATTTTGCCCTGCCCCGCTGGGTGACCATGCTGGAGCCCGGGCACTGGCTGCAAACGCAGGTGTATGCAGCCGCCATGCAGCTGGCAGAGCGGGTGTCCCGCATGAAGGATCTGCCCACTGGAACGGACGCCCCTGCGCTGGAATGCGATGCCGTGCAACGCTCGGCAGTGGCAGGGGCAGACCTTGCCGCCGGCAGTGTGCGGGTGAGCGTGGAGCTGAAGCCGGAGATCTTTTATCAGGTGCTCAGCGAGCAGACCGGGCTGGACATCGGGGACGAGGCGGGGTTGATGCCCTGCATCATGGAGCTGGCCCGGGCAAAGCGCGCCTACGAGAAGGTGCGCAGCGCCTTGGAGCAGGTGGAGGCCACCGGCTACGGCATCGTGATGCCCTCCATCGACGAGCTGCATCTGGAACCCCCGGAGATCGTGCATCAGGACGGGCGCTGCGGGGTGCGGCTGCAAGCCTGTGCGCCCTCTATCCAGATGATGAAGGCCACTATCCATACGGAATTGAGCCCCATCGTGGGCACCGAGAAGCAGAGCGAGGACTTGGTGCAGAGCCTGCTGGCCGACTTTGCGGACGACCCGGTGCAGCTGTGGGAGTCCAACATCTTTGGCAAAAGCCTGCACGAGCTGGTGAACGACGGTTTGCAGAACAAGCTGCTCCACATCCCGCAGGAGGCCCGCACACGCCTGCAGGAAACGCTGGAGCGGGTCATCAACGAGGGCTGCACCGGGCTGATCTGCATTCTGATCTGACCGCTACAAAACAGAAGAGGGAAGCGCCGCGCGGGTGCCTCCCTCTTTATTTGTTCACTTCTCTTCTTCGGTCAGCTTATTGATGAGCATTTGGTAGATCTCGTTGCCCTTGAGGATGAACTGCTTCTTGACCAGATCGGCACTCAGCCGGTCAGGCGTGCCGATGTCCAGACAAAACAGCTCCTGATCCAGTGCCTTGATGGTGCAGCGGATGGAGCAGTGGCCGTCCGGCTTTTCGGTGATGCGGGCGCTGTACTCGGCCTCTTTGCGGGCCCAGGTCTGGCTGCGCAGAACCGCCGCCACCGCGCGCTCCCGCACACTGCGGGGCAGGTCGTAGGCCAGCTCCTGCGCCACCTTGCGGCCTTTTTCGGTGATGGAATAGCGATCTTC
>OGNI01001485.1_pt1 | contig 11928 bp, 8 predicted proteins | sample 1573421 | NCBI WGS metagenome assembly OGNI01 (sample SAMEA2581928, study PRJEB24529) | metagenome | biome: Human gut stool | place: China | collected 2011
ATTTGTGACAAGTGGTGTACGTCTTGGAACTCCGGCGGTAACTTCCCGCGGATTAAACACGGATGATATGGATCAGATCGCAGAGGCAATCACAGTGATGATCAAAGAGGGTGAGCCGGCAGCCGACAAGGCAAAGGCAATCGTGAAATCTTTGACAGAAAAGTATCCATTGAAATAAAATAAATTTTTTTATTAAACAAGAAGCGGTTATTTGCTTCATAGAGTTGAAAAAAGCCTCCCGATGAAAATGTGAGAATTGCGATGAATGGCAATCCGGATCATTTTTGTCGGGAGGCTTTTGTGGTTTAGGAATGCAGCGTTTTACAAAAAAAATCAGAGTTTATCAGAAATGATCATCTTGCGAGCACATCAATGATCTGACCAACGTACATGGTGTGCATGTCACCGTCTTTGTACCATTTGTCAGCAATCTCGGAATCAAGGAAGGAATCATCCGTGATTCTGGTAGCAGACATTTTTTCACATACCAAGACGAGATTTCCCTCGTCAATGTATGGGATTCCATGGCGGTAGTCCACGGAAAGACCTGCATTTGCAATCTTATCTTCGTTCCGACCGGAATGGGAGCCACAGTAATTCAAGGCATCACGGTACTGGTCGCTTACAAATGTAAGGGAGAAAAAGTCTCCTTCATCGATCAATTCTTTGGTATATCTGGAATCGCGGACAAAAACATAGACAACATTTTTGCCCCATAAAACACCAACACCGCCCCAGCTAATGGTCATTGTATTGGATTCCTGTTTATTTCCGGCTGTGAGCAGCGCCCATTCTTTGCCGATTTTTGTAAATGGATTCATGTCCAGCATGTCAACTGGAATTGGCTGAAATGTATGCATAGGGATCACCTCTCATAATTTTTTTATGTAGTTTTATTATATTACAGGAGAGTGGAAAAGTCACTTGAAAAAGAAAATAAAATCAGGTTATAGAAAGCAAAACAGACAATAACTAATAGTTATACATAACATAAGGCTTCGGAATAATCTTGACATGAAAAAAAGAAAGTATCATAATGGTTGTCAAAGTTAATTTCCTAAAAGTGCAATGGGAAAAGGAGGCCAAATCCTCTGCTCCTGTAAGGACAGTCGCATTTGCTTCGCAAACAAGGAGGATATTATGGATATCAGATTTGAAAAAAGACCGGTATTAAAGGAGAAACCAGACCAGAAGAATCTTGGTTTTGGTAAGTATATGACAGATTACATGTTTGTCATGGATTGGACAAAAGAAGACGGATGGAAAGATGCAAGAATCGTTCCGGAAGGACCTATCACAATGGATCCGGCATGTGTGACACTTCACTATGCACAGGAAACATTTGAAGGTATGAAAGCATACCGTACAGCAGAAGGAAAAATCCAGCTGTTCCGTCCAGAGATGAACGCAAAGAGAATGATCAATTCCAACGCAAGACTTTGCATGCCGGAATTCCCAGTTGATATGTTTGTCGAAGCAGTGGAAGCACTTGTAAAAGTAGAAGCTGACTGGGTTCCATCTGAACCAAACACTTCCCTTTATATCAGACCATTTATGTTTGCAACAGAAGCAGCACTCGGCGTACATATGGCAAACGCATACAAGTTTATGATTATCTGCTGCCCGGTAGGTGCTTACTATGCAGCAGGTCTTAACCCGGTTAAGATTCTGGTTGAGGATGAACTTGTCCGTGCAGTAAAAGGTGGTACAGGCTTTACAAAATGTGGTGGTAACTACGCAGGTTCTATTTTAGGACAGGTGAAGGCAGAAAAACTTGGTTATGCACAGGTTCTCTGGTTAGATGGTGAGCATCGTAAATATGTAGAGGAAGTTGGAACCATGAACATCATGTTCAAGATTGCCGGTGAAATCTACACAGCACCAATCGAAGGAACCGTTCTTCCGGGTGTTACAAGAGATTCCATGATCCATCTGCTTCGTGACTGGGGTTACAAAGTAAATGAGACAAGACTTTCCGTAGATGATCTGATGAAAGCCGGACATGACGGTACATTGGAAGAGGTATTTGGTACAGGTACAGCAGCCGTTATCTCACCAGTTGGAGAACTCCGTTACAAAGATGATGTTGTGACAGTCAACAACTTTGAGATTGGAGAACTGACACAGAAATTATATGATACCTTAACCGGTATCCAGTGGGGAAGAATCCCGGATAAATATGGCTGGACAGTAGAAGTAAAATAACTTCTGGACATTTTTCACATATCATAGTATAGTAATCATGTTATAGATGCCTTCATAGATGTAGCAGCATTTATGAAGGCATTTACAATATATATAGCACATTGATAATCGAATAAGGTATATATTTTCAGATATGCAATCCTGTCTGTGACTGATTGCAGACATTTAGGTTTCTCTTCTAGCGCCATGTACCTGTGAGGACGACCATACACAGGTTAACGAGGAAAAGGGTTATCGAAAATTCGGCGGACGCCCTTTCGTACCTCCCAGTGCGAGATATGCCGGCAAATATGCAGGTGACTGCAAAACAAATACGGTATAATGGGACAATTAGATTTGAATATGATTTAAATTTTAAATAGAAAAGAAGAGGAAATTTAATATGTGTGGAATTATAGGTTATACAGGCAGTGAAAACGTAAAAGATGTTTTGTTAGATGCGTTGGAATTATTAGAGTATCGTGGATATGACAGTGCGGGTATTGCAGTGAAAGACGAAACTTCCCATGTGACAAATGTTTATAAATGTGCCGGAAGAGTAAGTGATTTAAGAGCAATTTGTGATTCGAAGAAGATTTTGTCTGCCTGCGGTATCGGACATACAAGATGGGCAACTCACGGTGGAGTTACAGACCAGAATGCACATCCGCATCAGCAGGGAAAAGTGACTCTGGTTCATAACGGGATCATCGAAAACTATCGTGAGCTGATTGCCGATTACGATTTGCAGGAAATCCTTCATTCTGAAACAGATAGTGAAGTTGCGGCTGCATTATTAAATCATTATTACAAGGGAGATCCAAAGGAAGCGATCAAAAAAACAGTGAGCAAATTAAAGGGTACCTTTGCGCTTGTGATCCTGTTTGAAGATCAGCCGGATGTGATCTACTCGATCCGGAATGTCAGCCCGATCGTTGCAACCATATGCAAAGAGGGAGCAATGCTTGCATCAGATCTGACTGCACTCTGCCGTTTTACAAATGAATACTTTGTTGTACCGGAATATCACATTTTAGAGTTGCACAAAGATCATGTGGTACTTACGGATTTAAATGACAATGTGGTAGAACCGGAATTTTTGTCCGTTGACTGGGAGTTGAACAGCGCGGGAAAGAATGGTTATCCATTTTATATGGAAAAAGAGATTATGGAGCAGCCGGAAGCAATCAAGAATACGATCAAAGACCGTATCGTGAACGGTCTGCCTGATTTTACCGCGGATGGTGTGCCGGATTCTCTTTTTACAGACTGTGACAGAATTTGTGTGGTAGCATGCGGAACAGCCATGCATGCGGGACTTGTGGCACAGGCTCTGGTAAAATCTATCGTTCATGTGCAGATGGACGTAGAACTTGCATCAGAGTTTATGTATTCCGATCCGGTCATTGATGAGAAAACATTGGTGATCGCAGTATCACAGTCCGGTGAGACAATTGATACCTTGGAAGCATTAAAATATGCGAAGAGACAGGGCGCAAAATGTTTATCCGTTATCAACGTAAAAGGTTCTTCCATTGCAAGAGAAAGTGATTATGTGTTATACACCGCAGCAGGACCTGAAATTGCAGTGGCAAGTACAAAAGCTTACACAACACAGCTTTCCGTATTTTATCTTGTGGTTGCAAAAATGGCATTATTGCGAGGTGTCTACACAGAGGAGCAGACAAAGAGCTTTATCGCAGAATTAGAGCGTGTTCCGGAAGTGATGCAGAAAGTATTGGAGAAAAGACGTGACATCCATGTGATCGCAAAGAAAATTCTGGAAGCAAAGGATCTGTTTATGATCGGACGTGGACTGGATTACTCTATTTTACTGGAAGGATCATTGAAACTGAAAGAGGTTTCTTATATTCACTCTGAGGCTTATGCCTCTGGCGAATTAAAACACGGACCAATTGCACTGATCACGACCAATACACCGGTTGTTGCAACGGTAACACAGGAAAAACTCATGTCGAAAGAGCTTTCCAATATTAAGGAAGTAAAATCCAGAGGTGCAGATATTGTATTATTTATCAAAGAGGCACTTTCCGGTGATCTTGATACCGAATATCAGGTGATCAGGCTTCCGGATATGCAGGATGAATTTATGGTTTTACCTGCATCGGTTGCATTACAGCTTTTGGCATATTACGTGTCATCCGATAAGGGATTTGATGTTGATAAGCCAAGAAATCTGGCGAAGGTAGTTACGGTAGAGTAAGAATTAAGTTTTGGGGGATTTGGATAAAGAACGGAAATAAAAATTGAGAAGTTGGGAAATCGAATGTTTTGCACAGGAAGCAGAACAGGATTGCATGTCTGAGCATATAATATAAGGAAATGTATGAAGAGGTTGTTCATGCCAGATATCAAATATGCCCAGACAGAGGCTGTAGATAAAGGAAGCCTCAAAGTAGAAGTACTTACAAACCGGACCAGAAGACCGATCGAGGGAGCAAGAATCACCATTTCCTATTCGGGCGAGCCGGATTCCACAGTGGAGGAGGTAAGCGCAGATGATTCGGGAATGTCGGAGAAACTTACGCTTGATGCGCCTCCACTTGAATACTCGATGGAACCCTCCGAAAATCAGCCGTTTGCCCAATATACGGTTAAAGTTACCGCACCGGGATATCGTCCCGTCAGTATTTCGGGCGTTCAGATTTTTTCAGAGCAGCTCGCATTGCAACAGGTGCGAATGGCGGAAGAAAATGAAGAGGAAACCCAGATAGATTCCATTGTGATTCCAGTGAATACGCTGTTTGGAGATTTCCCGCCGAAAATAGCAGAGTCCGAGATCAAGCCTGTCTCAGAATCCGGGGAGATCGTGTTGAGCAAAGTGGTGATCCCGGAGTTTGTCGTCGTTCACGACGGACCTCCTTCGGATAACAACGCGGCAAATTATTATGTGCGTTACCGTGATTACATCAAAAATGTGGCATCCAGCGAGATATACAGCACGTGGCCGGACAGCACGCTGCGTGCCAATATCCTTGCGATCATGTCCTTTACATTAAACAGGGTTTACACGGAATGGTACCGGAACAAAGGCTATAACTTCACCATCACAACATCCACTGCTTATGACCAGAAATTTGTATATGGAAGAAATATTTTCCAGAGTATCTCGGATGTGGTAGAGGAAATGTTCCAGAATTATCTTTCCAGACCAAATGTGAGACAGCCAATCCTGACACAGTATTGTGACGGACAGCGCGTGACGTGCAGCAACTGGCTGAGTCAGTGGGGAAGCAAATATCTTGGGGATCAGAACTACGAAACGATAGAAATTCTCCGTTATTATTATGGTGATAATATGTTTATCAATACAGCGGAGGAGATTTCCGGTATCCCGGCATCCTGGCCGCGGTATAATCTGGAAGTAGGGTCTGCCGGAGATAAGGTCCGGCAGATCCAGGAACAGTTAGCGAGAATCTCGCAGGCCTATCCGGCAATCCCAACGATCACACCGGATGGGATTTACGGAGAAGCAACGAAGGCAGCAGTAGAAAAATTCCAGTCTATTTTTGGATTGCCTGTGACGGGAGTGGTAGATTACCGTACCTGGTATAAAATATCGGAGATCTATGTTGCGGTGACAAGGATTGCAGAACTGGTATAAAATGCAGAGTAAATGTGCCGGGGGATTGGTATTTTTCAGTTCCCCGGCACAAAAACGTTTCAGGACAGATCGCAGACTAGGATTTGAGTGGAAAATGTGTTAAACTAAAAGACAGTTTAAATTGCAGTAAAGCAGGGATAAAAAGTATGAACAACTATAAAATCACAATCCAGTATGACGGAACAAGATACAAGGGCTGGCAGGGGCAGAACAGCACAGGTCTGACCATTCAGGGAAAAATAGAAGCAGTGCTGGGACAGATGGCAGGACACGCGGTGGAAGTCATCGGTTCGGGGAGAACGGATGCGGGCGTGCATGCTAAAGGCCAGGTGGCAAATTTTTATATTGAGGAGCATTTTACGGAGGGAAAGATCCTGTCCTATCTGAATCATTATTTGCCGGATGACATTGCCGTTATTGCGGTTGAGCAGGTGGACGAGCGTTTTCACAGCCGTTACGCCGCAAAGAAAAAGACCTACCGCTATCACATCCATATGGGAGAGATCTCGGATGTTTTCGAGCGGAAATATGAGTACCAGTATGAGAAAACACTCGATGTGGAACGCATGAAAGAAGCCGCTTCCTATCTGATCGGAACACATGATTTTACTTCATTTTGCGGAAATAAGAAAATGAAAAAAACGGCAGTCCGCACAATTTATGAGATCAATTTTACGAAGAAAGGGAATGATCTCTGGATCGATTACCGGGGCAATGGATTTTTGCAAAACATGGTGCGCATCCTGACAGGTACGCTGATCGAGGTTGGGGATGGCAGAAGAGCGCCGGAGGAACTGCCACAGATATTGGAGAGCAAAAACCGGGAGAACGCAGGTTATACAGCACCGGCATGCGGACTGATGCTCATGGAAGTGCATTATTAAAAGATAAATTCATAAGAAAAAACAGGCAGCAGGTGTTACATGGAAAAATGGTTTGTAATCAACAAGGGGGCTGATTTTGAAAAGCTTGGAAAAGAGTTCGGAATCAGCCCTGTCACAGCGCGTCTTATCCGAAACCGTGAGGTGATCGGGGAGGCGGCATTTGAAAGATATCTGAATGGAAGTTTAAAGGATTTATACGATCCACATTTATTGAAAGATGCAGATCGTTTGACAGATATTTTAAAAGTTAAAATAGAAGAGCAAAAGCCGATCCGTATTATCGGCGACTATGATATAGATGGAGTTATGTCAACCTATATTTTATACCGGGGAATTAAACACTGTGGTGGAAATGTTTCCACGCAGATTCCGGACCGCATGAAGGATGGCTATGGAATCAATGAGAATCTGATCGATCAGGCAAAAAGAGATGGAATGGATACCATTCTTACGTGCGATAACGGAATTGCTGCAATCTCAGAGATTGCGCATGCCAAAGAACTTGGGATGACCGTGTTAGTGACCGATCACCACGAGATTCCCTATACAGAGGAGAACGGGGAAAAGCAGTTCCTTCGCAGCAACGCAGATGCAATCGTGAATCCAAAGCAGCAGGAATGTGCGTATCCTTTTAAAGAGTTATGTGGAGCAGCAGTCGCATGGAAAGTGCTGCAGGTATTGTATGAAAAAATGGGTTTTGCCCTGGAAGAAACCTATGAATTTCTGGAAAATGTCGCATTTGCAACCGTTGGCGATGTCATGGATCTGACAGACGAAAACCGCATTTTGGTGAAAGAGGGATTAAACCGCATTCACCGCACAAAAAATCCGGGGATGCGCGCCCTGATCTTTCAGAATCATTTAGAACCGGAGCAGATCAATGCATATCATTTTGGTTTTGTGTTGGGACCGTGCATCAATGCGAGTGGCAGACTTGATACGGCAAAGCTGTCATTGTCTCTTTTTTTACAGGGAGAGGAAGAGGCAGCAAAAACGGCAAGGGAGCTTGTGGAGTTAAACCAGCAGCGCAAAGATATGACAGCAGATGGCGTCGAGGAGGCAAAACGTGTGGTGGAGGAACATTACATGTCGGATAAAGTGCTTGTCATTTATCTGCCACAGGTGCACGAAAGTCTTGCAGGAATCATTGCAGGGCGCATCCGGGAGACTTACCATAAACCGGTATTTGTGCTGACGAAGGCAGAGGAGGGCGTGAAAGGTTCCGGGCGTTCCATCGAGGAGTATTCCATGTATGAGGAACTATGTAAGTGCAGGGAACTTTTAGACAAATTCGGAGGACACCCGATGGCGGCAGGATTATCTCTTCCGGAAGAAAATGTGGATAAGTTCCGAAAAAAAATCAATGCCTGTGCAGAACTCACGGAGGATGACCTGATCCCGAAGATCAAAATTGATATTCCGATGCCCGCAGCGTATGCAGATGCCGGTCTTATCCGGGAATTTGCAGTGTTGGAGCCTTTTGGTAAAGCTAATATCAAGCCGCAGTTTGCCGATAAAAATCTGAGTATCACAAGGGCTTTTGTGGTCGGAAAAAATCAGAATGTGTTGAGACTGAACCTGCTGACAGCCGCCGGTGAGGCAGTGACGGCAGTCTATTTTGGCGATATTGAGGCGTTTAAAGCATATTATGCGGAAAAGTATGGAAGTGCGGAAGTGGAAAAAGCTTTTCGCGGACAGATAAACAAATTGAGGATAATGATTGTGTACTATCCGGAGATTAACGAGTATAATGGAGTGGAAAGCGTACAGGTTATCATTCGAAATTATCAGTAAAACTGGAGGATGGCATATGTTTGGTGGAAAAAAAGCAAAAGAACTGGAAGAGGAACTTCTGGCATTACAGGAAAAACAGAACCGTCTGCAGGAGCAGATTTCTAATATTGCAAAAGCAAAAGACAGCGCAGAAGAGACATTGGTACAGATGACGATCTCAAAAACGGAACTGGATGAGACCATTGCGGCAGTTTCAGAGGAATTGGAACTGTTAAAGGAGTGTTCAGAGGCGAATTCAGGACAGACCGTACTGTTGAAACAGCAGCTTGCAAAAAAGAATGAACAGAATATCAGATTGCAGCAGGAAAAAGAAGCACTCTGCCAGCAAATGGAGGGTGAGCACGAGAAAATTGCAAAAGTTGTAGAGAAGAACAAGTACGTCACCACACCCATGAAGGAGATAGAATCGTTCTATGAGGCATATTGTCAGGAGAGAGAGTCTGTTGAAGAGGCGTTACAGAAACTGGCAGATATTTCACAGAATATGGGAGTTCTGGCACTCGGCGCAGCAATCGAGGCAGGACGCATGGGAGAAGACGGAAGAAAATTTGTGACAGCGGCAGAGGAAGTGCGTGTGAACGCAGAGCAGTATACTTCGGCGGTTGCGGATGTGCTTGCGAGGATCAGTGGTTTTGAGGAAACTGCCACAGAGGCGGAAAAACAGATTCATGCGTTAAATGATCTCTTAAAAGAAAATAACGGTTCTCTGGTGAAACTTCTGGAAGACAGGGACAAAGAGGCAGTGGAAACGGATCATGAAAATGTGGAAGAAGAAACAAATATTGAAGAAATATTAGAAAGTCTCTGTCAGGGTGAAAATGAATTTTTCGAAGTGCAGAGCAGAGTGTTATCCAAAGCGGAAACACTGCGCCAGGAGTGGAAAGAGCACAAAGAATGTGCGGATGAATTAGAACGCAATGTGGAGGAAGTCCATCGTTTCGTCCAGACAGAATAAAGAAGCCACAGGTTTTAAAATATATCTAATATATAATCATGAAAAAGAGAGGGGAAAAGTATGACAAAAGGGGAGAAGTTTACATTTTTATCTGCGGATGGCAAAACAACCATCCATGCAGTCAAATGGATTCCGGAAGATGGAAAGTATGAGGCAATTTTACAGATCACACATGGCATGATAGAGTTTGTAGAGCGCTACAGACCATTTGCTGAATTCTTGACAGAGAATGGCTTTATGGTGGTGGGACATGACCATTTAGGACATGGGGATTCCGTAGCATCCAAAGATGACTGGGGATATTTTGCAGAAAATCCGAGTGACACGGTGATCGCAGACATGCATGCACTGCGTACGATGATCCAGAAAGAAAATCCGGGTGTTCCTTATTTTATGATGGGACACAGTATGGGATCTTATATGCTCCGGAAATACCTCACCATTCACAATGATGATTTGAGAGGGGCAATCATTATGGGAACCGGTTGTGTGCCGGACAATACGACCAAACTTGGAATCAACGTGTGCAAATTCCTGGCAAAAATTTTTGGCTGGCATCACAGAAGCAAACTGGTAGAATCGCTGTCGTTTGGCGGACCATATAAGAAATATGATCTTTCTGGAAAAACACTTTCAAACAGCTGGCTTACAAAAGATGAGGATATTGTAAAATTTTATTATAGCGAACCACGGTGTACGTTCAAATTTACATTAAACGGCTATCTGGGGCTGATGGAAGCAGTTCTCTACGATAATCAGTTGGAAAATGTGAAGAAAGTACCAAACAAGCTTCCAATTTTTATTGTATCTGGTCAGGATGATCCGGTGGGAGATAATGGTGTCGGCGTGAAAAAAGTGTATGATCTCTTCAAAGAGGCAGGTTCTCTGGATATTACATATAAGCTTTACGAAAATGACAGACATGAAATTTTAAATGAGACAGACCGCGATAAAGTGTATGCAGATCTTCTTGCATGGATGAGAGTGCGGATCGATACGTAAATAAAAAGAGAGGGAAAAAAAGTGAAGAGAAAGAGAATGACAAAGAGAATTGCAGCAATTATTTTAGCAGCAGTGATGATGATACCAACACATGTAACATCATTTGCAGCAGATGCTTCTGCGCAGAATTCCACCGGGCAGGAAGAGAGCAATGCAACATCCGGTGATTCCCAGACAACACAGTCAGAGAATAATGCAGCAACGCAGAATAACAGCAGTGCAACAGGTGCAGATACCAATGCTGGTTCAACCGGAACTACAACTACACAAAACAGCTCTGCTTCAGATACGAAGAACAGCACAACAAATAATTCTGCTTCGGATGCACAGAGCAGCACAACAAATACTTCTGCTTCAGATGCACAGAACAGCACAACAAATAATTCTGCTTCAGATGCACAGAGCAGTACAACAACAAATTCCGACAGCACAAATACTTCCACCAGTGGCACAACCGATAATGTCACAGGCGGGGTAACGGTAGAGGATGATAAAAAATCCACAGAAAATGTGACTGGAGATGTCATTGTGGATGAGAATAACGATAAAGTTGAGATTAAGAAAGATGATAAACCTTATCTGGCACTCGGCGCAGATCTGTCTGATGACCAGAAAAATATCGTATTATCCCTTATGGGAATCGATCCTGCCAATCTTGCAAATTATAACGTCACTTACGTTACAAATGCACAGGAGCACCAGTACCTCGATTCCTATGTGGATTCTTCCAAAATTGGAAGCAAGTCATGGTCTTCTGTCGTGATCGTAAAACGTAAAAAAGGAAATGGATTAAACATTTCTACGAACAATATCACATACTGTACCGTTGGTATGTACAAAAATGCGCTGACAACTGCTGGAATTACAGATGCAGATATCATCGTTGCAGGCCCAAAGCCAATCTCCGGAACCGCTGCACTGGTTGGAATCTTTGAGGCATATGAGGCAATGACCGGGGAAGCAGTACAGGATAGCGTTGTAGATGCAGCGTTAAATGAACTTGTTGTCACCGGAGAACTGGAAGCTTCCATTCAGGGTCTGACCGATCAGGAAGTGGAGGAGTTTATTGCTTACATCAAGTCCCTGATCGCAGAAAAAGGACTGACTGACGAGAAGAGTATCAACGAAGCAATTGATGAAGCCTGTGATAAATATGGCGTCACTTTATCTGATGATGAGAGACAGAAAATCGTTGATCTTCTTTTGAAAATTACTTCTCTTGGAATTGATTTAAGTGGACTGGTGGATTACGCAGCCTCTCTCTACAATTCCTTTAAAAATGGAGGAAGCTCTTCCGGAATCATTGCATCTATTGGTAACTTCTTTGGAAATATCTTTAGTGCGATTGGGGAGTTCTTCAAAAATCTGTTTAAATAACCGGAGTTTTAACGTATGAACTGCCGCTTGTGGGTGGTGTTACGGATTTTCACAGGTTATGTTAATTGCATGCCAACAAAGTGTATAGAAATATAAAAAATAGAACT
>OGNI01001486.1_pt1 | contig 11896 bp, 9 predicted proteins | sample 1573421 | NCBI WGS metagenome assembly OGNI01 (sample SAMEA2581928, study PRJEB24529) | metagenome | biome: Human gut stool | place: China | collected 2011
CCGTAATTGAAAATGTGTCAGAGGAAATCGAGGGAGAAAACTATGTTTCTATCGGGACACTTTTATCAAACGACGAAAAGTGGTTAAGTATCAGCTACATACCCAATAGTCTAACTATCTACATTTCCTTTGACAATAACTGAAAGAGATCACGGAATAGCAAAGCCAGCCGAGCCAGTCAACGGTCAAGATGAACGGCGCAAGCGCCGCCGTTGACAGCCCCGCCCGCCTTTGCAGATAGGCAATCAAGGGGCGACAGCAAGGAGTGCTGCCGCCCACAGTATTATCAGAGAGGGAGAATTCTATGAGAAATCGGATTGTAAAAGTGACAGAAGTTGTAGTCAGAAGCGCTTTTTACATCATCTCAAACTATGTATTTGTTAGCATGGGACTATCATTTCATACTCAATGGATTTCAATTCTATTTTTGCTTTCAATGGTATGGTCTACTATTGATTACGGAAAGTCCATAAATGAAATAATCGAAAAAAAGGTAATTGCTGAAATACTATGTATATGTTGCATTGCACTGAGTATAGCGATGGCATATTTTGTGGGATATATTCAAGGAGCATTCGTTTCCCTCTGAAAATACAGGGCCACAACTTTCCGCTTAATATATCAGTATGGAACAAGTTATCAAAAAGTCATGAATGCTCGTAGCTCACCGGCCCGGCCAGCAAAAGCAGTAAATCTGAAATTGATTTACTGCTTTTTTGCTCAATAGACTCTTAAATCATCTGAAAATATTTCAACGCATCCCTGATCGCCGCTTCCTTCTCCGGCGGACATTTTGGCACTTTGGCATCTTCCTTCTTTGACAGGTTATAATTTTGCCCCACATCCAGCCCGCACTTGCGCTTTATCTGTGAGATGTACAGGGAAGATACCTTCAAACCGGTATGCTCCAACACATACGCCTTGATCTGCTCATAAGTCGCGCCCTTCTGGAAGCCGGACATATCCATATCTTCCAAAGAGAACTCAACCCGAATCTTTTTCGAGTCGACCTCGCCCTTGGAAAGCAAGACAACCGTCTCCACATGAAACGTCGAAGGAAACATATCGACACAACAGACCTTTTTCACTTCATATCCTCTCGCCTGTAAAACTTCCAGATCTCTTGCCAGACTGGTCGGCTTGCAGGAAATATAAACCATCTGAGGCACATTGTAACGAATGATTTTTTCCAAAGCTTTTGGATTGATTCCGTCCCTTGGTGGATCAAGTACAATATAATCCGGCTTTTCTTCAATGCTGTCAATGACTTTGAGCACATCCCCTGCAATAAACTCACAGTTATGTAAACCATTTAACTGTGCATTCTCTTTGGCAGCTTCCACTGCTTCCTCAATGATCTCCACACCGATCACTTTTTTAGCTACCGGAGAAAGCATTTGTGCGATCGTTCCGGTTCCGGAATACAGATCGAATACAATTTTACCATGCTCCGCAATATCTGCGTCTGTTCCGCTTGGAAGTGCATCTCCGATAAACTCTCTGGCAGTCTGATATAACACCTCTGCACCCAGGGAATTTGTCTGGAAAAAAGAAAATGGTGTGATCTTAAAGCGAAGCCCTAACAATTCCTCGTAAAAGAAATCCTGTCCATATAAAACATCCGTGCCTTCATTCGTCACGGCATCTGCCACATTGTCATTTCTCGTATGCAGAATACCTGTCATGATACCTTTGTAATCTGCTGCAAGAAGAGCAGCTTTCCAGCCCTCTAATAATTCCTCTTCCGTTCCTGCAAATGCGTTTTCCTGTGCATTGTTCAACGTACTTTCAACTTCATCCATCTGTGCTCCGGCAATCCCCGGAAAATCCGTCTGCGTTGTAGTCACCAGATCTACTAATATTTCCCCTGTTTTGACTGCCTTACGGACAAGCAGATGTCTTAAATATCCGGTGTGACGCAGTTTATGGTAATAGGTGATATTTTTTTCACGAAAATAAGCAAGTGTGACAGACAGGATCTTTCTGAAATCCTCATCCACGATCTGGCAGTTTTCCACCGTCACAATATCATAAAAGCTTCCACGCTTATGCATTCCAAGTGCTAACGGTCCATCCTTAAATTCATCCCCAAAGGAAAATTCCATTTTATTGCGGTATGCAGTCTGCCTTGGACTTTCCTTGATTCCCAGAAACTGGTAATCCCGGTTTTCCTGATCGATCACATCATCCATTAATTTTTTTACCTGTTCTGCTTTCATCTCAAGCTGCCTGTCGTATGGAAGTGTCTGGTAAGTACATCCTCCACATTCCCCGGCATGGACACATCCTGTTTTGTCCCCTTCCAGCGGTGACTTTTCCAATACCTCTAAAAGTCTGCCCTCTGCCTTTCCTTTGCGGATTTTATTGATGGAAGCAGACACTTTCTGTCCCGGTATCGTATTTTTTACAATAACCTGTCTGCCATCCTCTGTTCTGATAATTCCCTTATTTGGAAAGTCTACGCGCTCGATCACGCCTTCTATGATTTGTCCTTTTTTCATAAATTCCTCGCATTTTTATTTCATCAACTATAAAATTGTCCATGATTCCATTGACATTTTATTAACTTCACAGTTTTCTATTTCTTTTATCTGTTACACAAGAAAAAAGGGCTGCATCCGCAGCCCTCCAGATTATTTTTATTCTTCTTCTTTTTTCTCTGCTGGTTTTGCCGGCTCTTCTTCGTCCTCTTCATCTTCGAAGAAATCGTCATCATAATCATCTTCAAAATCGTCTTCAAAATCTTCCAGATAATCTGGTGTAAAGAAACGATATACGCCATATACTGCTGCTGCAACTGCTGCAATAATACCGATGATTGCAAAAATCCATACAACCTTTGATGTTTTCTTTTCTTCTGCTTCTTTTTTGTTTAATAATTCATTCAACTTTGTCATATTGATCAGATCCTCTTTCTTATTGAGTAAGTCGTTTAACTTTGTCGTATTGATGAAATCTTCCACCTTGTTCATAGTGTTCCGCTCCTTCTCTAATTTATACTTTTTAGGATATGCAAAACCTAAACGCAATACACACCAGAAAAATCTACGTGCACCGCTCATTGCTTACGCTCATTATATCATATCCTTTACTTTTCGAATATAAAAAATTTACATTTTTCAAAAATTTTATATATTTTTTAGAGTTTCGGATACACAAACGTCCCTGCTTACAAATAGAATCAGATACGCTTTAATTTTGCAAAAGAGGCAAACATTTTTTTCACACCATATCCTTCGAAATCCACGGTCACCTCGTAATCTCTTCCGCCATCCATGATGTTTTTCACAACTCCTCTGCCAAACTTGATATGCGATACGGTGTCCCCGACACCATAGTCAAGCTCTGACTTTACAACACCCTTTGTGACAAGTGCCTTTGCCTGCATACTCTGTCCGGAAGGCTGCTGGCGCAGTGTTGTTCTTTTCGGTCTTGCTGTTGTCTGGTTCTGTAAAAAAGATGGGAAACTGCTCTCTTTTCCAAAAGAAGATTCTCTTGCAGATGCCGGCTTTCTCAGTTCACTGTCCAACAGTTCAGACGGAATCTCCCGAACAAACCGCGATACTTTATTATATTGCGTTTCGCCACGAATCATACGTTGTCTTGCACAGGTAATTGTAAGTTCTTCTTTGGCTCTCGTGATCCCCACATAAGCCAGGCGTCGCTCCTCTTCTAGATCCTCAGAAGAACTGTCCGAAGTGATGGACATATAACTTGGGAACAATCCATCCTCCATTCCGGCAAGGTAAACTTTCGGGAACTCCAGACCTTTTGCACTATGTAATGTCATTAAAACAACATAATCACTGCCCTCATCGAGACTGTCGATGTCTGCAACCAGTGCCACTTCCTCTAAAAAACCACTGAGTGTCGGATGTTCCTCGCCTTCCTCGTAAGCAACCACTTTGCTGATCAGCTCATCGATATTCTCAATACGCGCCTTTGCCTCCTCGGTATCTTCCGCTTCCAATTCTTTCACATATCCAGTTTCGTCTATAATCTCCTGCAAAAGTTCAGAAACGCTGATAATCTCTACTTTACTGCGCATCACCTGAATAAAATTCACAAATGGCTTGATCTTTGCAGCACTCTTGCCGAGTGTCGGAATATCGTCTGCCATTTTCAATGCATTATAAAAACTGATGTCTGCCGCAGCCGCATAATCTGCCACACGGTTTAAGGTTGTTGCACCGATTCCACGTTTTGGCACATTAATGATCCTGCGGACAGCAAGATCATCTCTTGCATTATCGATCGTTTTCAAATAGGCAAGCAGGTCTTTGATCTCTTTTCTTGCATAGAAGTTCACGCCGCCGACAATCTTATATGGAATATTGGATACGATAAATTTTTCCTCAAAAAGACGGGACTGTGCGTTTGTGCGGTAGAGAACAGCGCAGTCACCGTAATGATATCTGCCGTCCTTCACGCAGGCATTGATATCCTTTGCGACATATTCTGCCTCCTCATAGCCTGTCTCAAACTGTTTAAAACCGATCTTTTTACCTTCCTCATTATCTGTCCAGAGTGTTTTTCTTTTTCGTCCCATATTGTTGGCGATCACTCCGTTTGCAGCATTTAAAATATTCTGTGTAGAACGGTAATTCTGTTCCAGTTTTATCGTCACTGCCTCCGGAAAATGTTTTTCAAAATTCAGAATATTATAAATATTGGCGCCGCGGAACTTATAGATAGACTGGTCATCATCACCAACGACACACAGGTTCTTATACTTTCTGGCAAGAATACTGATCAGTTCAAACTGTGCCGTATTCGTATCCTGATACTCGTCCACCATAATATAGCGGAAGCGTTCCTGATAGTAGTCTAACACCTGATCATCCGTTTTAAACAATTCAACCGTCTTTACGATCAGATCATCAAAATCAAGTGCATTATTCCGCCGCAGTGCATCCTGATACTCTCTGTAGATCTCTGCCTGTTTCCGTTTCGCAAAATCCCCGGAAGCAGCCGCCCGGAGAGAAAATTCCTGTGGATCTACCAGTTCATCTTTTGCCTTGGAAATCGCAGCAAGCAGACTCCGCTCTTTGTAAATCTTGGTATCCACATTCAGACGCTTACAGATATCCTTCATCAGTGTCTTCTGGTCATCGGAATCATAAATTGTGAAATTAGTGTCAAACCCGATACGGTCAATATGACGTCTTAAAATGCGCACACAGGTAGAATGGAACGTTGATACCCAGATGCTCTCAGAGCCATATCCCACAAGCTGGTCGATCCTCTCACGCATCTCACCTGCTGCTTTGTTCGTAAAGGTGATTGCCATAATATTGTATGGATTCACGCCCTTTTCTTCGATCAGATAAGCGGTTCGATGTGTCAGAACCCTCGTTTTTCCGGAACCTGCACCCGCCAAGATCAGAACCGGTCCCTCCGTGTGAAATACCGCTTCTCTCTGCTGTTCGTTCAATGTATCATAAATGCTCATAGACATCTCCATTTCCGTTGTTGTTTGTAATATTCAATCCCTTTTTTATTACAATATCATATTCCCATCTATTGTAACACATTAACCATGTATGTGAACAGTAAAATCGAACATATTTTCTTTTTTTAACAATAAAAAATAACCGTCCAGCTCTGAGAAAAGTTGACGGTTATTTTAACATTGATTTTTCGCCGGAGTAGATAGCTCACACCTATCTATCGGCTTTCCTATTAAGTGCATTATATGACAAACATATATTTTTGTCAAATACACCCGTCTCTTTTTTTACTTTTGCGTCAGAAAAAATCTACGACCGTCCACATTCAAATTCATACAATTAAATTCAATTGTATCTTGTCATCTAGTTTTCAATACTATATAATCTGATGTAGAGAATACGATTGAACCAGTAAGAGTAAAAGCAGGTAGAAAAATGAATACAAAACAATTTTTAAGTGATATATTAGATGAATTTAACAGAATCGACTATGTAAAACCGGAAGATATCCCGAATATCGATCTTTACATGGATCAGGTGACAACATTTATGGATTCCCAGCTTGCCACATCCAAGCGGCATGAGGACGATAAGATTCTGACTAAGACCATGATCAACAATTATGCAAAAAACGATCTTCTTCCTCCACCGGAAAAGAAAAAATATTCCAAAGAACATGTGCTGACTTTGATCTTTATCTACTATTTTAAAAGTATCTTAAGCATCAGTGACATCCAGAGTATCTTAAATCCGATCACGGACAGATATTTTGGAAAAGGCAGCTCCGAGATGAGTCTTGAGGATATCTATAAAGAAGTATTCGGTTTAGAGCATCAGGAAACCTTAAATATCATGAAAGACCTTGCAAAGAAGTTTAACACCTCCATGAAAACTTTTGAGGGAATGGAAGGTGAGGATGCAGAGCTTTTAAGGACATTCAGCTTTATCTGTATGTTAAGCTATGATGTCTACCTGAAAAAAACAATTATTGAGCGCATTGTCGATCAGATGCTGCACGAAGAAAAAGATTCTTCCAAAAAAGAAAAATAAAACCCGAAGTTGTATGATACATTGTCTATAGAGGACATTGTTCGTACAACTTCGGGTTTTTCTTTCTGCTCCGTTTTTACGCTTCGTTTGTCTCTGATGCAGCCATTCTGGCAAATACCATGTCATATCCGTCATTCCCATAATTCAAAGAACGGTTTACACGGCTGATGGTCGCTGTGGAAGCACCTGTTTTCTCTGCAATATCAAGATATGTTTTCTGGTCGCGCAGCATCTTGGCAACCTCAAATCGCTGTGATAAGGAAAGCAGTTCATTCACAGTGCAGACATCTTCAAAAAAAGTATAACATTCTTCTCTGTTTTCCAGGCTTAAAATCGCATCAAAAAGATGGTCTACTGCCTCGGTCCTTAGTTTCTTGCTCATTTTACCTTCTCCTTCTCATAAATCAAAATGATATCATCTTTTACTATAATCAGAAACTTCCAATCTACGCACATTTTATCATAGTAAAGTTTTAAAGTAAATATCTGTTTTACACACTAAAGTGTTACAGATGCAAATTCTATAATAGTCGAATCCAGTCGAAAAAGCAACACTTATTTTCATATTAACTATAACTTTAATTTATACCTGACGGCATCCTGTTATTCTCCCAGAAAAACAGCCAGAAAAGCGGTCAGACGCTCCATCTCCTGCTGGGTTCCGATGCTGATACGCAGATAATTGCTAATTCTCGGCTTGGAAAAATAGCGCACGAAAATGTTATGCTCCCGGAGTACTTCAAATATTTCTTTTGCAGGAACTCTTTCATGTGTTGCAAAAATAAAGTTGCTCATGGAATCCCCAAAGGAAAATCCAAGCTTTTTCAGTTCGCACTTCGTCCATTCCCTTGTAGCGATGACTTTCGCACAGGTTTCCTCAAAATACTCCCTGTCCCTGATCGCCTGCACACCAAGTACAAGCGCTGTCTGATTGAGCGTGTAGGAATTGAAAGAATATTTCACATCATTGATATACCGAATCAGCTTTTCATTTCCCATCGCAAACCCAAGCCGCATACCTGCCAGGGAACGCGATTTTGAAAAGGTCTGTACCACGAGAAGATTGTCATATTTTTCGATCAAAGGCAGCGCAGACTCCCCGCCAAAATCAATGTATGCCTCATCCACAACTACGATCACATTGCGGTTGTGTGCAATGATATCCTCGATCTCTGAAAGCGGCATAAGAATTCCGGTCGGTGCATTCGGATTTGGGAACACCACGCCACCGTTTTCCCCATAATAGTCCTCTTTTTTGATCTGGAAATCATCATCCAACGCTTTTGTCTCATACGGAATCCGAAGCATATCTGCCCACACATCATAAAAAGAATAGGTGATATCCGGAAACAGGATCGGCTTTTTGCTGTTAAAAAATGTCATAAATATCATGGCAAGCACATCATCCGAACCGACACCGGTAAACACCTGACTGCTCCTGATTCCATAATAATCTGCGATCGCATCGACTAACACTTTACAGGTCGGTTCCGGATAAAGTCTCAATTTGTCCGTATCAAAGTTCTTCAAAGCCTCTACTACGCCCGGTGCAGGCGGATATGGGTTTTCGTTGGTATTCAATTTGATCATGTCCGGCTGGTTTGGCTGCTCTCCCGGAACATACGGTTCCACTGTCCTTACATATTCTTCCCAGTTACTCATAAATTTTACTCTCTCCACTCTCTCGATTTTCCTGATACATTTCACAAATTCATTACAATCTGCTCATTTTATTCTGTATACAATCCGTAATCTTCTGCCAGTTTTTCAAACGCAGTCAGGGCATTTTTCACCGTCTCATGGGAAACACAGTAAGCAAGACGGACATAGCCTGCACATCCGAATGCGCTGCCCTTTACCATGATGATATTGTATTTTTTACCTGCTGCAACAAATTTTTCTTCGTCTGCATCCGGAGATTTTACCCACATATAAAAAGCGCCTTCCGGTTTGATGCAGTGAAAACCTAGCTTTTGCAGTCCTTCGTATAACATCTTTCTGTTTTCATCATAAAATGCCAGATTGGTTTTCTCATCCAGACATTTTGCTACCGCTTTCTGAAGCAGAGACGGTGCATTTACAAAACCAAGGGTACGGTTGGATACAACAATGCCGTCAATGACCTGATCTGCATTTTCCACCTCATCCGGAACAACCACATATCCAATACGCTCACCCGGAAGGGAAAGGGATTTGCTGAAGGAATAACCTACAATTGTATTCCTATAGTATTTCGTCAGGAAATCCTCTTGATTTCCATCGTAGACAAGTTCACGGTAAGGCTCATCGGAAATCAGATAAATTTCGTGTCCAATCTCTTTTTCCTTCTTTTCCAGAATCTCAGCCATCTTTTTCATGGTTTCTTCATGATAGATCACACCTGTCGGATTGTTTGGTGTGTTCACGATCACTGCCTTGGTCTTTTCATTGATCGCTTTTTCAAATGCCATCAGATCTGGCTGGAATGTTTCAAAATCCGGTGCCACTTCCACGACTTCCGCATCAAAATTGGCTGCATAACTCTTGTACTCTCCGAAATATGGGGCAAACACGATCACCTCGTCACCCGGATCTAAGATTGTTTTAAAAATAATGTTCAATCCTCCCGCTGCTCCCACTGTCATCACAATATTATGGGAAGTAAATGCAGTTCCAAAACGCTTGTTTAAGTTCTCTGCAACCGCCTGACGGACATCCGGGTAACCGGCGTTGTCCATATATCCATGTAAAACCAGCGGATCGGTCTCATCCACCAGTTGCTTAATTGCCTCGTTCAATGCTGCCGGAGCCGGTGTTGCAGGATTCCCCAATGAAAAATCATACACGTTCTCCCGCCCTACTTTTGCAGCTAATTCATTTCCTTCTACGAACATTGCACGGATCGCAGAACTTCCCTGCAATGCCTTCTGTATTTTCTGTGAAATCATATTCTCTTCCTCACTGTTTTCTTACTCTCGAGTCATTTTTCTGCGGTCTGCACCATAAATGTGCAGATCCACGGAACAATTATTACTTTACAACAATACTGTATGAAAGTAAATAGATAAAAAAAGAAAACTGCCACAGGACATTTTCCTTACGGATACTGCCCCGGACAGTTTTTGTTTATTAAAAATACTCCCCTGTATTTTTATGCATTGACGGTATCTACGAACTTCTGGAACGCTTTTCTGCCTTCCTCTGTGCATTTGTAAACACCTGCGTCCAATAAAACTTCTTTGAACACAAGACCGATTTCTGTCTGAATGATCTCATGTAATTTTTCCGGTGTAATCTCACCTTCCAGACCACTTCCTGCTGTAAATCCATACTTAGGCAGAAATTCCTCCACCCAGTCTGCATGTTTTGCAAGCACTTCATCCTCACGGATTTCTGCGCCGTCTAAGATTGCCTGTTCTAATGCTGCCATCTCATCTTTTAATCTGGCTGGAAGCACTGCAAGTCCCATAACCTCGATCAGACCAATGTTTTCTTTTTTGATATGATGAAGTTTTGCATGTGGATGGTAAACACCCAGCGGATGCTCCTCCGTCGTGATATTATTGCGGAGTACAAGATCTAACTCATAATCATTGCTGCGTTTTCTTGCGATAGGAGTGATCGTGTTGTGTGGTTCGCCCTCTGTCTCTGCAAAAATAAATGCATCTTCATCCGTATAACCTCTCCATGCAAGTAAAATCTTATCTGCAAGCTCGATCAGGCGCTCTTTTTGTGGTGCGGTGATACGGATCACGGACATTGGCCATTTTACGATTCCGGATTTCACATCCTCGAATCCCTTGAAGACCAGTTCTTTTTCGACCGGTGCTTTTGCCATAGCGAACTCATAATGTCCACCCTGAAAATGATCGTGGCTCAAAATAGATCCACCAACGATCGGAAGGTCAGCATTGGATCCGACAAAGTAATGTGGGAACTGCTCCACAAAATCCAACAGTTTTCCAAAGGTTGCTTTCTCGATTTTCATCGGTGTATGCTCTGCGTTAAAAACGATGCAGTGCTCATTGTAGTAAACATATGGTGAATACTGGAAAAACCAATCACTATGGTTGATCGTTACCGGAATGATCCTGTGGTTCTGTCTTGCCGGATGGTTCACACGTCCTGCATATCCCTCGTTTTCTTTGCAGAGAAGGCATTTTGGATAACCGCTCTGTTTTGCAAGCTTGGCTGCTGCGATCGCCTTCGGATCTTTTTCCGGTTTGGAGAGGTTGATGGTGATATCCAATGTTCCAAACTCGGTATCTGCAGTCCATTTCTGGTCTTTTTTGATACGATATCTACGAATGTAGTTTGTATCCCTGCTTAATTTGTAAAAATAATCCGTTGCTTCCTTTGGGCTGATCTGATAGAGTGCCTGGAATCTTTTGATCACTTCACTTGGTCTTGGCACAAGCATGCCCATGATCTTTGTATCAAATAAGTCTCTGTATGTGATCGTATCTTCCGGCATCAGTCCATCTTCTGCCGCATAATCGAGCATCTCATTTAAGATGCCTTCCAATGCTGCCTCTGCACTCTCCTGTGTCATCGGAGTTCTCTTTGCATAGGCTGCTGCCACCTCATCGTCCAATTCATCCAGATGAAAAAGTTCTAACAGGCGGTTAATGGTAAATCTCCTGTCTTCCGGCTCTACCAGCCCGGTCACAAGACCATATTCTGTCAATTCTAAAATTCTTTCCTGAATCATTGTGTTATCCTCTTTATCTTGAAATCATTTCGATCATTGTGAAACTCTTCACGATCTATATTGAATTTCACAATGGTCTGTTAAAATCACTAAGCCAGTTTTACAGGGCCGTCACCGATCTCAACTACATAGAAATCAGCAGCGTAACCGATTTTATCTTTGTAAGCAGCACCTACTTTTTCAATAAAGGAATCCACTGCCTCATCCTTTACAATGCTGACGGTACATCCACCGAATCCTGCACCTGTCATGCGGGAACCGATCACTCCGTCTACTTTCCATGCCTCTTCCACCAATGTGTCAAGCTCGATACCGGTTACTTCGTAATCATCACGAAGGGAAACATGGGAGGCGTTCATTAACTCACCAAACAGAGCAACATCGTTATTCTTTAATGCTTCCACTGCCTTGATGGTTCTTTGATTCTCATAAACCGCATGTTTTGCACGTTTTACCCTGACAGGATCTTTGATCGCATCTTTGTACTGTTCAAACTGTTCCTCCGTGAGTTCACCAAGGGAATCAATTTTAACAACTTTCTGGAGTTCTGCCAGTGCAGTCTCGCACTCACTTCTTCTCTCATTGTATTTGGAATCTCCAAGTCCACGTTTTTTGTTGCTGCAGGAGATCACGATCTTTGCATTTTCCAGCTTGATCGGTGCATACTCATATTTTAAAGTTGCTGTATCAAGGAAAATCGCATGAC
>OGNI01001492.1_pt1 | contig 11835 bp, 3 predicted proteins | sample 1573421 | NCBI WGS metagenome assembly OGNI01 (sample SAMEA2581928, study PRJEB24529) | metagenome | biome: Human gut stool | place: China | collected 2011
ACAACTACAGACTACCGGCGGATGATAAGGAACTGAAAAGCAGCCGGCCAGAGTTCTTTCAAAAAGTAGCATTTCATCTGGCATTCGCAGCAACGGTCCGAATAGGAGAGCTGCTTGGGCTGACATGGGACTGTGTGGATATATCAGAAGAAGCTATTTCAGAGAACAGGGCATATGTCTTTATTAACAAACAGGTGGAGCGTGTATCAAAGGAAGCTGTTGAGGAGCTGGATTCAAAAGAAGTCATTCTGATCTTCCCCTCACAAAGGAAGAATAATAAGACGGTCAGGGTGCTGAAAACACCAAAGACCGATACCAGCGAGCGCAAAGTTTATATACCGGGATTTGTGGCACAGTGCCTTATTGATATAAAGAAGGAACAGGATGAGGTAAAGGAGGCACTTGGCAGTGAGTATACCGATTACAACCTGATAATGGCGACTACTTTTGGAATGCCGATCAATAGCAGCTATATTCGGGATCAGCTGCAGAAAGTAATTGATAGAGAAGGTCTTCCGGATGTGGTTTTTCATAGTCTGCGCCATACAAGTGTCACATACAAACTGAATGAGCAGAAAGAGGAAGAAAATAAGATTACCATACCGGAGGGAGTAGATCCCGAACTGCTGATGAAAGTACTTGGCAATCCGGAGATGGCGGCTTTGCTTACTTCTCTGGCGAAGACAATGAAAGTATAAATATAGAAGAACGATATTGTGTGGAGTAAGAAATCTATGCAGTATCGTTTTTTTCGTTTCTTGTGAAACTTTTTTGAAAAATTTTGCGTTTTGGGTGAGAGTTTTTTCGATTTTTTGTACCTATATAAGTGAAAGGGTTTTTATCACAGTTCCAGACAAACTGGAGAGGAGGTTCAAACGAAATGTACGATACCGCAAGACGGGTCGCACTCGTCAAGCAGCGGGTGCGGGAAAACACCCGCCGGAGACAGCGGCGCGGCATCTATGGACTGAGCGCTATGTGTATGCTGCTGTTCGCGGCACTGATGCAGACGGCGGGCACGGTCGTCGGGCCGGGGCAGACCGCCGCGTGTGGCGTGTTCGGCGCGATGCTGCTGCGGGAGGACGCGGGCGGCTATGTGCTGGTGGCCGTCGTCTCCTTTGTAGCGGCGGTGGTCATCACCGCGCTGTGCTTCCGGCTCAGAATCAGAGAAAACCAGAAAAAAGACGGAGCGGACAAGCCCGCCCGACACGAACAGGAGGAGAAAAGCCAATGAAGAAACGAATACTTAGCATCCTGCTGCTGTGCTGCATGGTGCTGACCATGCTGCCGACAGCGGCGTTTGCAGCGCTGAGCGATTCGCTGGGCAACACACCCAAGGAAAATCAGGCGATTTTGGAGCAGCTCTCCGCCTTGACCGGCGGCAGCAGCGACCAAGTGCTTTCCATGCTGAACGCTTTGGGGCTGCTGGATGAAGACGGCAATTTCAAGGTGGATCAAACCATCACGCTGGACGGCCAGGTGCTGACACTGGCGGCTGTCATGGAGCTGCTGGAAAATCCCGCCACGGATCTCACCCGCATAGCCGACGTGGATGGGACCCCGGTGGCGCTGGGCGATTTGAAGACCATGATCCAAATCGAACAGGAGCTGCAGCGGATCAAGGACACCTATTTCTCCGGCAGGGAGTTTACCGGGGAAGCTCTGGAGAATCTCAATAGCCTGATGGAGCAGCTGGAGCTGCAGGGCATCAGTTTGCAGTATTCCGCCTCTGCCACAAAGCCTGAGGGCGTTGAGACGGTGGATATGAGCGGCATGACGAGCCTAACGCTGGAGAGGCTCGTAAACAACAGCTGGGACTCCGGGACTTTTACTGTATACCGCGGAAAACCGGTCGGCTTTTCCTACCGCATTCAAAAAGGCCAGCTCAGCGAGTATATCGACGATGTGGAGGTCTCGATAGGCGAGACGAGTGGGGTCGCCCAAGGCGACGGGTCCTACAAGCTGACCTATGACGTAGGCTCGACTTTCAGTTTAGGTGGTTGTAAAATCACTGTCAAGGTTACAACCAAAGGAGCCTTGTACAATGATACTTATTCCTATGGCGACCTGCTGGGGATGATTGAATTTTACGATGCGGAAAATCTGGTGTTCTATGACGGTGTCGCTTATGCCGACCACTGTCAGCTCAAGCTAATAAAGACGGTTCCCGTCCCCGCGATAACAACAGAAATGACCGCGCCGGACTATGAGGAAAGATACGAAAGCACAACCACAATACAGGGGGATATGTATATTCCTTTGCTGGCAGATAAATACACTGTCGGCGGCGGTGCCGACAATCAGGACTTCGTTGAACTAAGCGATACCATCAGAATTCTGGATGGTGCCCGCAACTCGGTGCTTCCCGACGGCTCCGACCCATTTTATCAGCCATACCAAATCGACGCCAGCATCGAGTTTAGCTGGAGCGGAGACATAGCTGCCTATAATGGCTCTGCGCCGTATGGCAATTATATTTCTGCAAACCCGATACCCTATGCCCCGTTCTGTCTGACGGAGTACAAGCTCGATGGAACAGCTCTGACGCCCACCACCGACGGAAAGAAAACGGAGAACTGTACGATTAACAATGGCAGTACGGTCAGCATCTCCCTGCAGTCTACCACGCAAAACAGAGGGGATCAGCAGTACTGGCTGCCCTTCCGACTGTATATGAAAAGTGTACAGGGCGAAATCCAAAATTCCTGGGCCACCACCAAGAACAGCAACGTCACCGCCGAGCTGTTGGACACGGACAACCCCACCATTCAAAGCGTCACGGCCCCGGCGGGAACCTATGCCAGCGGACAGCACGTGCCCATCACAGTTACCTTTAACGAGTTCGTGGATCTTAGAAACGCCAGCGTGACCATCAACGGCGAAGAGTATACCGCCGCTGCGCTTTCCATGAACGACTACGGCGTCACGGCAATGCTCTGGTACCCAGTGCAGGATGCGGATGACACCACGGTCATCGTCAATGATATGACCGGTGTGGAAGATGTTTTCGGCCATGAGCTGGATACCACGCCCTATCAGAGCGACTCGATTACCGGCGTTGCGCTGAGGAGCGTCTTGATGCGCAACGCTCCCACCGCACTGACCGCCGACTACGCCAACGGCAAGGCATCGTTCACGATGCAGGCCAACATGGAGCAGGCCTACAAGACCGTATACAACAGTTATCACACCCCGGAAGGAACAGACCCGAAGGAAGCCCCGTTCCGCCTCGAACTGAGGTACGGCTCCGCGGATGAAACAAACCATCTGCAGGTCTATCTGGACGCAGAGAAGGAAGCCTTCACCGTTAGCGACTATGCAATCGCACCCTCTGCTTTCGACCGCACCTACACGGTGACGCTGCAGGCCAACGAGGGCACGAAAGCCGATCCTGACTGGGTGAATGTTCTTCCCCTGACCCGGCAGTTCACGGTGCAAAGGAAAGTTTCCGCGCACACGGTGAAGGTCATCCCGGAAGCGAATGACGCCGACTATACGATTTCCCTCGGCAAAACCACCCGCCCCACGCTTAAGGCAGAGGTTTTGGGGGCCGGCGGTGAGACGGCCAGCTACACCACCGGTAAATGGAGCAGCAGTGACCCGCTCATTGCCACCATCAACGAGAATACCGGCCTTGTTGCCACCACAGGAGCCAAGGTGGGAGCCGTCACCTTTATCTTTACGGCGGACAACGGGACTGAGGACACTGCCGATGATGTGACGGGCAAGTCAAAGCCCTATACCGTGACGGCAGGCGATTCCCTGGCACTGGTGATTCCCGGCAGCGCGTCCATCGTGACGCGGAAAAATCAGCCCGCCACCGTGCTGTGGAGCTCCAACGCCGCGCTGATGGCACCGAACAAAGAGTTCCATTACAGGATTGACCTGTATGAGGGAAACTACGCGAATGAGGCGGCGCTGAGCGGCCTCAAGCCCGTTGCGACTTATACCGCCGGCAAAGATGAAAACAGCGTGCGGATCGGGGAGAATGTGCTCTCCAAGCTCTCCAACGGAAATATCCCGGCCTACACGGTGCGGGTCTCCATGCCGCACCCCAAGGCCGAGAGTGAGGACATCCGCCTGTCGGCACTTGCCTGGATCATCGTGCAGGCACCGCCTGCCACAGCCAAGCTGACACCGCCCCAGAGCATTTACCTCAAGGATACCGACGGCGCCGTCAATATCGACTGGTCGGTGGAAAACATCACTGAGGGCGCCCCTTTGCAGCCCACGCTGACCATTACCCGGGTCACAGAGGACAACACCACCACCAAAGTGGTGAACAGTGAGCGCCTATCCGGCACCTCCGGAAGTTACCCCCTGTTATTACAGAGTGTGACAGCCGGCAATCTGAAGGACACCTATCAAGTGGTTTTGAGCGTGGAGAATCCTGGTGAATCTCCCAGTACTGACTCCTTCCCCCTGTATGTCTACGATGCCGACGCACTGAAGGTTCAGGACGGCAAAGGAGACACGATTTCTAAGCTGACCATGGACAATACCTCCAAGGTCAGCGGCAGCCTGCCCACCGATACAGCTGGAATTTTGCAGCTGCGCCAGGAGTTGGGGCTGATCGAGTACATCGGCATCAACTATGACGAGTACGGATGGAACTCCTTTAAAGACGGCATCAAGTGGGCCTCCGACAACAACAATGCCATTTCCGTCAACTACAAGCAGGGCGGACTGTATGAGGACATCAGCAACTTCTCCTTTGATTCCTACCTTCCCGAAACCAAAATGGCGCTGTCCGGCCGGGCCAACGGCACCGCAACCGTCACGGCTACCCATGCCGCCACGGGTATGAGTGCCGCCGTACAGGTGACAGCGAAAACGCTGCAAAATAAGTTCTATCTCTTCCAGCTGACGCCTGCGGCGGAAACTACGCTGCAATACACCGACGGCACAGGTGCACCCAAAACGGTCACGACCAACCGTGATGGCGTGCTGGCGCTTTACGAACCCAACGGAATCGACAGTGAGGTGTCTCTGCGGTCCGGCTCCGGCGCGGATGTTTTTCTCGGCACCATCTATAAAGAAAATCTGCGTTCCGGCGAGCGGGATGCCACAAAACTGCAGCTTTATCCCTTGAATACCTTCAGCCTTCGGCGAGTCGCCCGGGCATCTGTGACGCTCATCACGCCGGGCGGCGATCCGCTGGCGAACAAGACGGTGACCGTTCGCGGCGGCGTTTATAAAAACGGAGGCTACTGCGAGACAGCTCTGCTGGGCTCCAGGGCAGGAGCACTTGCCGACGGCACCACCGGCGGCATCTATACCACGGATGCGGCGGGAAATATAACCGTCTATCTGGATTCCACCCAGTTCTGGTCGGCCGAAAAGGGCGAGAGCAGCACCACGGCGCTTTCTGCTCTGGATCAGCTGGAGTATATTCTGGAGATCAGCGCAATTGACGGCGACCAGTACTATCCGTTGCTGCTGACCGTCAACGGCAAGCTGGGCGTGGACGATGTAATGCGCACCGCAGAGGGCGTTGTCTCTCTGGAGCGCGTGCCGGCGGGGGAGGAAAACAAACCCTTCATTGTGGCGCAAAGCGTTGATTACGGTCTTGCCAACGGTCAGAAGGTGGATGTCCGCAGTTCGACTGGGAAGATCGGCCCTAACAGCAGCTTTAAAACAGCAAGCCTGCACACCACCATGTTCCTCTGGGGCGAGGATATTGCCAACGCGCGGAAGTACAGTCTCAAGCTGGCGGACGAATACGGCGTTCTTCCTGCCGCCCAGAGCAGCAGTACCAAGCAGTATCCCTTCTCATCCATCCCCGTAGCGGAAAACGATCTGACTCTCACCGAGACCACCATGACTACCTCTGGATGGATCGCTGACGGCAAGGATGTGGGTATGAAAACGCAGCTGAGCCTGAACGGCAGCCTGCTGCAGGAGAAAATACTGCCCTTCCGGGTCGTTGATCTGACCCGAGTGCCCAAGGTGACAGAGGATGCGCGCGTCACCGGTATTCTGGCGACGATGACCTCCTCCAGTGGAGTGAATCAAGTCGACTTTGGCGGAGTGGGCGATAGTAACATTCTCAAGGTGCTGACCGGACGGCTGGATGATCTGAGCGGTCCGGTGGACACTTCCGTGTTCAAAATGATCATCACCCCCAGCGAAGATCCCTCCGTGTTCCGTGCCATGATTTGGGCCGGGTACAATACGCTGGAGATGGAGGACATGGACTATTCCGAGGACGGCGTGGCGTTGAGTGCGAATGTGCTGACGCAGAACCTGGAAGTGGGCGTGCCAGGTACCGGGGACCTGAGCCAGATGGCCCAAGGCACCTATGATCCCAAGGGGGAATACAAAGCCAACTCCATGGCTGGCAAGGTCACCAACACGGATCTCAACTTGCAGTTGGAGGGCTTTTACGAAGCGGAGATCCGCTATAACGCCGAAAAAAAAGAGTGGGAGGTTTTCACCGTAGGCGGCGGCTTTACCGCCGGCGTTGGTGTGGGCTTCACCTTCAGCGTGAACGCCATGGCTGGCCCCGTGCCGTTGACAGCAACCTTTGAGCTGGGTGGTGCCATTCAGCTGGATTTCCGTACCGCAGTGCGCTACGGCCAGCAGGGACAGGGTACAGAGCTTGCCTGGAGCGATCCCACGGCCACGGCAGTGAATGACTTTTTGACCACGCTGCGTATCAACGCCTATGTCCACGCGTTTGGCGGCATTGGCTTTGACTATTCGGTCGTGGCGCTGAAGATCGGCCTATTCGGCAATTTGGATGTGGACAGTCAGAATAAGTTCCTTTCCCGCACCTATCTTGCCGACGAGACAAAGCGCCAGATCAACGGTCAGGCCCTGGGGATCCAAAGCGAAGTGGGAATCAAATTTGTGGCCAGCTTCCTGTTTATCTCCTACGAGGCGGTGATCGCCTCCGGAACCTTTGGAGCCACCAGGACTTTTAATGACTGGAAAAAAATCGACGACTACTGGAATAGCGCCACCAGTGGGCTGAGCCTTGCCTCGCTGCGGATGGCGGCGGCCCAGAGCGGAATGCAGGTGGCTTCTGGCAGTGCAACGCTCCAAAGCCGGGACTATCTGGAGCAATATGCCCGTACTTGGGGCCAGCCCCAGCAGCGGATGATGCTGTTCTCTCTGAACTCCCCCAGTGGGCTGGAAAGCATCCAGACCAATGCCAACCCCACATCCTATCCACAGCTCAGCGATGACGGGACGGTATTGGCCTACATCAATGACGGCGACAACAGCGATATTTACGCCAGCCGGGCACATTTCTCCACCCTCACTGGCGGCGTCTATTCTACCTCCAGCCAAATTGACGATCCCGCAGAGTTCCCCGGCTACGGCGACACGAGCGTTTCTTTGTCCGGCACTGACCGCTTCGCGGCGGCGGCTTGGGTTCGCATGGGCACCGACCTGCCGGGTAAAAATGCCGGTGATCCCGTGACATTGGAAGAGCAAAACCTGCTGATGAACAGCACGGAGATCGTAGCGTCCGTCTATAGCGGCTCAACCTGGACTTCCACCCGCCTAACCAAAGACGGCACGCCGGATCTGGCCCCAGCCACGGCAGTGGGCGGCGACGACAAGGCCATCGTGTTCTGGCGCAGCGTCTACACCCCCGATCCCGGTACGCAGGGCAGCAACAACCTGCTGAACTTCACGACCAGAGATTGCATCATGTACAGCTGCTATGACAGCACTAAGGGCACCTGGAGCGAGGCAAAAATGCTTTATAACGGTGCTACTGGCAGCGTGAAGGCGTTGCAGGCGGCCATGCTGCCCGACGGAACCGCTATGGCGGTTTACTCGCTGGACCGCAGCGGAACCGGAGATACCTCCGCCTACGAGATCGCCTATTGTACCGTGGCTGCTGACGGAACGCCCGGTACAGCCATGCTGGCGACCTGTGACAGCAATCTTGACGAAGCCCCCCAGGTCGTTGCAGCCAACTTCGGCGGCGGGGATGACCGATTTGTCATCGGTTGGCATAGTGTCCGAGACGGCAGCAGCGATATTCAGCTGTTGGCTGTGGACGGCAGCGGCACCATGTCCAACAGTTTCCCCGGCTCTCTGTCTGCCCTGACCAGCAGCGGCATCGCCGTCGTGGGCGGAGACTTCCGCTTCGCTTCCCTCAGCGGGGCTCATCGCAGCCTCAATGATCTTACCGTCGTCTGGAATGAGACTGTCAATGACGCCAAGGGCGCGGTAGATCACGGCATTTTGAAGGCGGCCAAGCTGCGCCATGACACAAATACCTACACGCTCTCCGCACCATTGGAACTGGCAGAGCTGCCGGATCGCACGCTGGCTGACCACTTTGATGCCTATGTCAGCGGCACCAATCAGGTGCAGGCTGTCATTCAGGCCACCTTGTATGACGATGAAAACACGGAGGAAATCGGCGGCGTGTTCGTTCCGGGTGAGGAAACGATCCTCTATACCGCTGCCTCTGATTTTATCACCGATGCGGTGGCAGTGGAACAGATCGGCGTGGATTATGCAACGCTGGAGTTGAACAGCCTGACACCCATTCGCTTTACCATCCGCAACACCGGGCTGAACGATGTGACAAACCTAAAGGTCAGCCTTGGCAGCGGGGAAACCGCCACCCTTACGGAAAAACTGCTGCCCAATGAAAGCACCACCCTTACCGTCTGGCACCATGTGGAGGACCGTGTGACCGACCCGAGCTATACCATCACCGCCGCCGGCGGCATCAGCGAAAACGGCAAAGTGTATCTGGATTATCCCGACATTGGCATCTCGCAAATGGAAGTGATTGCGGAGAGCGCCGGCAAGCGCACGGTGCGCATGACCCTCTATAATTCCTCTGCCGCCACGCTGGCCAGCGGAAAGGGCCGCGAGGTGAAGCTTGCGTTCTATGCGGATGATCTGCATACCAAATCTGCAGTGGTAGCCTGCGCCACAAACGGCGTATCGGTTAGCGGTAATGAAATCACCATTTCCGAAGACAGCGCCCTCGCCCGCATCGATCAGGGAACCTTTACACTGGACCTGACCTATGATCTGGGCGAGTATATGAACTCCATTGGCAAAACCGAGATCCCCAATGTGGGTACCTATCTGTACGCCGAGGCGTGGGCGGAAGGCAGGATCGGTGGAACGGGAAGCAATCAGCGCCTGCCGGAGTATGACGGCAGTGACAGCGAGGCCAGCGTCCATATGACCGGCGCACTGGCCCGCACCGGAGAGCGGCTGACGATGGATGTGGCACAGGGGAACGACGGCAACGGTCACAGCACCGCCGCCATTACCCTGCGCAACAACTGCCTGCAGCCTCAGACCAGCGCAGAGCTGGTGGCCACGCTGCTGGATGCTGCCGGGACCGTTCTGGAAACGAAAAAGACCAGTATTGGCGGTGCCATCTCCGGGGAAACCTTCCGGGCGGAAACCGTCACCTTCTCCCGGCTTGGCACCCGCGTAGTGGTGCGAGCCGCAGTGCCCGGTAATGACCTTCTGACCTTTGAAGGTCTGGCAGTGGGGCTCGGCGATTTTACCGCCAACGGAACGAACTATACCTATACGCTGCAAAATGATAGCGGAGCAACATCTACGCTGGTCACAGCGGTGTCTGGAAACGACGAGCCCGTGAGCATCAACGGGCAGGCTCTGTCCACCGGCGGCAGCGCAACCGTTGCCATCCCCAACAGCGGCACAACCGACATTGTCGTGAGAATCGGTGCTAAAACCTACACGCTGACGATTCTGCGCAATAGCGGCACAGGCGGCAATGAAGGCGGTGGTGGCAGCGGCTACAGCTACTACACCATCAAGGCAACTGCCGGGGCTGGCGGCTCCATTTCTCCCTCCGGCAGCGTCAGCGTCCGCGAGGGGCGGGATCAGACCTTCACCATCACCCCGGATAAGGGCTATGCTGTCGCCAACGTCAAGATCGACGGCAAGAGCATCGGCGCGGTGAAGTCCTACACCTTTGAGAATGTCAGCAGAACCCATACCATCGAGGTCATCTTTATGAAAGCCAACGGCAACCCCCAGACCGGCGTGTTTGTGGATGTAGCCACCGGCAGCTATTATGAGGACGCTGTGGATTGGGCAGTGGAAAACGGCATTACCAAGGGAACCGATGATACCCATTTCTCCCCGGACGGCATCTGCACCCGTGCGCAGGCCGTGACCTTCCTGTGGAGAGCAGCCGGCAGTCCCGAACCCGAAACCCGCGCCATGCCGTTTACCGACATCCCCGTGGGCAGCTATTATTACGACGCTGTGCTGTGGGCGGTGGAGAATGGCATCACCAAGGGCACCAGCGACACCACGTTCAGCCCCAACATGACCTGCACCCGCGCCCAGATCGTCGCGTTCCTGTGGCGTTCCGAGAAGTCCCCGGCAGCGGGTACAGCCAATCCCTTTGCCGATGTGAAGTCCACCGCCTACTATGCTGATGCGGTACTGTGGGCGGTCAAGGAGAACATCACCAAGGGAACCACCAGCACGACATTCAGCCCCAATGCGGATTGCACCAGAGCGCAGATCGTGACCTTCCTCTGGCGCTGCAAGAAGTGACCGGCTGACATACGGCTAAACATCAAAGCCGCTGGCATGACCCCATAAGCGAACATCGGACAGCGCAGCGGACGGGCATCTCGCCCTGAAGCTGCGCTGTTCTCTTTTCGCTACAAGAAACAAATCAATGACATTTTGAGCTGCGCCGCTATCCCAGCGCGGCAAGGAGACAGCATTATGAAAAGAATCACAAGAATCATTCGTCCGATCATCTGCATGGCCGTCCTTCTCTTTGCCATGACCACGGCAGTCATGGGCTGCTATCAGAAAGGGACGGAGCCTATCGACATTCCCGACAGAACGCCTTCCGGCACATCTGCGCCTCAGCCATCAGCGACTCCCGCAGGCGAAGTTATCCCCTCGGTGGACAGGCAGACAGAGTTGGCGGAAGCCAGAGCGAAGAATCCCGACACCGTGGCATGGCTGTATATTCCCGATGCGGAGGTAGACGATCCCGTGATGCAGGCGGAGGACAACGGCTATTACCTGAAGCTGGATGAAAACGGCGAGTATGCCATGTGGGGCTGCTATTATGCCCATTGTGAAAACGAAATTGGCGGCAGGGATAAGCTGGACAAAAACACCACCATTTTCGGCCACTCCGCCAGCAACTGCGACCCGGACGGTGTGCGGTTCACCAAGCTCTACCGTTATATGGACGTAGACTTTGTAAAGGAGCATCCGTATATCTATCTCTCTGTGGATGGTGAGGACATGATTTTCCAGATCACCGCTCTATTCGTCACGGATATTGGCTTTGACTATATTGCGCCTGATCCCACGGGAGATGATCTGACCAGCTTCTTTGAGACGATTGCGCGGAAAAACTGGCTTGACTTTGATGGCGTGACTTTCTCCGAGGAAGATACTGTTCTGACCCTCTCCACCTGCTGCCGGAAGTATGACAAGGCCAACAGCGGCAATCAGCGGCTGGTGGTCATGGCAAAGCTGCTGCCGGAGGGCGCAACCGCACAGGAGTTCAGCGTATCCCTTGTGGATAGTCCTGAAATGCCCTAAAAGAAATCAGAATACGACGATAACAGGACACCCATCCTTGCGGTACTGAAAAGCAGCGTATGATATAGGGAAAACGGCGGCCGCCCCGTACAGAGCAGCCGTGGTTTTTGCTGTCCCTACATTTAATAGGTTGCCAAAATAATTTGATCAAAAAACATCGACATCCCTTGCTCTACACGCTATAATATAGATAATCTAATAAGAAAACAGTGTTATCATTACCGCATATTCAGTGAGAATGGTAGCCATAAATATGAATTCGCAGGAACGGAATGGTTGAACCCTCAG
>OGNI01001493.1_pt1 | contig 11831 bp, 9 predicted proteins | sample 1573421 | NCBI WGS metagenome assembly OGNI01 (sample SAMEA2581928, study PRJEB24529) | metagenome | biome: Human gut stool | place: China | collected 2011
GCAACCAACTTTACAATTAAGACTGAAAGTAGTCAACTAAAAACGTTAAACTACAGTTAGCTTTTTTTTTGCGCAAATAATTCATCGTTTTCCACATTCGTGTTGTTTTATTTCATATATTTGCAAAATCTTTTACAGAAATAACAACCGTAAAGCAACGGTGCGCAATCGTTATGCAACGACCAACCACTAATATCTATTATCAACCTAATAAATAAAACGTTATGAACAACATCCCCTCAGTATTTTGGCTGATCCCGATAGCCAGTGTTGTAGCATTGGGAATGGCATGGTTCTTCTTCCGTTCGATGATGAAGGAGGACGAAGGAACAGACCGAATGAAAGAGATTGCCGAGCATGTACGCAAAGGCGCAATGGCTTACCTCAAGCAGCAATATAAGGTTGTGACAATGGTGTTCGTAGTGCTCGCCATCGTCTTCTCGTTCATGGCTTACGTGCTGAAGGTGCAGAACCCGTGGGTGCCGTTCGCTTTCCTCACCGGCGGTCTGTTCTCCGGCTTGGCAGGCTTCTTCGGCATGAAGACCGCCACCTACGCTTCCGCACGCACTGCCAACGGCGCACGCACCGGACTCGACAAGGGCTTGAAGATAGCCTTCCGTAGCGGTGCGGTGATGGGACTCGTCGTCGTGGGTCTCGGACTGCTCGACATCGCCATCTGGTTCGTCGCTCTCAACGCCTTCTACGACGGAGAGGCTACTGCCCTCGTCACCATCACCACCACTATGCTCACCTTCGGCATGGGTGCTTCGACGCAGGCTCTCTTCGCTCGCGTAGGCGGTGGCATATACACAAAGGCTGCCGACGTGGGAGCCGACCTTGTGGGTAAGGTAGAGGCGAACATACCCGAGGACGACCCGCGCAACCCCGCCACCATCGCCGACAACGTGGGCGACAACGTGGGCGACGTGGCTGGCATGGGTGCCGACCTCTACGAGAGCTACTGCGGCTCGATACTCTCAACGGCTGCCCTCGGCGCAACGGCGTTCGCCATGAACGCAGACATGCAGTTGCGTGCCGTCATCGCACCAATGGTGATTGCGGCTATCGGCATCTTCCTCTCGCTCATCGGCATCTTCCTCGTGCGCACCAAGGAGGGCGCAACGATGAAGGAACTGCTCCACTCGCTCGGCCTCGGCACCAACGTCAGCGCAGCACTCATCGCCGTTGCCACCTTTATTATATTATATATGCTCGGCATCGAGAACTGGCTCGGACTCTCGTTCTCCGTTATCAGCGGCTTAGTGGCAGGCGTGGTCATCGGTCAAGCCACCGAATACTACACCTCGCACAGCTACGCACCGACGCAGAAGATTGCGGAGGCTTCGCAGACTGGTCCTGCAACGGTTATCATAAAGGGCATCGGAACGGGCATGATATCGACGATGATACCCGTCGTGACCATCTCCGTAGCCATCATGCTCAGCTACCTCTGCGCCAACGGCTTCGATATGTCGCTCTCAGCGAAGTCGATCAGCACCGGTCTTTACGGCATCGGCATCGCTGCCGTGGGCATGTTGTCTACGCTCGGCATCACTCTCGCCACCGATGCCTACGGACCAATCGCCGACAACGCCGGCGGCAATGCGGAGATGAGCGGACTGGGCAAGGAGATACGCGAACGCACCGATGCGCTCGACGCCTTAGGCAACACCACCGCAGCTACGGGCAAAGGCTTCGCTATCGGCTCGGCTGCACTCACGGCTTTAGCCCTCCTCGCCTCTTACATTGAGGAGATAAAAATAGCCATGGTACGCGCCGTGGAGAACGGCAAGCAATACTTTGACGCAGCCGGCAACCTCTTCGACCCGACCAACGCCACAACTATCGACTTCATCGAGTTCTTCCAGGTGAACCTCATCAATCCGAAGGTGCTCGTAGGAGCATTCCTCGGAGCCATGGCTGCCTTCCTGTTCTGCGGACTAACGATGGACGCAGTGGGACGTGCTGCTGAGTCGATGGTGCAGGAAGTGCGCCGTCAGTTCCGCGAGATAAAGGGCATACTCGAAGGCAAAGCGACACCCGACTACGGCCGTTGCGTGAAGATAAGCACACGCAGCGCACAGCGCGAGATGCTCATCCCATCGCTGCTTGCCATCATCATACCTATCGTCGTAGGCTTGGTGCTCGGCGTGGCTGGCGTGCTCGGTCTGCTCACAGGCGGCTTGGCAGCAGGCTTCACCCTCGCCGTGTTCATGTCCAACTCGGGCGGAGCATGGGACAACGCGAAGAAGATGATAGAGGAAGGCCACTTCGAAGGTAAGGGCAGCGAAAACCACAAAGCGACTATCGTGGGCGACACCGTGGGCGACCCGTTCAAGGACACCTCAGGACCTTCGCTGAACATCCTCATCAAACTCATGTCGATGGTGAGTATCGTGATGGCAGGTCTGACTATCGCCTTCCTGTAACACCATCTCAACACCTCAACACCTCCGCTCGGCTTTTGCCGCTTGCCAGAGCAAGAACACCTCAACAACCAGCCCGAAGCCCCGTAGAACTGAGACTTCGGGCTTTTCTTCCCCCCCCAACAGCAAGTCCACACAACCGAAAATACTATGCATTTTAGCAAAGTAAAAGCATTCGTTTTGTGCATTTTACCGAAATAGAAACACCCAATTTATGCATTTTACCGAAATAAAAACACTCAATTTATGCATTTTACCGAAATAAAGACAGCGTAAAATGCTATAAATCAATTAAATTATGTATATTTGCAGCACAATCTATAAATCGATTATAAAAAGCTGTACATATGATAGAAGAGAAAGCTATAATACAGGTGTTGGCTGAGCAAAAGGAATATGTTGAAGGGTATCATCCCGAGAAGTGGGTGAAGCGCCGCGAAGAACAGCTATTCGAGTTTGACAGTCCACTTGCCCAAGTGGTTATCGGAGTAAGACGAAGCGGAAAGTCTACGCTTTGCCACAAGATACTGTTGGAGCACAACGTAAAGTATGGCTACGCCAACTTCGACGACGACCGCTTGGCCAATATGCAAGTGGAGGACTTGAACACGGTGCTCTCGTGCATCTATCAGATATATGGTGTTGACATAAAATATATATTCCTCGACGAAATACAAGATGTAGACGGCTGGCATCTGTTTGTAAACCGACTACTTCGCACCAATTTGCACGTTGTTGTTACGGGTAGCAACGCAAAACTCTTGAGCGGCGAATTGGCGACGCATCTCACTGGCAGATACAACGAAATACACCTCTTCCCTTTCTCGTTCCGCGAATACTGCGAATACCATAATATACAGACAAACGGCTTGACTACTAAAGTGGAGGCAGAGACGAAGCGTGCCTTCATGGAGTATATAACGAATGGCGGTTTTCCTGAACTACAGAACATACGCAACAAACGCGGATATGTACAGAGTCTTCTGGAGGCTATTGTGACGAAAGACATACAGCAGCGTTTCAAGATACGCAATGTGGACGTGCTACGTAAGATAGCCAATCATCTGATAAACAACGCCTGCCAGGAAGTAAACTATGGTAACATTGCAGTACTTTTGGGAACAACAGACCAGACGGTGAAAAAATATGTCGACTACCTACGACAGGCGTTCCTTATACAGCTACTCTGCAAACACTCGTTCAAGAGTAAGGAAAGGATAAGAAACGCAAAAGCATACATCGTCGACCCGGGACTTCAGAACAACAGAGAGAACTCGTTTGCAGCCGAGAACATCGGTTGGCGATTGGAAAACGTGGTATATACAGAACTACTACGCAGATGCAGCAACGACTTTCTCGACATATACTACTATAAAGCCTCTCCACGATCAAAAGAGGTTGACTTCGTAGTATGCAATCAGGACAAAGCAGTGGAGCTTATTCAGGTGGCATACGACATAGACAGCGATAAGACATTCAATAGAGAGACAAGTTCGCTCGTGAAAGCCTCAAAAGCATTGCATTGCGATAACCTTACGCTTATAGCATTCACACAGACACGAAACGTAGAGATTGACAGCAAACAAATAAAGATTGTATCAGCTATCAATTGGCTGTTGAATATTTGACAATTAATAAAAACAACACTTTTAACAATGATAGAAAGCATAATAATAGCAATAGTAGCAGCCATCATAATTGGCGTAGTAGTGTACTCTTACAGCAAGAGAATATCGGAGCTGAAAGACATGCACAACCAACAAACAGAAGAGCTGAAAGAGGCGCACAGCAAGCAAATTGCCGAACTGAAAGAGGCGCACGAGGCACAGCTCAAACAGGTAAAGGAGGCACAGGAGAAGCAGCTGCAGCAAGCAAAGGAGACACAGGAGAAGCAACTGCAGCAAGCAAAGGAGGCGCAGGAGAAGCAGATAGAAGCACTCCGCGAGATGAACCGCGAGCAGATGCAGAGCCAGATGAAGCTCATCTGCGAGCAGATGCAGACCACATCGGAGGAAATTCTGAAGCGACGTCAGGAGGAGTTGGGCGAACGCAACAAGGAGCAGGTGTCGAAGATAATCGATCCGCTGACGCAGAGTCTGAAGAGTATGAAGGAGGCTTTCGACAAGTCGAAGGAGCAGCAGAGCGAAGCACTCACACGCCTTGATGCCACGATAAAGGTGAACATGGAGAAGAGCGCAGCCTTAGGCGAGACTGCCGACCGACTGACACGTGCGCTGACGGGCGAGGTGAAGGTGCAGGGCAACTTCGGCGAGCTGAAGCTGAAGCAGCTGCTTGAAGACCTCGAACTGAAGGAGGGCGAGCAGTTTGACACGCAGGAAACGCTGCGCGACAAGGCGGGCAAGCAGGCAAAGGGCGACGACGGTCGTGGACTCGTGCCCGACTTCATCCTCCACTTCCCGAACAACCGCCACGTGGTGGTCGACTCGAAGATGTCGCTCACCGACTACGAGCGATACATGAACGCCGAAGACGGCACGCCCGAGAAGTCGGAATACCTGAAAGCACACGTGGCAAGCGTGCGTGCGCAGGTGAAGCGACTGGCACGCAAGGAGTACACGAAATATCTGCCCGACGGCTACAACCGCCTCAACTTCGCCATCATGTACGTGCCTATAGAGGGCGCACTGAACCTTGCGCTGCTCAACGACAGCACGCTCTGGCGCGAGGCTTACGACGAGGGCGTGATGATTCTCGGTCCGCAGACCATGTACATGAACCTGCGTGTATTAGAGATGATGTGGACACAGGTGCGACAGCTGAGCAATCAGCAGGCGATGATGGACGCAGCGAACGTCGTAGTGGAGCGCGTGCAGGACTTCGGTATGCGCTTCATCGACGTGGAAACGAGCATGAACAACACAATGGAGAAGATGACGAAGCTGAAGGTGTCGACAGCGGAAAGCGGCAGAAGCATCATCACCGCTGCAAAAAGTCTGCTGAAAGCCGGAGCGAAGGAGAACAAGAAGAAGAAGTCGCTCGACGAAATGGACAATACTGTGTTCATCGAAAACAACGAATAAAAAATGTCCTCGAAAGTTGCAACCAACTTTCGAGGACATTTTTTTATAATTGAGAGTTGAGAATTTAGAGCGCGTCAATCACGCTGCAGATATCACCGAAGATGCGTGGCAACTCGCCGAGTCCGTTGATGTGGTGGTGAATGCCTTCAGCCTTGTACCACTCGATGAGCGGAGCGGTCTGGTTGTGATAAACGTCGAGGCGCTTCTTGATAGTCTCAGCGTTGTCGTCAGAGCGACCGCTCTCCTGACCGCGCTTCACGAGACGAGTCATCAGCTCGTCCTCCGGCACGTCGAGCTCAATCATGGCAGCCACCTTGTGTCCGCGCTCTGCGAGCATCTTCTTCAGAGCCTCAGCCTGCGGGATAGTACGTGGGAAGCCGTCGAAGATTACGCCCTTGTGCTCCTTGCCGAAGCTATCATACACACTTGCGAGGATGTTGATCATCAACTCGTCGGGGATGAGCTGTCCGTTATCAATGAAACCCTTGGCTGTCTTGCCAAGTTCTGTTCCGTTCTTAATCTCGCTACGGAGAACGTCGCCTGTAGAGATATGGTTGAAGCCATACTTCTCAATCATCAGGTCGCTCTGGGTGCCCTTGCCTGAACCAGGAGCACCGAAAATTACGATGTTTTTCATCTGAATTCTTTATTATGTAATGTTATTTGTTGACTTATTTTTAGAAATTCAAAATTCACAACTCCTACTCCACCAATGTGTAGATGTCGCGCAGGTTGCGTGCCTGCTGGTCGTAGTCGAGTCCGTAGCCGAGGATGAAGTCGTTAGGTATCTCAATGGCTACATACTCTATATCGAGCGGCACCTTCAAGCACTCCGGTTTCAGCAGCAGTGTGCAAATATGTACCGACTCCGGCTCTTTCTCTTTCAGCTGATTGAGCAGCGTCTGCATGGTGAGTCCCGACTCGATGATGTCCTCAACGATGATTACCGTTCTGCCCTTTATCTCCTCGCTCAAGCCGATGAGCTGCTTCACATTGCCTGTAGACGCAGTGCCCTCGTACGACGACATCTTGACGAACGATATCTCGCATGGCACATTAATCATACGCATGAGGTCGGCAGCGAACACGAACGAGCCGTTGAGCATGGCGAGCAACAACGGGTTCTTGTCTGCCATATCCTTGTTGATACGATCGGCTACTACCTTTACTTTCTTAAGAATCTCTGCTTCAGGGATTGATACCTTGAAGGTCTTGTCCTTTATTTTTATCACGCTCATAGGGTACAATATTTATAATTAGGTGCAAAGTTACTGAAAGTCTTGCACATAAAAAAACTGCTTGCAGATTTTTTTTTGTCTTCGGTTTGCAGTAACTTTAAATAAGTTACGCTGCACCTCAACAATAAAAATATGCGAGCATATTTTGTATTGTCTTCGGTTTGCAGTAACTTTGCACGCATGAAACAAAATCAAGCATCTTTGAGCAGCAAGCAGTATGCTGTGCCGTTCATCCTCATCACCTCACTCTTCTTCATGTGGGGTTTCGCACGCGCTATTCTCGATGTGCTCAACAAGCATTTTCAGAATGCGCTCGACATCAGTATCACACAGTCGGCTCTCATACAGGTGACCACCTATCTGGGTTACTTCCTCATGGCTATCCCCGCCGGACTGTTCATTAACCGCCAGGGCTACCGCCGTGGCGTGGTAAGCGGACTCCTCCTGTTCGGATTGGGCTCATTGGCGTTCATCCCCTGCTCGATGTTGGGCACGTTCTACGCCTATCTTGTGGCACTGTTCATCATCGGTTGCGGACTGGTATTTCTTGAGACTTCCGCCAACCCATATGTTACAGAGCTTGGACCCAAGGAGACAGCCACATCACGACTCAACTTCTCGCAGTCGTTCAACGGCGTAGGCTCCATGTTCGCCACACTCGTTGTGGGCAGCTTCCTCTTTCAGGGTGCCGACGGCAGCGCAGGCGGCGATGCCGTGATACCTTACACCATCATGGGCGCGTTCGTGCTGCTCATAGCCGTTGTCTTCGCACGCGTACAACTGCCTGAGATAGTGCACGAGAACGACGGCGACACCAAGCAGGGCGCGCACAACCTGAAGATGCTCTTCCGCAACCGTTGGTTCGTGTTCGGACTGCTCGCACTGCTTGCCTACGAGGTGGCAGAGATATCCATCAACTCCTACTTCATCAACTTCGTGACGGGTCAGGGCTGGATGAAGGCAGCCACAGGCTCTACTATCCTCACCATCGGCTTGGGCGTATTTATGTTAGCACGCTTCATCGGCGCGGCTGTGATGAGCAACGTCGCTGCCGAGAAGTATCTCGCCGTGTGTGCCCTCGGCACCGTGGTGTGCATAACCATTCTGCTGCTCGACCTCGGTCGCGACATATCGGTGTTGGCACTCATAGCCAACTACTTTTTCGAGGCTATCATGTTCCCCACAATCTTCGCCATGACGCTGCGCGGACTCGGCGGACTCACCAAGAGTGCTTCGTCGATACTGATGATGACACCGGTAGGCGGTTGCGGATTTCTCTTGATGGGCATCATCGCCGACTCTACCGACAACTTCACGCTGCCGTTCTTCATACCGCTTGCAGGCTTCGCATTCGTGCTTGTGTACGCGCTGCGATATATAGCAAAGAAATAACAAAAACGGAGGCCAAGCGGTCTCCGTTTTTGTTTTCTATCATCTATCACAAACAAAGAATATCTGCAAAAAATGCCGTAATTTGCGATATTTCACGTAACTTTTGATAAGTTACGATGCGTCTCGACAAAAAAACCTGCAAGCAGTTTTTTTATGTGCAAGACTTTCAGTAACTTTGCAAGTTGTCAATCGATTGATTGATTGATAGTTGTCCTTTTATTCATCAATAAAGCATAAATACAGACAATGGCAGAATCTAATTTCGTAGACTATGTAAAGATATATTGTCGCTCGGGCAAGGGCGGCAGAGGCTCTATGCACCTCAGACACGTGAAGTACAACCCGAACGGCGGACCCGACGGTGGCGACGGCGGTCACGGCGGTAGCATCTACCTGCGTGGCAACCACAACTACTGGACACTGCTCCACCTGAAGTTTCAGCGCCACGTCTTCGCTGAGCACGGCGGCAACGGCGGTCGCGACAAATGTCACGGCAAAGACGGCAAGGATATATACATCGACGTGCCCTGCGGTACGGTGGTGTACAACGCCGAAACGGGTAAGTACGTGTGCGACGTGATGCACGACGGACAGGAGGTGCTGCTGCTCAAGGGCGGCAGAGGCGGACTCGGCAACTTCCAGTTCCGTTCGGCTACCAACCAGTGTCCGCGCTACGCACAGCCGGGCGAACCGATGGAGGAGATGACAATCATTCTCGAGCTGAAGCTGCTCGCCGACGTAGGTCTGGTGGGTCTGCCCAACGCCGGCAAGTCGACATTGCTCTCAGCCGTGTCGAGCGCACGCCCGAAGATTGCCAACTACCCGTTCACCACGCTCGAACCCTCGCTCGGCATCGTCGACTACCGCGACCACAAGTCGTTCGTCATGGCAGATATCCCGGGCATCATCGAGGGAGCGAGCGAAGGCAAGGGACTCGGTCTGCGCTTCCTGCGCCACATCGAGCGCAACTCGTTGCTGCTCTTCATGGTGCCGGGCGACACCGACGACATCAAGCGCGAGTACGAACTGCTGAAGAACGAGCTTGAGAAGTTCAACCCAGAGATGCTCGACAAGCACCGCGTGCTCGCCGTGACGAAGTGCGACCTGCTCGACGAGGAGCTCATGGACATGCTGCGCGAGACGCTGCCCGACGACCTACCCGTGGTGTTCATCTCTTCTGTAAGCGGTTTAGGCATACAGGAGCTGAAGGACACCCTGTGGAAGGAGCTCAACTCGGAGAGCAACAAGCTGCAGACCATCACCGCCGAGGACACCCTCGTACACCGCGACAAGGATATGACACGCTTCATGGCTGAGTTGGAAGCAGAGGGCGAGGACGAGATTATCTACGTCGACGACGACGACATCGAGTACGTTGACGACGTGGAAGACCTCGACGACTTTGAATACGAAGAGGAGGCAGGCAATGAGTAACTCTGCGCTGCGCCCTACATATTATAATATAGCCGACGGCGTGTGCGCATTCTCCACCACACGCCACGGCGGAACCAGCGAGGGCAACCACGCCTCGCTGAACATCAACCCCTACTGTGGCGACAAGCCCGAGCACGTGGCTGCGAACCGCACGCTGCTGGCAGCCGAACTCGGCATCAGCACCGACCGCCTCATACTGCCCCACCAGACTCACGGCACCGAGACACGCATCATCGGCGAGGAGTTCTGCGCCCTGCCCGAACGCATACGCCAGATGCTGCTCGAGGGTGTCGACGCGCTGCTCACCAACGTGGAGGACGTGTGCATCGGAGTGTCGACAGCCGACTGTATCCCAGTGCTGCTCTACGACGAGGAGCACCGCGCTACGGCAGCCATACACGCCGGATGGCGCGGCACACAGGCACGCATCGTGAGCAAAGCGATTGACGAAATGGGCGTGGCTTACAAGACCGACGCGAAGAAGCTGAAGGCGGTTATCGGTCCGGGCATTTCGCAGAAGAACTTCGAGGTGGGCGACGAGGTGTACGCCGCCTTTGAAGCTGCAGGCTTCGACATGACAACACTCGCAAAGCAGGAGATAAAGCGCAACGCAGATGCCACCGACCCCTCCAAATTGTTTGAGAAGAAGTGGCACATCGACCTAATACTCGCTAACCGACAGCTGCTCGAATTCGCAGGTGTGGCTCCAGAGAACATCAACGAAAGCAACATCTGCACATACGACAACGTAGACAACTACTTCTCGGCACGCCGCCTTGGCACCGAGTCGGGACGCATCTACACGGGCATCATACTATAAACCCAAATAACTATAATGCGAATAAAGAAAATACTATTAGCCATAGCCACACTCACACTCGTGTCGGCAACCCCCGTCAAACATCAGTTCACCGCTGCTGAGCAGCAACAGATAAGCGTACCCACGCCCGGACTCTTCAGCCGTTCTAACGCCTTCAACATCGACCTCGATGCACTGAAGCCGAACGAATACTCTTTCCCGCTGCCCGTGGGCAAGGCGACGCTGCGCAAGAACAACGTAGTGGAGATAACCACCAAGGACGGCGACGCCGTGAAGGCAATGTTCGACGGCACGGTACGTGTCTCGCGCAAGTTCCCCGACATGGGCTACACCATCGTGATACGCCACCGCAACGGACTCGAAACCGTCTACGCCAACAACGCCGAGAACGTGGTAGAGGTGGGACAACACGTGCGTGCCGGACAGACCATAGCCATCGTCGGACAGCGCGGTGGCAAGTTCTACTGCGACTTTTCTATAATGATCGACGGCAAACGCATCAACCCCACCGCCGTTGTGGGCATCGGCAGTCACCGACTCCACCGCCACACACTGCTCTGCGAGAAGCAGTACAACTACATAAACGTGTCGACCATTGGCGAGAAGGTAGACTTCGACGACAGCAAGAACTTCACCACCGAGGACGTCTTCACCAAACAGTCGACCTACAAGTGGAACCTCGACGAGATGAAGAAGGGCACATGGGCATACCCACTGCCTGGCGCAAAGGTAATAAGCCCATACGGAGGCAAACGCCGACACAGCGGAGTAGACCTGAAGACGAAGCCGAAGGACGAGATAGTGGCTGCCTTCGACGGCGTAGTGACACGCTCAGCAACCCACTACGGCTACGGCCTGTGCATCGTTATCAAGCACGCCAACGGACTCGAAACGCTCTACTCGCACCAGTCGAAGAACCTCGTGAAGGTGGGCGACAAGGTGAAAGCCGGACAGGTTATCGGTCTGACCGGACGCACCGGACGCGCCACAACCGAACACCTACACTTTGAAACAATATTCAAAGGACGCCGCTTCAACCCCAACCTCATCTTCGAGCACAAATCGCGCGGACTGCAGAAGGCTACACTCATACTCACCAAGAACGGCGGTATAACGCAGAAGCGCAACTAAAAAAGCAGGCAGGCAAAGCCATCGGAACATCTGCCAAAAACAACCCTCAAATTGCCACGGCGTGGCAACATTGTTTGCTTAGCATGTACAACGACATTGCCGCAGCAGGCAAACAACCTTGCCACGCCGCGGTAATTTGAGGGATGTAAAACTGCTGTAAAACGAAAATCTCGAACACACCATTTTTAGTTATAGGATGTTAAAACAAGAAGTTTTTTCATCAAACATTTGGTGGTTACAAAAAAATGCTATACCTTTGCACTCGCTTTCAAGAACAAAGCAATTGTGAAGCAAGGGCGTTTAGCTCAGCTGGTTTAGAGCATCTGCCTTACAAGCAGAGGGTCGGCGG
>OGNI01001495.1_pt1 | contig 11824 bp, 10 predicted proteins | sample 1573421 | NCBI WGS metagenome assembly OGNI01 (sample SAMEA2581928, study PRJEB24529) | metagenome | biome: Human gut stool | place: China | collected 2011
AGATTATATCATGGAATACTTATTGAGTCGAGTTAATTAAAAACATTTATACTAGTCTGCGGCTGCGTTTCATCTTCCCTGCCTTTACGGAAATATGGACACCGGATTTCACTTCATATCCCAACTCTTCCATAAAATATAAAAACTCGTCTACACTCTTTGCCCGGCTTCGGCAGTATCTCATATCTGCTTCCACCACATCACTCCAGCTCTGTTCCTTTTCCCATTCCTTACGGTTCATGTTGAGAGGCTCCTTGCTGTATTCTGCCGGAACAATGGAAAGTCCATATTCCTCACATAGTCTGTTGGTAATCGGTTGGATGATGTCCTTCCAGTCACCTTTTTTATAATCGTACTTTCTGCCCGTAACCATGTTGACACTGTTAAAAACCAAATGTCCGTGAAGGTGATTCTTATCGTTATGAACAGCATAAACTGCCTCATACTCTCCACCAAGAAATTCCTCCGCAAATCTTCTGATAATCTCAAGCATCTGCTCCTCATTACCTTCCTCCGGTTCCAAAGAAATGACAAAATGATACCCCTGCCTGCCACCGGTCTTTCCAAACATTTCCTTTGTCTGTATCATCTGCTCAAAAGAAAAATCCGGCAGACAGTTAATACTGCCCACCAGATTTCCATTATCCGTCTTTATTTCATTACAGATATATTCCAGTGCATTTTTAAGATGCACTGATGCCACACCTTTCTTTGGTGCGTTTATATGCATAAACTTCGTAATTGCCATTCTACCGCCACCTTTCCATTAACTGTTGCAATAACTTCTTAATGTCCCCCAGCTCAAACGTCAGCCGGAATACATCCGAATTATCTATGCGCTTATTCTCGTTACACCGCTTTGCCATCTGGTTAATATTCGTTGCAATACCGCTAATCTGACGAATCAGATTTCTTCTGTCCTCTGCATGAGTTGCATCAACCCCTCCGTGAAGAATCAACTCCCTTACATATTTGCTTTCATTCATCCCTGCCGCTGCTGCACCCTCGGACAGCTTCTGTAATTCATACTCCGAAAGACGGAAAGTACGATTCTGCCGCACAATCCCCTTTTTCTTTCTTATCTGTTTCTCCATAATAAAAATCCTCCAATCCCTTAAAATTCTTCAGACACTTTTTGCAAGATACGGAAAACGCAATGCATTTTCCATCTTGTTAGGGAGCGCCCTAAGACCCCCGAATAAATATCTCTATAAAGTACAAAAAACTGCCCCTCATCTTTGCCTGAGGCAAAAATTCAGAACAGTTTACTACACCCACGAGGCTATATTATTCCATAAAAATGGCTACACCTTTCCTTCTTCCTTACCGTCATAAACGGCTACGGATAAAGGGGAAAGTATAGCCATATCACATCACTGACATCCGTTTTCAGCTACATCCCGAAACTGAAATCCAGCAAATCATTCTCCTCAAGTTCTTCCGGAAGCAGATTTTTTTCTGTTGCTTTTTCGTTTTCCGAAGTAACTTCTGCCACTGGTGCTACATCAGAAGTCATCCCATCAGCACCAACTGTCAGATTCATTCCGGAAGCCATCACCACATTCCCAATCAAAGCTGGAATGTTGGCAAGCACCTTCTTCTCCACTGCCTCTACAATTCTGTCCGCAAAGGCATCTTCCTTTTCTCTGCTTTCCAGATAGGGATCGTTTTGCTCTGCCAGATGTCTCTCATAATAATCATTGATGGCAGCTACCACAAAAGCATTCTTGGACTTAAAATCCTTTTCCACTTCCGCAGAGTGCAGACGTTCCCACGCCTGCACCGCTGGTTCATTTCCCATGCTGAAACGGGTGTTGTGATTCCTGCACTGTTTTGCCATACAAGGTCACCTACCATCCTGCCCTTTCCTGATGTCTCATGAGCATATAGCAATAGTATTCATACCCTTTGGCATTTGCTTTGATGTCATGGTTGAACATGGTTGTTTCCGGATTATATTTTCCAAACTGTTCCACCAGCCTTGCGCCACCGCCCATGAAATAAACCTTCATCAGCTTTTCATTAAACTCATGGTCACGAAGCTTCTGGAAAATCTCCTCCGTATATCCTTCAATGACTTTTCGGATAATTCCGGCATGAGGCTCCGGCAAATCAATTTCTCCCGTTCTAAGAATATTCTCCACCACATCCTCCATCAGATTATCTCCCGTTGCATCCTGTACCTTATTGATAATCCGCTGGTAACACTGAAACACACCCAGTTTTTCTGTCCATGCCTTACTTTCCATTGGTCTGCCGTTATTCAGATACATCAGGTTCATGGTGCCGTTTCCGATATCCGCAAGCAGCGTAATCCCCTTAAACTCTTTCAAATTCTCACTGACTGCCGCATAACACTGGGGCATGACCGTACAGCCTGCAATCGTGAGGCAGTAAAGACGTTCCTTATACCGAAGCTCCGCATAGGCATTCTTCATCAGATACTTCTTAAAATCTTCCCTCTGAGCCTGCACCCATTTGAGTGGCAATCCGACAGCAAGATGAATCCGTACCCGATTCACCTTTTCTTTCATCCCCCTTGCTTCCAGTTCCTTCGCAACCGCCGCAAGTGTCAGGATATAATTATCCTCATCCTGCTGTTTGTCGGACGCAAAACCTTTGTGACCTTCCCCTATCACATAATAATCACCCTCATATTCAATGAAGTTCCTATTAAGTACCGGCTTGGAATCGCACTTCATAATTGCTGTCTTAAAACAGGTTCTGGCAGTTTTGGTATTCCCATATCCATTGTCAATTCCGATAATCATGCTTCCATTCATGTTGTATTCTCTGATAGTTTCTCTCATAAAATCCTCTCTTTCTCCGGTATTATTTCCGGTCATAAAATCTGTATTATAGTTACTGTTGCGGGCAGGAATCTCACTGCCCGAATCCTTCCTAGTGAAATCTGTAAACGACTGTCTCATATACTTCCTCCTCTGCTATCTGCTTTGCCTGTTCCCTCAACTTCCACATTTCCATTGTGGAAGTTGAATTTGCAGGCTTATGCTTCTGTAGATACCGATTCATAATTGTGTCTAATATTTCATAAGCCTCTTCATTTACCTCTAAAGCCCTGGTATTCAAGGTTCCAATACGAATATGGTGTCTGTATCTTTCTGCATGATTAGATTTCATATAATCAATCCACAACAGACCATATTTTCCAACCATACCAATCGGAATATCCGTCCCCTCAGAAACAGTAATATCCGGATAAAATATACCTTCTATCTCTGTATATGTTCCTCCCATTGCCTCATAAATTGATAATTCATTGCTCTTCACTGCTACCTCCATTCGCTTATCTTGCTCTCCCCCCGGCTGTTGCCAAGACTTTCCTGCTTGCTGTACTCCTGTTTCTCATGCCATTCCTTTACTAGCTTTTCAATCAGTTCCACCTTCTGTTTTGGTGTAAAATCTGACGGAAAATACTGTGCTATCTTATCTGCCCATATCTTAATCTGTTCCCTCTGGTTTGGCTTTTCCTCTTCCAGAATCTCATACATTGCATCCATATCAAGACCACAGGACTGGCTGATTCGCTTCATCCGGTTTGCCTGCGACAAAGATGGCGTACACTGTTCCAAATCCATGACCGCATGAAGTTCATACTGTTCTTCCTCTGTCAGATAAGACAGTTCCACCGCAATCGTAAAAGCTATCTTTTCCTCATCTACCATTTGCTGTATTTTCGGGATCAGATGGGTAAGCCGTATGTACCGCTTAATCTGTGCCACACTCTCACCCACCTGCTTTGCCAGTAGCTCATTACTCCGCTCCGGCTTCAGTCCAACTTGAGCCGAAGTGGTATCCAGCTTTCTTCCCTGTCTGTTCATGGCTTCCAACTTCATACTATAAGCATAAGCTTTCTCACTTGGTTTTAGGTTCTCCCGCTGTAAATTAGAATCCACCATTGCTACTATCGCCTGATTATCGTCCAGTTCTCTTATAACTGTCGGAACTTCCTCCAGACCAGCCCACTGTGCTGCTGCCTTTCGTCTGTGTCCTGCAATCACTTCATAACCCTCCCCGTCAGGATTTGGTCTTACAAGCAACGGTACAATCACACCCTCATCCTCAATACTTTTCATAAGGGCACACAGCTCCATGTCCTGCTGTACATGAAAAGGATGATTTTTAAAGTTCTTTAACTCGCTTATTCTAATACTCTTTATCTCTTCCATTACAACCTCCGTTCTTCCAGTAGAATAGCTTCTACTCAGTTATGCAAATGTTATCTGCAAATAGAAAAAACCGCCCATCTCCAATCACTTGAAAATGAACGGTCTGTCACGTTTCTATTCTGTTGAATAACTTCAAAATGTTAATTGTACTTTTATGTGTTTCCACACCCCACATCCAAAACGACCGAGACATTTACCCCGTCCGAAATCGCCTTTTTATAGGTTTTTCTATCACTCTGTGAGAACATCATATGCCTCTCAAAGTGCCTAAAATCAAGGATTTTTACATATCGGTCCGATGTAGTGCAACTACTGTCTCGACGTGTGTAGTATTCCCAAACTGATCCACCGCCCTTACCTTGCAAAGCTCATATCCGCCCTCACAAAGCACCTTAAGATCCCTCGCTAACGTTGCCGAATCACAGCTTACATACACGATCCGCTCCGGCTGCATCTTAAGCATTGTCTCAAGGCACACACTGTCACATCCCTTACGTGGCGGATCGACAACGATCACATCCGGATGCAGCATGTCGTTATCTGTGTTTTTCTTTTTTTCATAAAATGCCGGAAGTACTTCCTCCGCCTTCCCAACAAAAAACTCTGCATTATTGATTCCGTTTAATGCTGCATTGTTCTTTGCATCCTCGATTGCCTGCGGAACAATTTCCACGCCGTAAACTTTTCCTGCTTTCTGTGCTAAGAAAAGGGAGATCGTACCAATACCACAATACAGATCCCATACCGTTTCTTTGCCGGTCAGTCCGGCATAGTCAAGTGCAAGGCTGTATAACTTTTCCGTCTGAACCGGATTGACCTGATAAAATGACCGCGGCGAAATATGATATGCAACCGCAGTATCTATCAGCGAAAAATCCTTTGTATCACGAAGATGGATCATATCTGTAATATATGGATCACCCCAGATACATTTTGTCACATCCCCAAGGATCACATTCGTTTTCTTTGTGTTCTGATTAATGGAAATGCTTTTCATTCCCCCGATAGCAGCCAGCTTATCGATCAGTTTTTCCACTTTTGGCAGAGTTGTTCCGTTGATAATCACACAGACCATGATCTCTTTTGTGGAAAACCCGTAGCGGATCAGGACATGACGAACCAGTCCTTTACCTATATTTTCATCGTAAGGCGCTACATGATATTCTTTCATATAGGAAAGAACCTCATTTAAAATGATCTGGTTCTCCTCCACCCCCAGCTTGCAGTCATTTACCGGAATGATACTATGGGTGCGCGCTGCATAAAAACCGGCAACCGGATCACCATCCTTGTCCGCACCGATTGGAAACTGTGCCTTGTTCCGGTAACGGTATGGCTCTTTCATTCCAACAACCGGCTCCATGATACGGTCAATAAATTCCGGTTCAAAACCACCGATGCGGATCAGATTTCCGCGTACTTTATTCTGCTTAAACTCCAGTTGTTTCTGATAATCTAATGTCTGTATCTGGCATCCGCCGCATCTTCTGTGGAGCTCACACTGCGGTGTCACACGAAATTCAGACGGCGTAAGAATCTTTTCCACCCGCGCATAACCATAATTTTTTTTCATCTTAGTGATGCGGGCTTCGATCTCATCTCCAAGCACCGCATCTTTGACGAAAAAGGTCATGCCTTCGTATTTTCCAATTCCTTCGCCGTCTACGCCCATATCTTCGATTTTCAGTTTTATGATATCATTTTTCTGCATAATTATAATTTCCCGGAGCGTCTGATATTGCTCTCAAGCAGACGGTTATACCCCTGCCATTCCTGATTGTTTTCCGGCACATTACTGAAAATCTCGCGTACCGTTTCCATCTTTGCATCAATATTATCTGCAAAGCTGAGTGCTAATGCTTCCGGCAGTGCCGGTTTTTTCGGAGATCCAAACTCAAGCTCGCCATGATGCGCTAAAATACAATGTTTTAATTCACTTGCCAGTCCCTTTGGAAAATCCGGGATCGTGCGGATTCTGTCACCTACCATCTCAGTTCCAATAATAATATGTCCTAAAAGCTGTCCGTCATCCGTGTAATCATTTTCAGGAAATACAGAAAGCTCCTCTAATTTTCCGATATCATGGAAAATAGCTGCCGTAACCAAAAGATCACGGTTTAACATCGGATAACAGCCTGCAAAATAATCACAGTGCTTTGCCACACTTAAACTGTGTTCAAGTAAACCGCCGACAAATCCATGATGCACGGTTTTCGCTGCCGAATGGAATTTAAAACGCTTTTCAAAATCTGCATCATCAACAAAAAAGCTCTCTAAAAGTTTCTTTAAATGTGCTTCTTTGATACTTGCGATCAGCCCTTTTAACTCCTCATACATCTGGTCGATATCCTTGTCACTGACCGGGAGATAATCTTTCGGATCGTACTCCCCTTCCTGTACCTTGCGGACACGCTTTACATTCAACTGTAAATTTCCCTGAAAACTTGTGATATCGCCCATTACCGCTATGTAATCTAAGGAATCAAACTCGTCGATCCCAACAGAACCCGGCTCCCAGATCTTTGCATCGAGTGTGCCTGTTTTGTCCTGTAAGATCAATGTATCATAAGGTTTTCCAGCCTTTGTCAGTGCAGACTGTTTTACCTTGCACAGATAAATTTCATTAATTCGCTCGCCCTCTCTGAGGCTCTCAATATACTTCATAATACTCCTTTATTTCTTTTTCTATTTTCTAATATAACATGCATCCGCAGCCTGCTTCTATTTTCAGTGAACACTCTGCATCCTCTTTCTATGGCAGGACGCTGACGTCCACCGTACAGGTGATCTCTGTATACCCATCCGGTCCCTGACGTTGAATTTTTACTTCTACGGAGTCTTCCGGTTTTAATGAAAGCAGCTTGTTCTCATAACTTTCTGCGGTCATTATCTCATCCCCGTCAATCTCCGTAATGACATCCCCGCTCTGAAGTCCGGCAGCCATTGCCGGTGAATCCATACATACATCCTTGATATATGCACCTTTCGGTATCTCATATTCACGTTCGATCGCTGCTGTAACCGTTGTCACTTCAAGCCCAAAGTAAGGGATATCCTGTCCGTTTGACAGCATCTCAATCAATGCTTTTAACTCGGAAATAGAGATCGCTGTCAGCGTATTTTCATCCCCCGCACTGCTGTATCCCTGCATCACGATTCCAATGATCTCGCCATCTACATTGACAAGTGCTCCGCTTCCGTTGCTGCTTCCTACAATATCTGTCGTAAACACACTGTAATTATGATCTATCGTAGAAATACTGTTTGTGGTGGATGTAATATTTCCAGTCAGGATTGAATAATTGGTTCCAAGCGGACTTCCGATCGCGATCGCAATCGTTCCCTGCGTAACAGTCAGTGAATTTCCAAGAACTGCAACTGCGATCGCATTCTTTGTACTTTCGGTAAGTTCTGACGCCTTTACGCTTAACACAGCTATCCCTGTATTGCCATCGTATTTTTTCATTTCAGCTTTCACGACAGCATCATTAATAAATGTGACATAGATTTCCTGTGCATCCGCAATCGCCTTGCGTTCTGTTAAAACCAGCAGTTCCCTTCCATTTTCCGCTACAATGATACCGGAAGCCTGCCCCTTACTCTCATATGGGTTATTAAACCAGTCGGTATCGCTCTTCACACCGGTTACCGTCACGATAAACTTGTTTGCTTCTTTTCCAACCGCATACAATTTATTCTGAAGTTTCTGAAAATCGGCAAGTTCAAGTTCCTGCATTTCATTGTTTGGAACATCCCCAGTGTTATGTTCCGTTTCCGGTTCATCCGTCTGCTCCTGCTGACTGTTTCCCGCTTCTTCTGTCTCCTGCTGCCCGTTTTCCGGCTCTTTATTTTCTCCCTGCTGTCCGTTATTCTCTGTGTCCTTTTGCTCTGTCGATTCCTGCGTATCGTCCTGTCCGCTTTCTTCCGTTTCTGTCACATCATCCTTCGGAATCGTAACGACAGGCTTCTCCTCCGGGTAAAACCAGTTTGAAAACTCCGGCTGCAATAAACTAAACACCAGTGCTGCCACCGTACCAAAAATAACGGCAAGCACTACGGTAAACAATGCTTTTTTTATAAGACGTTTTTTATTCAACGGCTTCTCCTTGATCTGCTCATTAATAAAAGAAAAGCCACCCTTCTCTTTCTCCTGCATGATTTTCCCTTCCTTAACAAAAATGAAAACCGCACCTTATTTATTATAGTTTGAATCACATACGCTTGCAACACTATTTTTGCATTTCCGGCTTTCCTTCCCCCAATTAATGGGATATAATGTGAATAAGCAATGAGCAGTGCCAAATGAGGGAAAAATAAAAAAAGACTGCTTGCAGGCTCTTTTTTGTTTTTTTCTCATTTGATAGGGCGAATGCCCGTCAGCCCGGAAAATCTCTGATTTTTCGGGCTGGCACTGCGGACTAAAGTCGAACACACATATCCGTCGGCATGCTGCCACTGCAAACTAAATTTTCAACCACAAGGAATTACAAATCATATGAATGAAAAAGTTTTAAAAACATTAGAATACAATAAAATCATCGCACGTCTCGCGGAGCACGCTTCCAGCGAGGACGCAAAAAAACGCTGTCTTACCCTCACACCAGGCACAGACATAAACGAAATCAACCTTTTACAGTTACAGACCAAAGATGCCCTAAACCGTCTCTTTAAAGGCGGCCGCATCTCTTTTTCCGGTGTCCACGATATCCGTGACTCCCTCAAACGCTTAGAGATCGGTGCAGCCTTAAGCATCACGGAGCTTTTGCGCGTCTGCTCTCTCCTTGAGGCAGCCAAACGTGCAAAAGCATTTTCCCGCGCCAGCATCGGACATACCGGACCGGACCGCCCTGTTTCAGCAGATGAGACAGACGAACTTCCGGTTGATTCCCTGACCGGATTTTTTGACCAGATCGAACCACTCACACCATTATGTGACGAGATCCGCCGCTGCATCTTATCGGAGGACGAAATCGCAGACGATGCCAGCAGCACACTCCGTTCCATCCGTAAATCCATGCGTGGCATGAACGATAAGATCCGTGCACAGATGAACTCGATGATCAACAGTACAACTACACGCAGTTATTTGCAGGATGCCGTCATTACGATGCGTGACGGCCGCTATTGTCTGCCGGTCAAAGCCGAAGCAAAATCACAGGTTCCGGGTATGGTGCACGACCAGTCATCTTCCGGTTCCACACTCTTTATCGAACCGCTCGCTGTTGTAAACTTAAACAACGAATATAAAGCTCTTCTTATGAAAGAAAAAGAAGAAATTGAAGTCATTCTCGCCAACTTAAGCAACTTAACGGCAGGATACTCCATGCAGCTTCATACTGACTACAATATACTCACCGAACTTGATTTTATTTTTGCAAAAGCAGCTTTCGCTCAGACTTACAACGGTGTTGCTCCGACTTTCAATACCGACGGACGTATCAACATCAAAAGGGCGTCATCCGCTGCTCGACGCCAAAAAAGTTATACCGATCGATGTACGTCTCGGAGAAGATTTTACGCTTCTGATCATTACCGGACCAAACACCGGTGGTAAAACCGTCTCCTTAAAAACAGTCGGTCTTCTGACATTGATGGGGCAGGCAGGACTTCATATTCCGGCTTCCGAGCGTTCGGAACTCGGAATCTTTGAGGAAGTGTTTGCTGATATCGGAGATGAGCAGAGTATTGAACAGTCTTTAAGTACTTTCTCCTCCCATATGACAAATATCACACGCATTTTAAGTCAGGTAAATGACCGTTCCCTCGTGCTTTTCGATGAGCTTTGTGCAGGAACCGATCCAACGGAAGGTGCAGCACTTGCAATTTCTATTTTGTCAAAATTAAAACTATACGGTGCACGTGTCATGGCAACCACACACTACAGTGAATTAAAAGTATTTGCCTTGCAGACTTCCGGTGTAGAAAATGCCTGCTGTGAATTTGACGTTGAATCATTAAGTCCGACTTACCGCCTGTTGATCGGTATTCCCGGAAAAAGTAATGCGTTTGCGATTTCCACCAAACTTGGTCTGGGTGGGGATATCATCGAGGATGCCAAAGGACGGATCAGCGAAAATGATATGAATTTCGAGGATCTTTTAGCAGATCTTGAAAAGAGCCGCATCACGATTGAAAAAGAACAGCTTGAGATCAACCAGTATAAAGAAGAAATCCAGAAATTAAAAGAACAGCTTGAACAGAAACAGGAACGTTTAGACGCAAGCCGTGACAAGATCCTGCGCGAGGCAAACGAGCAGGCTTACAATATCATCAAAGAAGCAAAAGACCTTGCCGATGAAACGATCCGTAATTTCAATAAATACGGCACCGCACATGCCCCGGTCAGCGAAATGGAAAAAGAGCGCACTAAACTGCGCGATAAGATGAACAACGCACAGAAAAAAATGTCTGACCAGAAAAAGAATGCTGCTCCAAACCATAAAGTTCCCAAAAAACTCCGCATTGGCGACCGCGTGAAAGTCATCAGCATGAATCTAAACGGAACCGTTCACTCCCTGCCAAACGCAAAGGGTGACCTTTATGTACAGATGGGTATTTTACGTTCTCTTGTCAACATCAATGACCTGATCCTGTTAGAGGAAGAAACTTCCCCGACCAGCAAAAAATACGGTCGTACCAGTGCCGGCAAGATCAAAATGAGCAAGTCTGCCTCCGTCTCCACAGAGATCAACCTGATCGGCAAGACCACAGACGAAGCGATCGCTCTTTTAGATAAATACTTGGATGATGCCTACCTTGCACACATTCCGTCCGTGCGTATCGTCCACGGAAAAGGAACCGGTGCACTGCGCAACGCCGTACAGGCACATTTAAAACGTTTAAAATATGTGAAATCATTCCACCTCGGAGAGTATGGCGAAGGTGATGCCGGCGTAACGATTGCCGAATTCAAAGACTGATTTCAGACAAAAAGTAATTTCAGTAAGACAGATTTTATCTGATCCCATGCACAAAGCACTGCCGAAGCAATACCATTTCGTCTGATTTACAAACAGAATAACAACTAACAGGAGGTAATTTTATGGCAGCAAAACAAAAAATACTGATCGTCGATGACGATAATAATATTGCAGAACTGATCTCTCTTTATCTTACGAAAGAGTGTTTTGATACAAAAATTGTAAATGACGGTGAAGAAGCCTTAAAAGCATTCGAACAGTACAATCCGAACCTGATCCTTCTTGATCTGATGCTTCCGGGCATCGACGGCTATCAGGTATGCCGCGAAGTCCGTGCAAAAGCAAACGTGCCGATCATCATGCTCTCCGCAAAGGGTGAGATTTTTGATAAAGTACTCGGTCTTGAACTTGGAGCAGATGATTATATCATGAAGCCGTTCGATTCCAAAGAACTTGTTGCCCGCGTCAAAGCCGTTTTGCGCCGTTACCAGCCGGTCAAAATTGAAGAACCTGCTCCTGAATTAAAATGCGTAAAATACCCGGATCTGATCGTCAACTTATCCAACTACTCTGTTATTTATAAGGACAATCCGATCGACATGCCGCCAAAGGAATTAGAGCTTTTATATTTCCTTGCATCCTCGCCAAATCAGGTATTTACCAGAGAACAGCTTCTCGACCATATCTGGGGCTATGAATACATCGGCGACACCC
>OGNI01001502.1_pt1 | contig 11753 bp, 13 predicted proteins | sample 1573421 | NCBI WGS metagenome assembly OGNI01 (sample SAMEA2581928, study PRJEB24529) | metagenome | biome: Human gut stool | place: China | collected 2011
AAAGGTTTGATGAGTGATTTTGATTTTGAGAAAATGAAATTGGAATATGAGAACCGGAATAAAAAAGAGATCGTAATCAATCCGGTAAATCGAATCCTAAAAATGAAATAATATAAAGCCCGTCCCAATAATCACCGGAACGGGCTTTTCTTTGTCTTAAAACGGTCTCGCTTCACAGCGGTACACTATCTTTAGAAAGTAGCTGCGGAAAGTTCTTTAGATATACGTTCCACTGCTACCCGTATTTTATCATATTGTTTTTGTCCGGCTGCTGTCACACCGGAAGTATATTGCCTCATCAATGAAGCGTTGATACCTGCCAGTTCTGCAACCTTAGTAACATTCAAAAATGAGAAATAGTTGAAGAAAGATTGCATATCATACTTGTAGGTAAATTCCAGTTCCGGCACTTCCTTGTCTTCTTCTGCCTGCATCTCCTTTATTTCCTCATACGCTTTCATCATATCCTTTTTGGCAGCTTCTGCCGTATCTCCATATCCAGCCAGCCCGAAGTCGGGCAAATTTTCCTCGACAAAGCATGAGTAATACCCATCGCTTGCCTTTTCCATGATTACAGTTACTTTCATATCCATTTCATTAAAATAGGAGTACGGTACTATTACCGTACCCCATTGCCTCAACATTTACAGCCTTTTAGGTATGAAGCGCAAAAGGTTGGGGGATTACTCCCCCAAAAGAACCTTTCTTGCTTTACGTTCCATTCCGGTAGGTACTTCTTGTTTGCCGTGCCTTGACAAAGCAAATTTGTTTCCCGTTTTAGGGCTATACCAAATATCATGGTTTGCCCCATGCCTGAGAACGTAACAACCTGCTGCGGTAAGTTCCGCAAAAAACTGATTGTACTTCATAATTTAAAAGACCGTTTGTTTAAGACGGTACAAATATAGCGTTTTTGCTATAAACCACCAAATAAAAACATAACTTTTTTGCTATATTTTTATTTAGATGCTTATCTGGTTATATGTGTAAACGTCGGATGAGTGGGCTATCTTGAAATCACAATCTGTGATGCCAAGTTGAGGCTGTATTTGAAAACTTCCTTTTGCATTTACTGAACAGGTTTTAGCTGTGTTTTCCGGTATCTGCCCACAATTTTGTGGAGACATCAATCCGCTTTTGATATAATCCGCTAATTTTATATCTTTGCCGTATCAAATAGTATTTTAGTCGTCGAGATGACGAAAACAATCAAAGGTATTTCCCTTTGTTTCTGTAGGGCTAATCATTCATACAATTTATATTCATTATTTGGCCGTCCCGTCGTGACGATGTGATGAATAATGAGGGAGCAATGCTTTGTGGATTGCTCCTTTTTTATGTGGGCGGAAATTTCCGCTTACATTGATAATCAGACGGTGCGCAAAGATGCGCAAGGTGAACGGGCTGAAATGTAAGTCGGTTACTTTTCATCAATGCAAATGCAGGAATAACCGTATTTAAAAGGTAACTCACAATAACCTTTAAAAGTTTGATTTTAGCACCTTTGTTGAGGCTTCCAATGTTAGGAAGATAATAGCCCGTTTAGCCTTCATATTTACCGAAATTTCGATTTTCTTTCTTTGAACGGAAATTGGATAATCAACAGACAAAAGCCCGTCAGAGTGAAACATTTTGTTCTAGCCGATGATATCCACTAGACGGACGGGTGGTTTAAGGAGGTGGGGGAAATTTTTCCCTGAGCTCACACACTTCTTACCTGCATCCAAAATTGAATTGAGATACCCTAGCGCAAAGGGTATTAGTTAAACTATGCCCCCATCCGGTTTGGGGGCGTCACGAATCGTTACGCCATGTCTAATCGTCATTCGCAAAACTTTTACGCTTGTTCTTTCCTAACTGTCAGTGATCAGTCAAACTATAATTTTGTAGTTTGGAAAGCGAATTACAGTAATCACTGATATTCAATAAGTTGTAAGTAAATCCCCTAAATTCTGGGTATTTAAAATGTGTGCTCAAACCATATTCAAGACGTAAATACCTGATTATCAATTTTAGGGGAATTTTCCCCAAAAATGGGGGAAACACTCCGGCAAAAACGGTTATTTTCTTCAATACTTTAACCAATTCATATACGGATCGGTTTTGCGGATTCTGCCGTGAAACTTGCTGCGCATCTTTGCTCATGGCTGATTATCAAGTTTTCAACAATTTTGGCGAAAACCCTAAAGGATGTAACTGATAAATGAGTATAAACTAACTGGAACTCTTTTGCCCGAAATGGCAAAGGTAATAATGCCATTTTGGGCGGCATTAAAACTCGCTGAACGGAATACTTTTCCGTCTTAGTCATTTCCCGAAAATGAGGAGCGAGAAGGCACATTTAACCAGCTCAATTTAGAGGGTGTTAATCATTAAACCCTGTTATTGCTATCATTAATTGAATTATTGACATCATAAACCATAGTTTCTCGTAGAATCTTGCGTATGCAAATAATCCTTAGGGTAACCTTAGGGTGGTTTTTCACATTTCCCTTGCCGTAATCTTGCCGTCTTTTTTATTTTGCCCTTACCAAAACCTTACCACTTTTTTGTTTTGTCCTTACCGTAATCTTACCGTTATTTGGTAATTCATCTTAGGGTAATCTTAGGGTGATTGTTCGTTTACCCTTGTCAAAACCTTGTTATATTCTCAATGAAAAAGCCTGTATAGGGCATAAAAAAGGGGGTTCCAAAAATAGAAACCCCGAACGACTGGCAACGGTTGCGTATAGCTTCATACGCTCTTTATTTAGATACGTTCAAAATTAGATATTATACCCGACAATAGCAAATGATTTATTTTAAAACATCTGTATTACAATTTTTATTGCCTTATTAATAGCTTTCGCTTCATCATATAAGGTGATTGAGAATCACTTTTATAATCGGAAAATATTTGCAAGGCTTATAACTTGTTTTTGCTTTTTGTACGTTTTCGCATAATATAAACACACTATTATTAGTTGTCAATAGTAGGCAATACTATAACAAAAATCCCCTGCTATCAAGAGAGACAACAGGGAATTTTACTACGGCAAATTTCTTTTCTTCAAAACGAAGTATAGTGCCACTTGACACTACTTCACAAATATACAACTTTTATGCGGATTCATAGAAAGAACACTACTTATTTTTGAATAATCATCTTGCTGATTTCATATCCTCACACATACGCTTTACCATGAAAGCATATTCCTTTGCACTAATCTCGTTCTTCCGGATTTGCATTCCAAAATGAGACATAACCATCACTCTTTCTCTTGCAAAGTAGTTTTTATCCATTTTAGAAGCCCTTTCCGGCTTTTCTTTGGCATTCTCCCGTTCCAGCATATACTGGCTCATAGAAAGAATAGAAGATATTCTCTTGCGTATCTTATCATGTTCAGAAGATGAATAGGAAAATCCTAATTGAGAAAGAGCTTTGACCGCATAATCCCAATCACTATTAGCAATCATTACTTCTAGAACCTTCATTAATGAGGCTGCTCTTCCGGGACATTTCGGATAATAAAGATACTCCTCCAATTATCTCTGTATATTCAATGATAAGACTTTCTGCTTGCTCAGAAAGCTCTTCGTTTGAATGTTTTCCCTCTATAATAAGTTTGCTGTTGTCTCCTGTAAATACATCTATGAATATATCTAAAGGGATTTTATCTAAATCATTGTATAACATGGTGTTGATTTATTATAATTTACTATCAAGATAACGATACTCTGCGGAACGGGCCATCTTTCGCAATGTCTTATTCAGGTTTGATATCCCTTGATTACTCACGTCCATTTTTCGTTCTAGATTTTTATAGTCATTGTTTACATTGACAATGACAGGTTCTCCACTGTTCCCATTTCTCATTTGTCGATCTAGCATTAATGCATCGGAATGAAGAACCATTTTTCGGTAATCTATAAGATCCGGAATAACCTTTGCTCTTTTGGGGAGATCTACTAATGTGGGAACGGACGGAGTAATGTAAGCACCATTATCTGTTTCAATCACTTCCTGTCTACCTCCATCACCAACAATAGCCAATCCTCCGGGATGATTATCAGTCCCATTTGCGTATTTAGGTATCGGCTGTGAGGCAATTATAGCTACTTGAGCGGCTCCCATAGCTCCGATTACAGCCGTAAGAATAGGGCCGGCGAAAGGCCCGGCCTCTGCCAAAGCCTTCATTATAGCCTGAGAGGTAGCAATAGTCGTCTGAATAATAGAATTAGCCTTTTGCCACTTGGCCTGCTTTTGTTCCAAGTCAGCTTTTTGCTTTTCCAGTTCATCGTGCTTTTGTTTGGTTCTAACTTCTGCCGCTCTCTTTCTCGATTCACCTTCTTCCTTAGTTATAACTCCGCTATTAACTAGATCTTCAATACGTTCTTTCTCTTCTTCACCAGCTTCTTCATTCTTTTCCTGCTCTTCTTCTATCTGCTCAATGCGAGCATCAAAGGCAGATGTCACAATAGAGGTTATTCCATTAAAGAGTTCACCATAAGCTTGTAATATCACTGATGCTCTTTCCGTAGGGTCTAAATCTTCCCACCATTTGGAAAGAGAAAAATCGCCTGTTTTTGCAAATTGCTCTGTCAATATATGTAGATACTAATTGAAAAGTGCACCGTATTTTAATTGAAAAGAGCTCCATCCATACTTGTTACAAAATTACATATAAGTTTAAAATCTTCATTTATCTTGTCTCATTTTTTGTGTTTCTTTGAGCCTATAAGAGAGTCCGGTCATATTTACCAGATAGGCTTTATGTGTAAGCCTGTCGACCATTGCCGCTACAAGCACCTTGTCCTTTATGATTTCATTCCATCTGTTAAAAGCCAAATTAGTAGTAATGATTGTAGCTTTTTTCCCGGCCCTTAAGGACAAGTGGTTAAAAAGCAGTTCTCCTCCTTCCTTGTCACAACTGACATATCCGAATTCATCACAGATAACCAGATCGTATTTTTCAAACCGTAATTGCAACGCCCGCAGTGTCTTTGCGGATTTGGCTTCCCTTATCTGGGTAAGCAAGACAGGGACTGAAGTAAACAATACGGTAAAATCCTGCTGGCAGGCCTTTATTCCTAAAGCCGTAGCAATATGAGTCTTTCCCGTCCCCGGATTTCCATACAGGACTATGTTTCTTCCCTCCCTGATGAAGTCCAGTGTTTCCAATTCAGGCAATATTATCTGTGCCTCTTTGGGCATGTCTTCCATGACAAGTTCATGCAGATACTTCATTTGTGGGAATCCCGCAGATTTTATCCTTGATTTTCTTCTACATTCCCTTCTTCTGACACTTTCCTTTCCAAGCAATTCGGTCAAGAAATGCAAATGGCTCCAGTTTTCTCCGGCTGCCAATGAAAGGGTGTATTCCAGTTCCTCTTTGAAGGCCAGCAGCTTCAGTTCTGTCGCATAGTCATAAATGGTTTCTTTTTCTGATTTCATATATTATAAACTTAAATGGTTGGTATTATATCATGCGCTTCATTGTATCCTGTCATGAGTGCCGTGATGCCTTCAAGCATATCCACGGCTTCTCTTTCTATATTCTCTTGTTGTGCCGGAAGAACAGGCGACTCCATGGATTCTTCCATCTCTTCCTGTGCGTTGCCATGCAACATGGCCTTTACCTGTTCCGGAGATATCTTTCTGACACCACGTCCGGTCAGTTCCCTGCATGCCCTGATGATGTCTGTCCCGGAAAAACCATTTTCCCATGCATAGTCCAGCAGCAGGACGAATGCCCTGTTGTCATTCTTGAAATAGCTGTCATACAGTCTTTTCAGTTCTTCCGGTGCTCTTTGCCAGACCACAGAATGAGGTAATGCACCCGGTTTACGGGAAAGTGTACGCAAGTAGTGCTCCAGCTTGATGCACCAGTCGCCACCACAATAACTGCGTTGGTGCGAGGCCACTTTCTCCTTCCCGTACAGGATGACGATTTTTTCACTGTAGACCTTGACATGTACTTTTTCTCCTACAAGGGAATCAGGTACGGAATAATGAACATTTTTCATGCTGACAGTCGACCACTTGTCCACGATGTACTCATTGACCTCAAAACAGCCAAGGTTGCCGGGAAAAGGCTTCAGCGATGACAAATCAGCCTCCAGACGCGATGATTTCTCCGCTGTTGAAAGACTGCCCTGCTCGTTGTTGACCTGCGTACACATTCGGTTCAAATGCTCCTGGGCGGAACGTATGTCATTGAAATGGTCAGTCAGGCAGAAAGCTTTCCTCCTGACATATTCCACGCTGCGTTCCACATGCCCTTTCTCCCATCCGGCCCGTACATTACAGAAACGGTACTCAAAACAATAGAAACCGGACATCTTCATCAGGGCTTCCGTAGGCTTCTTGTCACCACCGACAAAGCTCTTGACGGCTACACGCATATTGTCATAGACCATCATGGCGGGGACACCATGTATATCCCTGAAGAAGTTGCGGTGGGATTCCATGAAGGCAAGCGTATTCTGATGCCTGAAAAGGTAGGCGTATCTGCCATTGCTATGCCCGAAAGTGAATACGGCCAGATAAAACTTGGTCTTGACACCGTCAATAAAAAGAAGGACTTCACCCCAGTCAAACTCAACAATGCATCCCGGCTCATAGAACAACCGGATAAAGGCTTCGCTCTTTTTCTTCTCTTTGTATGACTCTATATTTTTTATATAACTGCACACTGTGGCATAACTGATGGTATATCCTTTGGATAACAGAAACTGGTGGATATCCTTCTTCAGCATGCGCTGCTTGCGAAGCCCCGTAGCTACCTTAACGGCATTCTTCTTCAGGCAAAACCCGATCTCGTCCTTAATCTCTTGTGTAAGGCGGCGAGGGCGGCGTTTGGAACTGTCATACTTGGGCTGGACGGTAAGCAAATCACTCAAAGCCTCTTCCGGATTATCAGTACGGATGGCTGATTCGTATTCTGAAAGAATATTGTCAACGGTATGACGGCTGACATGAAGTTCACGAGAGATACGCCGTTTGCTATAACCGCATACTCTATACATGTGTATTATTGATTGTCTTTCTACCATAGTCTTCATTTTACCTTTGTATTTGGATGATACAAAGGTCATTATACTTATCCTATGGCGGCGCACTTTTCAATTGGAATATTGGCGCACTTTTCAATTAGTATCTACAATTCATGACCTTTGCAAATAAAAAAATGTTATGAATTGGATTCTTTTGATTTTGGCAGGATGCCTTGAATTGGTCTTTACTTTCTGTCTGGGAAAAATAAACAGAGTAGTAGGAGCAGAGAAATATATGTGGTCATTAGGGCTGCTGATATCCCTGTGTGTCAGTATGCTCCTTCTGATAAGGGTTACCAAAGCATTGCCCGTTGGTACGGCTTATGCTATATGGACCGGTATCGGTGCCGCCGGTACGGTGCTGATCGGTATCTTTTTCTTTAAAGAGCCGGCAAGTTGGGGCAGAATTTTCTTCATCTTCACATTGATTTGCTCCATTGTCGGTCTGAAATTGGTATCACATTGATACCTTATGGTATCATAAAAAAATAATTATCGATTATAATTTGGTAGTTATGAAAACAAAGCCCATATTTGCAGCCCGAAAATAGGGACAGGCATAAAAATCCTCATCGGAGGGTGCTATAATAGATAATTATAGTGCTGGATAAGATGAATGGTGTAAATCATTCGCTTGTCCGGCACTATTTTTTATTGTAACAATTTAAGATAAGAGGTAAAGTATCGAAGAAACTATGAAAGAGTTGAATTTGACACAGGGGAGCGTTCCGAAAGTATTGCTGCAATTTGCAGTACCTTTCCTTATTGCCAACGTGCTTCAGGCACTTTATGGTGGGGCGGACTTGTTTGTTGTAGGGCAATACGATGATTCTGCCAGTGTGGCGGCTGTAGCTATCGGCAGCCAGGTGATGCAGACGATTACAGGTATTATTCTTGGCATTACGACAGGCACAACCGTGCTGATTGCTATCGCTATCGGAGCAAAAGATGATCGGAAAGTAGCTTTTACAATCGGTTCTTCCGTGTGGCTATTTTCAATCGTAGGAGTCTTGCTGACCTTGGTCATGCTGGCATTTCATGGGCAGATAACCGAACTGATGCACACGCCTGCGGAAGCGATGACTGATACTAAAAACTATATTCTGGTATGTTCGGCTGGTATTCTGTTCATAATAGGGTATAACGTTGTATGTGGTATCCTGCGTGGATTGGGTGATTCAAAGACACCGCTTTATTTTGTAGGCTTGGCATGTGTAATCAACATAATGCTCGATTTTATACTGGTCGGCTATTTCCATTGGGGAGCTACAGGAGCGGCTATTGCTACTGTAACCGCGCAAGGCGTCAGCTTTGGAATAGCGCTTTGGTTCTTATACCGGCATGGATTCCACTTTGATTTCTCACGGAAGGATATCCGTTTGAACCGGAATCTGTCTAAAAAGATCATGGTATTGGGAGCGCCTATTGCTTTGCAAGATGCTTTAATCAATGTTTCATTTCTGATTATCACTGTCATTGTGAATCAGATGGGAGTCGTTGCGTCTGCTTCTTTAGGGGTTGTTGAGAAAATCATAGTGTTTGCCATGCTGCCTCCGATGGCTATATCATCGGCTGTGGCAACCATGACTGCACAGAACTATGGAGCGGGACTTATCAAGAGAATGAATAAATGTCTGGCTTCGGGGATTGGGATTGCTCTTGTTTTCGGTGTGTCGGTTTGCGTGTATTCGCAATTCCTGCCGGAGACTCTTACCGCTTTCTTTACGAAAGATGCCGCTGTGGTGGCAATGGCAGCAGAGTACCTGCGGGGATATAGCATCGACTGTATCGTAGTCAGTTTTGTGTTCTGCATCAATTCTTATTTCAGCGGACAAGGGAACTCGTTATTCCCGATGATTCACAGTCTGATAGCCACTTTCCTGTTCCGTATACCGTTGTCATACTGGTTCAGCCAGATAGATAGCTCGTCGCTGTTTATCATGGGATTTGCTCCACCCATTTCAACGGTGGTTTCATTATTGATTTGTATCTGGTATTTGCGATATACCCAAAGGAAATTATACTTGAGAGGCACATTGATGCCTGCTATGTCGAATTAGGTGTTTTTAAGTGACATATATTAACTAAAATCTATTTTGTATGGAAGCTTATTTGAAGAAACTCTGTTTTGAGTATCAGGTGGATGAAAGAGAAGTGAAAGAGCTGTTGGCTCGAATGGAAATGGTGTATCTGGATAAAGGAGAAACGATTGCTTCTGCCACAATGCCAGAGCAGAGCTTGTACATTATTGTTTCCGGTATTTTGCATACATATACCACTCATGAAGGAGAAGAGAGAACCAATCGGTTTTTCTCTGCGGGTGATGCTGTGTTATGCTATAATTCAAGTCAGTATTCTATCAAGACACTGACGAAATGTGCTGCTTATTACATCAGTGAAGAGGAGATTGAAGAGTTGTGTGCATCTTCAATTTCATTTGCGAATCTGGTCCGTCAACTGATGGAGTATCAGTTTTACTTTAAAGAGGAAGAGGATATGAATGCCCGCAAGCTGACAGTAAGGGAAAGGTACCTCTCTTTATTGGCGGAAATTCCAGATATTCTGTACAGGGTGCCATTGAAGCACATTAATCATTACTTGGGGGCAGATGTGACCAGTTTGGGATATCTGGCCGGAAGTTCTAAATAGGAAATATAACCTAGACATATTTTTCTATGTATTCCTTATCAGATGGTTCATGGCTTATTCAATCGAATCGAATTTGAAAAGTCTTTGGATTATTTGGTAAGGAATACTATTTTTGTATTCTGAATGAAAAACTCAATACCTCGATATACTTTTTATAAGAATAAGTATGGAAGCGAACTTTTAGTCGATGTGGTAGAACTGAAATATGTGAAGAAGTTCTTGGCTGAAAGTGCTATTCACACGTTGAATTATTATGATGTTACTTTTATAACAGAAGGTAAGGGAGCTTTTGCAGTCGATAACCAAACCTATGAAGCAATTCCATGTGACGTCCTTTTTTCTAAACCGGGGGAAATCCGGAACTGGGATATTCATCATATCATCAATGGGTATGCTCTGATTTTCGAAGAAGAGTTTTTGTCTTTCCTCTTTAAAGATTCTTTGTTTGTACAGCATCTTTCGTTTTTTCAGATAGAAAGTTCTTCATCGCTACTACATTTGTCTGATGAGCTTTATACACGCATACTTGAAACCTTGCATGATATAAAGATGGAGATTGATTCGTATCAACAGGGCGATGTACACGTTTTGAGAGCATTGCTTTATGAAGTCCTGATGTTGCTGGATCGTGCTTATCTTAAAATGATTTCGATGGAGGAGGGCAGAAGTAGGGAAGTTTTCAATAATCATGTAAGTAAATTCATGAATTTGGTTGCGACACATGCAAAAGAGCAACATTCGGTTCAATATTATGCGGATAAGCTCTGCATTACTCCTAACTATCTCAATGAGATGATAACCTCGACCATGGGGTTCAGCGCAAAACAATATATTCAGGGCAAGGTGATGGAAGAGGCCAAGAGGCTGCTTGTTTATACGGACTTTCCTATAGCTGATATTGCATTTGAACTCTGTTTTTCAACGGTTTCTTATTTTATCCGTAGCTTCCGACAGCATACGGGAGAAACTCCGTTATTGTATCGTAAAGCACACAAACCGTAAAAAGTGCTATTTCTACCTTTCTTTTTATTGCATTGCTTTCCTGGCATTTCTCTACTTTCGCATCAGATAATAAACCAATAATAAAAAGTAAAATGATGAGAGACGCGGAAAAAACAGTAGGCAACATGATTGATAAGCTGAAAACAGCTTTTATCGGTTCTACAGACAGGGAGGGATTTCCTAATATCAAGGCAATGTTGCAGCCAAGAAAAAGGGAAGGGATAAAAACGATTTATCTGACAACGAATACTTCATCCATGCGTGTGGCGCAATACCGGGAAAACAATCATGCGTGTATTTACTTTTGTGATACAAGATTTTTTAGAGGTGCGATGCTGCGGGGTACAATGGAAGTATTGACAGACAGTGCCAGCAAAGAAATGATTTGGCAGGAGGGTGATACCATGTATTACCCGGAAGGAGTGACAGATCCCGATTATTGTGTATTGAAATTTACGGCAACTTCCGGTAGGTTTTATAGTAATTTCAAATCGGAGAGCTTTATCGTAGAATAGAACTCATAGTACATAAGAGAAATTGAGTGACAGAGCTTTTATAGTCTCAATGTACTATTTTTAAGATTTTATAAAAGAATAGCGATTTAAAAAAACAATGAATTGGCGACTAAATTGTATCGCTCAATGCAATAATATGTATAAATACAGACCTATTTCTCTTAGACGTAGTACAATTGTAACCATTCTGATTGTTTAAATATTCTTTTTTTAAGAATGGTCATTCTTTCATTCGTTTTATGTCTCCGGGCAGAATCCATTTTTGTAAAACAGATAACTTTCTTCTATCGCATCGGTTGTATCCGCTTCTAATGCATATAATATTTCTTTGCAAAATTCCAGTTGCCCGGTTCCGTTGGCAGTTACAATATTCTCGTCTCTTACAGCTTGTTCATTGAGGAAAAATGAATTGGAAGGTACAATACCTTATGGGGGAGTGCGATACGCTCGGAAAAGAAATGACTCAATTAACAGAAGATACATTTTTTGTTGTCAATACACAAACAGGTAAACTTGTCGTCGCAGGTTATTATGATACAAACAATAATAACA
>OGNI01001511.1_pt1 | contig 11695 bp, 9 predicted proteins | sample 1573421 | NCBI WGS metagenome assembly OGNI01 (sample SAMEA2581928, study PRJEB24529) | metagenome | biome: Human gut stool | place: China | collected 2011
TCTTTTTCATAATTGTTGACTTTAGGGTGTCAACCTTATTTAAAAAAAGACATGGTTATCAATATGGAATTGCCGTAGGAACTCGAAACTTAACAGTGTCTTATAATGGTAAAAACATCTATCAAAAGAAGATTTTCGTGTCAACTCAAGAAGTTAAACAAATAATATTACCATAATGAAAAAATTAATTCTATTAGGAGCTATAATTGGATTATTTGCTTCATGTAGCTCACCCAAATCGTTATACTCATGGTACAACTATGAGGATGTTACATACCAGTACAATAAAAAACGTACAGATGAATTAAAGGTAAAAGTGATGGACCAATATCTCAAACTCATCCAAAAACAGAAAGGCTCGCGTAAAGTAGTTCCCCCTGGTCTTTATGCAGAATATGGTTACGCTCTTTACATGGGTGGGAAGAAAGAGGAAGGTTTGAATTATCTTAAAGAAGAAATAAAACTTTATCCCGAATCAGAGACATATATTTCCAGAATCATTAAACAGCTAGAAAAATGAAACAAATATTAATGCTTATCTTGACGGCAATTGTTGTTGTCTCGTGTTCTTCGACAAAAACAATGGGTGAACAATATCCGGCAATGTATGAAGAAAAACCTGTAACAATCGCCATAATGCCTCCTATTAATCAAACTACACATGCAGAGGCAAAAGACTATTTTTACACAACTCTGTATCTTCCTTTGTGTGAGAAAGGATACTATGTGTTTTCTCCATATTTAACGATGGAGATGTTCCAGCAAGAAAGTGCATATGATGCAGAAAACTTTTTGGAAGCCGATCTTTCTATATTCCGCAAAGTACTGGGAGCTGATGCTGCAATGTTTACAATTATCAAAAGTTGGAAACGTAATAACGTTGGTGGAAAATTAACGGTTGATATTGAATATATTCTGCGCTCTACCAAGACAGGTCAAACTCTTTACACACGTGAAGGCTATATCAAGGTGGATACCAGTATAAACGGTGGTGGCGGTCTCTTTGGAGCTGTAGCTGGTATGATAGCAACTGCTATTAATACTGCTGCTACAGACAAAGTTGTTGCAGGAAGAAAATGTAATGCGTTCGTATTGGCAGATTTGCCTGCTGGCAAATATTCAGAATATCACGAAAAAGATGCAAAGAATCCTGCTGGTAAAAAGTTTATTAAAGAAACGATAAAATAATTGCTGATTTATCGAACAATAAAAAAGCCTTGGTGGAGAATACATTCCACCAAGGCTAATAAATAAAGGCGTATCGTTTAGAATATACTCAATAAACTCATCCTTTCTTGCTGATAGTTGAAGATTGGTATGGTGAGTGTCTTAATGGATTTATTTGATTCTCCATTTTGTTTATAACTACTCTGCATCCCCATAGAATTAACTATTCAGCGGTAGCAATGCGTCTTTAATTCACAATAGAAATATTCTGCAAAAGACTGATAAAAAGACAAGATAATGTGCTTTTATTTCTTATGTATATGAGATATTTTTTTGTGCCTTTATACCTATGAAAGAACAAGTTACGGATATAAACTATCCTGCTCCTCCGCGCCAGACGAGATTGTGGACGATGCTCCCAACTACTGCACTAACTGTGGTGAGTCTCTTGCAGATGCGGAGCATGTACTTGACTATGTAACGCAAGTAATCTCAATTAGAGAGCTGAAGCCGTTAATCAAGGAGGTGCGCTACAATGTGATGATATGCAAGAATTGTGGCGAACATATCCGTACCGCACCAAGGTGCAAGTCTAACGGTGTGGTCTACGATGCAAGCGTAAAGTCTCTTGTCGTGTATCTCAGTGTCGTGCAGTTTCTTCCATATGGTCGTATAGCAAGTTTCTTGCGTGAGGTGTTCGGACTCGCTCCGAGTGAAGGCTCGCTTGTGAACTGGGTGAAGGAAGCCAAAAGAAACGCACAACCTGCCATTCTTTGCTATTCAAGCTTTATTAGAGGTTTGAAAATCTGTCGTGCCCCATCGCTGAATAGTCATCCAAACTAAACAACGTTTTTTACCCTGTCGACAATAAAAAAGGTTAAACTCGTGAGGCACAACGTGCGGTGTTGGCAATTTTGTGTAACTTTGAATATTATAATATTATGGGTGGAGCAGCATGAAGAAACTGATTACTTTTTTAATGTTTCTGTTGGCAGTAGGGCAGGGGACAACGGCGCAGGAAGTGTCGGGGCAGCAGATGCCGTTGCCGAAAGAGGAGCTTCATCCGATTACGGAGAGTGCGGAGAATCATCAGCTTACGCCGACCTATTCGGACATTCTGATGATGAAAGCACTGTCGTCCTCCGAACTTCTTGCTACGCAGATAGTGCCGCTGCCGTTTGCTGCAACGCAGCCACTTGTCTACGGATATGATGCGAACCGTTCTGAGGCGGCATCGATGGAAGTGTCGAAGAACTTGAGGCTGACTGCCACGGGCGCATACCGCAGCTACATCGGACTGATGGATGTACAGTCGGTGAGCGGCGGCGTGCAGTACAGTCTGGGTGCCATGACTGTGCAAGGTGCTCTGGCTGCCAATCGTTACCTCTACTACGGGCGTGTATTCACGCAGTACGGTGTGTCTGGACAACTCTCTTACTGCTTCAATCCTAACCTTGCGCTCACCATCTTCGGAACCTATTACAATACGAATCCGTTCTTCAGCATGGCGGCATTCCCGTTTGTGCCGCCCACCAGTTACGGCGGATATATGACCGTAGGCAATCGTAGCTTCTACGTGAACCTCGGTGTTGAGCGCCGCTTCAATGCTTTCGAGCACAAGATGGAGACGGTGCCTATCATCACTCCTGCGTTCAAAATCTCGAACAAGGTGACTATCGAACTGCCTTTGGGCGACCTTACGAAACATCTTATTGAGGAAATCTTGATAAAGAGCGGACCGCACAGACGCTGATTGTCGTTTTGATACAGTGAAACTTGTTGTTAACCGTAGCGGAGGTAAAAGCCGTTATGAAAATCTATGGCGAATCCCCTCGTTCGGCAATGCTGAACGAGGGGATTGTCATTTATATACCAACTCAATGCTCTTCCTCCAACTGTTTCAGCAAAAACTCCTCCAATGTCTTCTTGTCGGGCAGCTGAAGCATATAGGTCGAAACGAAGAGGTTGTTATCCATGCCGGCGAGCGCGTACTCCACCATCTTCTTGCCCTTGCGCGTGCAGAGCAGAATGCCGATTGGAGGGTTGTCGCCAGGTTGCATCTCGTTCTCGCGATAATGCGATACGTATGCGTTGAGCTGTCCGAAGTTCTCGTAGGAGAACTCCTCGTTCTTCAGTTCTATGATTACGCCGCAATGCAGTATGCGGTTATAGAACACAAGGTCGGGATAGTAATACTCGTCGTCGATGATGATGCGCTTTTGGCGAGCCTCGAAGCAGAAGCCCTTGCCGAGTTCGAGGATGAACTCTTGCAAGTGGCTGATAAGCGCATCCTCCAAGTCATGCTCGTCAACAACTTCCTGCGCCTTCAATCCAAGAAACTCGAACGTGAACGGCTGTCGTATCTGCAACTCTGTAGAATTGTGCCCTTGAACAGAAGGGAGCGAAAGCAATTTTTCGGGATTGGTGCTGATGCCAGCCCTGACATATAGATTTGTGCTTATCTGACGGCGAAGCTCACGAACCGACCACGTGCACTTGATGCACTCCTGCTCGTAGAAGTAGCGGGCGAGAGGGTCGTCAAGAGTCATAATCTCACGTAAATGCGTAAATGACAAGTGTGAGATTATTGTTTTGCCAGGTGTTACAAATTGGTGCGTCATTGATGCACCAATTGTATCTTCTTTATTTTCAATTGGTTGTAATTGGTGCATCACTGTCGCACAAATTGGGATTGGTAAATTTTCCATCATTTGAGGATATAATCTATAGAACTTTCTTGCCCATTTGAACAAAGTTGTAGTCAGTCCCTTCCTATCCACTCTTTCCTCCAACTTCTTCAGCAGTTGCGTTCCATACTCAGCCCTATCCTTGCCGTGCTGTTCAAACTCAACGATGTAATAACCAATGAGCCAGTTGCGCATCGTCTGCATACGATTGATTGCTTTTACTGCGGACGATTGTGCTGCATCATGAGTAGTCTGAACGATCGAAGCCAAGTCGTTGAAGGAGTGAAGCGTCTTGCTCCAATCCTCAAAAGGCAGTTCCATGCCGTCGTGCAGGTATCTTTTCACTTCGTTTGCCATAATGTTGTGTTTATGTCTTGGATCTTATCCTTTCTGCATGATAATTGTCTATCCCACCGCCAGCGAGTAGAGGAAGAACATCCAGTGGGCGGTGATGGCAGCCACGAGTCCGCCGCAGAAGTGGGCGAGGATAGCCTTCGGGGTGAGGTCGCGATAGCCGAGCGAGTCGAGCATGGCGGTGTGAGTGCTGAGGAAGCCGCTCCAGCACATGCCGATGGCGGTGAACACGGCGATAGCGTTGCCGTCAATCCAGCCGTGCGCTATGAAGTTGGGTATCAGGCTGAGGGCAGCGCCCACTGCGCCGAGTGCCGTGATGGGGAACGCCACGAGGTGCGGGTCGTGGAAACCGAAGAGCCACTCGAACACGAAGTCGATCTTGTTGGCCAGCCACGGCAGCAGCTCCACACCCTGGTAGGCAGCACCAGTGTATGAGCCGTCGGCAGCTGCGCCGAACGTGAATATCATCACGAACGTAGAGATGATGAGCACGCCGGGGATGATGGCTATGCCCACCTCCACACCGCTGCGTCCGCCGTCAAGCATGGCGTTGAGCAGGCGTATGAACACGGTCTTCTCCTCGCTCTCGCTTTCCTCCTTCTCCTCTTCTTCGATGTCCTCCTTCGCTACCGCGTCCTCCGTAGCATACTGCGGATATGCTTTCAGCACGAAGCGCTGCATCAGTCGCGTGGAGCAGACGCAGCCGAAGCACGCACCGAGCAGACCGATGAATGGTGCGGCATAGTAGCCCTGACTCGCCATGAACACGATGACGAGCAGACCCATACCGAACGCCGTACCGAAGTTGGTGAGCGAGATGAACTGATATTTCTTGAAGTAGCTTGCGAAGCGCTTGTCGTGCGCAAGCGAGATGATAGCCGGGTTGTCCGAGAGGAACGTCATAACCGCACCTAACGATGTCACGCCCGGCAGGTTGAATATCGGGCGCATCAGCGGTCGCAGCGTGCGTTCGAGCAGCGTGACCACGCCGAACTCTACGAACACCTTGCCTATGGCACCGGTTATCACGCAGATACTCATCAGATAGAACACAGTGTTGAGCAGCAGGTCGTGCGCTGTGCGCATAATAGTGTTGAGCATGTTCGGCACACCCATTACCATGCCGAGATAGCCGAAGAGTACTACTACTGTGGTTATGCACCATACACCGCTCGGGATGAGTGTTTTGCGTTTGGATTTGTTTTGTTCCATAAGGCGTTCGTTTAAATGTTGAATGTTGAATATTAGGTTGTAGACTGCAAATATATGAATAATTAGCGAACGGCGCACGTTCTACGCCGATATTTTTTTCGATTAGAAAACTCTAATGCCGCATTAACGCCTTCTAATCGTCTGTGTTTCACGCCTTTGAAGTCCGCACTAATTGAACTTTTATACATCTTACTCCTACAGTTCGTCATCGTACACCGAACGCCGTCCAATCGGGCGGCGGACGCAATCCGATTGGACGGCGTACGCAATCTGATCGGACGGCGTTCGCTGCACGATGAAAAAACATCAACATTGACGCTCCAAAACATCAACATTCAACCACGTAAACACCAACGTAAATAACAATAAATATGAAGATATGCATATTCATTCTGTTAGCCTCTGTAACGGATGGATACAAAAAAAAGGTGTGTCATAACTCGCGAGTTATGACACACCTTAATATCGCTTAGAAGTGGAACTTCGTTCCGATGCTGAACTTAAGCTCGCCGTGAGCAGGACTATTCGAGTCTTCAATGCCCTTTCCATGCACAACGGCAGACGGCTCAGCGTATATCTCGAAGTGGCGGCTTAAACGCCAACCTGCCTGTAGAGCAACGTTCACGCCCGGCACCACCTTCGTCTTCCTACCCTCGCCCGAGCTGATGACCATCTGGACACCAGCCAAACCGGTAAGTTGGAAGAGACGGTCGTCGTTCTGTTCGCCGGTGATAGCGTTGCGTATGTTCATCATGTAGTCGGCGGCTATGGTGGTGATGTGGTTAGTGTGCTCCGTATCGCGCTTCAGGAACGTCTCGCTCACGCTACCATACACACCATGCACACCGTTCAACCAGCGACCATATCCGGCACGCACGTTGTAAGTCAGCTTCTTCGTTCCGCTCACCTTGCCGAAGTTGCCCGAGTAGAAGCCCATTCCGCCACTCACGTCCACAACGTTCTTCTGCTCCGGAGCCTCGTTCAGTTCGCTTGTGTGCTTCTCGCGGTTCAGCACATAGTCGATACCAACGAGCACACGCGGCGTAACGCGTCCCCAGTTCTTGCCCTTGAAACGATCGGACAGCTCATAAGCCATGGTAGGTTCTACGAACAAGCCCGTGGTAGAAGAGAGGCGGATGCGAGCCTGACCACCAGCGTGTACGTCAGGAGCGAAGTATGCCTTATGTGCTCCGTAGTCGGCGCCGATAGCAAAGCCCACCACTGAGCGCAGCGATAACCACGCGCGGTTTTCTGTGCCATAGTTCATTGCGGTGAGGTCGGCAAGCCAGTCGAAGTCAGCCACCGCCTTAGCGTAGCGACCCTCAGCAGTATAACGGCGCATTGTGCCGTCAAGACTGAAGCGCAGACCATTTGCCGAGCGCAACCACTGCGTATAGCTCAGACGCGCTGTTGGCATCCAGTAGTCGCTCTGCTTCATCTTCGTAGACGTAGATGCCAAACCGCCTGCGATACTTATAGACACCTTCTTTGTGCCGCGGTCGCCATTAGCACGGCGCTCGATGGCGTATCTGTCGTGATAAGTATAGACGAAGCCAGTGAGCAGCGACGGCATCACGTTGTATGGTTTGAAGTGACCATTCTGTTGTATGAAGTGCTTGTTGTAGATGTCTACACGCGGCTCGATGACAAAGGAGAGACCACGCGAGATGCGCACATTGGCTTGCAGACCACCGCTCACACCCCAGCTATTCTTCAGTCCGTAAGGCTGACAGTTGGAGCGGTTGAAGCTGACACCTCCCAACAGATTCAGCCAGAAGGTGCGTTCGGGGTAAGCACCGGTGAGCACATTGCTCAGATTGAGCATGTACTCCACCTGCGAACTGAGTGCTTTAGTGCGCTTTTGGTCAGTAGGACGCATGGTGACGGCACTTAGTGAGAGGCGCACTGCGTTGTACGGGTCGAACCATTTGCCCACACTCGCCATAGGACGAACGCCTGCATAATCGCCCCACGATGCGTTGTGTGCATTAGAAAGGAACGTAGCACCTACCAGTCCGCTCACGAAGATGCCGTCGGCGAAGCTGTGTTTGGTCTTGTCGGGTGCGGCGTAATGCTTGCGCACAACGGGGAGACGATAGCCGAAGCCCATGGTGAGGGTTGTGAACGGTCGCCATCCATGCCAGTTGTTCACCTGCGAGATTTGATCCTCTACCAAGCCGAAGCGCGGTTCGAGGTATGCATATACATTGCGCGACAAAGCGAGTTGTCCGCGCAGACCGATGTGTACGTCGATGCCATAATCGGCTGGTCCGGCGTTGTGTGCTATGGCGAGAGCTGCGCCCGCTATGCCGTACACCTCGAAACGTTTCGGCGTGTAGTAGCGTCCGCTCTGTGCTATCGCAGTGATATTGAGCAGATAGTCGAGTCCAAGGGTGGTATACTTCGACTTCACTCCTTGTGTGCTCCACTCGCCGGTGTTTATATTTAAGCGTACACCATGTTCAGGTGTAATCCAATCGCCGATGTTGAACCCTCCGCTCAAACCGAACTCAGGCTTTCGCGCTCCCATGACGCTCGTTCCTATGCCTCCGTCGACGAACAGATGGTCGAATGGTTTCTTGTGCTGCCATTGTTTTGCCACACGTGGGCGTTGAAGCATGTATTCGAGAGCTCCGCCGTCTATCTGTGCGTGTGCTGTTGTGGTATAAGCAGTGGCAATGAGTGCTATCATTGCCGTTCGTATCATATTATTCATATTATTGTAGCCCCTCCTTATTGTGTTTTTCTACCAATAAATCGTTGACATCACCATCGACGTGCGCTATGTTCTTCAGCGATGGATCCATCTCGAAAGCACGTTTCAGCTCATCGTATGCGCCGACAGCATCCTCAGCACGGTTGAGGCATACGGCGCGCAGATAATGGGTGAGTGCTTCGTCGTCGGGCAACTCGCGACTAAGCTTCAGTGCTTCGCTGTTGCGTTTCATGGCGAGCAGCATGAGCAGGTTGTTGCGCTTGCTCGTAGCAGCAATGACTGAGTAGTTGTCCTCGTAACGTCCGTTGAACGCACCGTTCACGGCGTGTAGCAGACGTGTGGCATCGGTCTTGGGTACGTAGCTCATTATCTCGTCTGCCTCGCCATACTGCTGGTCTTTGAGTAATGCGATGGCGTGGTTGGTGTTGACAGCCACTGGCGCCTTCTCGCCTGCGAATTTCTCCAATAGCTCGGGGTCGGGCTCGCCACGCTCGATGAGCATGGCAGCGAGGTCGTTGGCTGCAATCATGAACGAGGGAAACATCTCCAACGCCTGACGCAGGATGGTCTCGCGCTTCTTTTGGTCTGACTCGTTGCGGTAGAGCATGAAGAACTCGTAGCGTGAGAGCTTATGATAATCGTCGGCATATAGCTGGCGAATTTCGTCAATCGTGAGTTGACGGAATATAGCATAGTTCATGGTGTAGTTCACCTGGCGCAGCTGAGGCAGATAGCGTGCTTCGAGCACACTATTGTAGAACGGCAGGCGGCGCATACGTCCGCTCTGTACGTTGGGGTCGGCATAGCGGTCGATGATGCCTTGCACCTTATCAGCTTCGCTGAAGAGCGAGTCGCGACGCAGCAGTGTCACCACGTCGCTCCATGTAGCTACTGACGACTTCGTGCCGAACTCCATGTCGTTGCGAAGGTCGTCGGGCAGTTGACTGCGTATATGTCCTAAGGCGAACTCCATACGTTGGCGTGCGAGTGTCTGGTTGCGCGAGAGGCGACCGTCTGGCGACGATATACCCTCAAGCTCAAACGACAGTAGCGTCGCATCCTTGTCGGCACGTATGGCATCAATCTGACGGCGCAGCTTCTCTATCTCGGCGTGGTTCTGTGGGTCGTCGGTGTTCAGCGTCGATTTGCCGATGAGGAACTTCAAGTTGATGCTACCCTTGCTGTTGCGCATCTGCTTCTCGGGTGTGGGGTAGTAGGCCTCGTCGTTAAGCGTACTGCCCATGATGGAGCAGTCGAGCCATCGCAGTGGGTTTACCGTGCCACGGGCAATGATGGTGGTGTCGCGGTAGAGTATGTGTGTGTAGTCCTCTATAGCCATGTACACGTCGCAAGAGTAGTCGGCTTTCAGGTTCTCGACATATATAGAATCTGTGTAGCCGAGGATGTCGTTGTCGCGACCATTCTCGCGCAGCGTGCGACTCTTCACCGTTATGTACTTGGCGAGCGGGTCGCCATTGTCGCTGTTCTTAATGTCGTAGTTGTAGAGTCGGTCTTGTGTGATGTTATACTTTTTGCCGTCGTACACCATCGGACGCAAGAGGGTGAGCTGCTTGTCCGTCACATTGTTTAATATAGGTTGCACCACGAGACGTCTGTTGCTGCGGAACATCTCCTTCGGCACACGCACGCGAGTGCGCACGTATAGCCAGTTGCCCTTCACCTCAATGTCGGTTGGTTCGGGCATGATGCGGTCGGTGATGCGCTTTGTCTTCACCACCACCTCGCCGAGAGTAATGTCGTCTTCGTTGAGTTTCACCTCCGTGAACTTGTCGTTCTTCACCTTCAGTATCTCGGGCTTCGCGCCAATCATAGAGAAGCGTAGCTGTGCGCCAATCTGCGTGTTCATGGAGAAGCGTCCGTCCTCGTCGGTGACGGCGAGAGCGCGGCGCAGTTTGATGTCGGTGATGTTCACGCCAATGAGCGGTTCACCGGTTTGCTTAGACACCACGCGACCCGTGAAACGTATCACGCCCTGAGCCTCGGCTTCGAGTGAGAAGCAGATAGCAGCCACGAGCACTATGAGCAGCCGTTTGATGTGTAGGGTGATGTATTGTGATATAATGCTTTTCATATCTGTTTATTTAATAATGGTTCCCGTCTCCTACTATTTAATAATGTACACAAAGCTGACAGCAGCCTTGATTGGTGCGAAGTTGACGGTGCTTACGTTCGGCTTGTCAAGAGCGGCACGCTCCTCTTCGTTACGTGAGTACTTCTCTTGGCGATACACGGCACCAACGCCAATCGTAGTCTCAAGGCTCCAGTGGCGACTAAGTACGAAGCTATAGCCATAGGTGATACCACCACCGAAGAGATCGCCGTCGTGACGTTTATCGTTGAACTGTAAATCGTAGTTCGCAGCAACGGCTGTTAGACCAACGAAATGACCCGCCTGCGGACGGGCACTGAACCAGTAGCGTGCTTCGGGTTCGAATGCGAAGCCCTTGGTGCTGAGGTTGGAGACACCATATGGCTTGAAGCCACTAACTCGGTTGACTACACCTTCGAGATTGAACGTCATGTGGCGGTTAATTCTGAACTCAACTCCAAGGTTGGGAGACATGGCAAGCCAATACAATGCGTTCGTTTTTACATTTATGCGCTGTGCTGTGGCTGGTGAGGCAACGGCAAGCATTACCACAACGGTGGTAATAAGCGCAATTAGTTTCTTTGACATTTATGCGATTATTTGTATAGTATTAATTGTATGTAATTGTATATTTCGTATTGCTATCAGTGGATAGGGTGGGCGGTAGCGTTATTCGCAAAGCTCGTCGAAATGTTCAGCCACCTCGCAAAGCGCAGCGTACCACTCCTTGCCGAAGCGTCGGGTGAGCGGACCTTCGAGGAATTTGTAGACGGGCAATTGCAGCTCGCGACCCTTCTTCACAGCGTCCTTGCACACATCCCATCGGTTGTAGTTGAGTGCCACGGTACCATTGGCGAAGCGTTTCTCGCGGATGGGGTAGAGGGCGCAGGAGATAGGCTTGATGAACGAGGTCTTGCCAGCGCGGTGCGCACGCTCCAAGGCACATAGGCAGCAGTCGCCCTCGTAGCACGTAAATACGCAGTCCTTGCCGCCCACGATGCTTGTCACGAGGTCGCCATCGCGGTCGGTGTACGCCACACCTTGCTTGTCGACCACGGCTTGCGCCTGAGCCGACATGTCGCCCCATACGGTGTCGAGCGCGTCTTCGATGCCGCCAATCTCTTCGAGGGTGACGGGTGCGCCGGCATCGCCCTCTACGCAGCAGATGCCCTTGCAGGCGTCGAGGTCGCAGCAGAACTGCTCGGTGATGATGTCAGACGAGACGAGTATATTCTCAATGTCGAGTATCATATTTCTGTTTTGTTTCTTAATGATTATTTCTATTTGCTATGTCTGTTCTCCCACGGATTGCACTCTTCTTTATGTTCTCCCACGGAATTCACGGAATACACTCTAAGTTTGCAGAAGAAAGCAATTAGGCTAAATAAACAATCTAAAACAATGATTGCTAAAGACAGTTTCGTACCTTTGTTGTAAAAAGGTAGAATC
>OGNI01001517.1_pt1 | contig 11645 bp, 14 predicted proteins | sample 1573421 | NCBI WGS metagenome assembly OGNI01 (sample SAMEA2581928, study PRJEB24529) | metagenome | biome: Human gut stool | place: China | collected 2011
TTTCACGCAGAAATTCTTTTTTTGTCAGTTCATACATTTCTTCTTTGCTGCTATCTGGAATTGATATGATCCTTCTTCTCGAATTCTCGTTGTCATCTGTCACCAAAAGTCCTGCCAATCCATTTACAGGATTAATATAATCTCCATCCTTATCATAATGACTCATCAGATTTTTTATTCCCTGAATATTGCCATACATCGCACCATTTCCGGCAGACATCATCTTCTTAACAGCTGCTTTATACTGTTTACTGTTCGTATTAATTCCAGCAGCTTTTAGCTGTGATTGAACAGAACTGCTATTAAGTTGTGACAACTGAAAACTACCTATTGCATTTACTCCTGATGTTCCAAATGATTTCTGAAATAAAAAAGCATAATCCGTTATCCTTGACATAAAACAGCCTCCCTATTTTTTAAACTATTATCCTTTAACTTATCGGAATACTACTTTTATCTAGAGTAGTAGTAATTTATGAACTCAATGCCGCTACCAGCGATGAATATCTTTCCGTTTTTTATCTACTATTTACTAAAACGCAATCAACAATCTAAATCTGCAAATCAATAGTATTTCCTTCATTATTGTTCTTTTCCTTTGATTCCTCTGCGGATATATCTGCCTTTATTTTGCTATAAGAAACATTTCCTTTCGCTTTTTCGCCATACTCTTCCTTCAAACGGGCTAACTCATCATTATAAATTGATGTAAACACTCTTGCTCTTGCAAATTCTTCATCTGTACTTATAGCTTTCCAGTTTCTTGACTCTGGATTATAAGAAAGCGTTTTATTACCTTTTGAATCCCAAAACATACATGCAGCATTCATTTTGCCACCAGTTTTTTTCATGCTTGATTCATATATAGCCTTTCTATCAGGAGATACTGTTTCTCCATGCTGCATACACAATTTTCGGTAAGCATCATCATCCCTTTTTCCAGTAACAAATTCTTTTCTTGCAAGTTCTTTTATTGCTTCGTCAAATTCTTCTTCTGACATCGCAGGTTTATCTCGTTTTGTCATGATAGTATCCCAGTTCGGTTTTGTAAAGTTAATATCCACAGGCTTAAATCTTAATGAAAAATTGCCATAATCACATTGTGCTAACGGATCATTTGAACTTGCTTTTTTCCCGAACATCTGCTGAACCATTTGAGCATATTGCGAATAATTATCTCTTGTTATCTGCATAACATTATTCCTCCATATTGGCATATATTTCATCTGTTCCAAATTCACTAAATTGAAAAATCAAACCTTCCGCCGATTTTATTCTCCTCCGGTTTAATGGAATCCCAGTCAATGTTTTTGATCTTATCCAAAAGTTCTTCTTTTGAATTTGCCTGAACTGTAGTTTTTCGTACTTCGATTTGCTTGGACTGTTCCTTTTTCTTTGCCTCTTTTTCTCCTCAGCTTTCTTTTCCTGAATCTTTTCAAGATATTCTTTCTGACTGGCTGATGATTTTTCCAATTGTGCAAAGAAGGTTGTAGTTCCGTCACTATTAAAAGAGATGCCAAATTTTGTTATTTTTGTATCAGCATCTACACCACCGTTAGTCTTACCAAATGCTCTTTCAAAGCCGAACTGGGCATTGATTTCATCTGACATACGCAAAGCTCCCTCAATGCTATGCATTTTTTCTGCATAATATTTCGGATCAGACGCCATCTTCTCCATTTCTTCCTTTGAGAAAATAACCGTATACTCCTTATCACTTTGGGCTAAAATATCTTTGGCATTATCACCATTTTCAAAATCGGCAACCATAAAATCCATGTCGTTTCTTGATCCACGCAAATTCTCCAGCATTTTTTGTGCCGCTTTACTGAGATTTTTTTCAGCGATGCTTTCAGTCGTATTTTTCTTTAATTTCGTATTTTCTGTTGTTTGTGCTGTTTCTTTTTCTTATTTGCTGTACCAGTCTTGTAGTTGTTCTGGTAACTTGCATAAGCAGCCGTGGTTGTGCTTACATTCATTGACATATCCGTTGTCCTCCTTGTACATATCACATCGTAAATCCGTTTACCTGTTCTTTTCTATATATCGGCATAATTGTTTCGATTATGAATCTTATCATAAAGTTCTGGACTTCACGTGAAAAATCAAAAGTGCCACCTGGCACTGCTCCTATGCTCATTTTTTCCTTGCGTACAATATTTATTTTATGCTCTGGCTTCAAAAGAAGGTCTATCCTGATCCAAATAATCCGGCATCCCTCTCAATTCTGAACTTCCATTCTCTTTTACGAAATTATATTCGCTCCAATAAATAGAATAAAATTCATCTTTTTTTGCAAGTTCCGCTGGTGTCATCTCATAGCCCCAGCCATTTCCAAGATTAGATAATACCGTTACTCCCTGATACTGAATTTCAGCACCATAACCACCAGTAGTTAGAATTGGACAATTCAATGTTCCTCCTCCCGCCAGTGCAAACTTCTTTTCAGCAAAATTACTGCTTTTTCCTTCTGCCTTCTCCAAAAAATCCAATAATGATAATTCTCCACATCCTTTGCATTTCGAATTGCCAGTTTGTTTTTTTATAGTATTTTTAGCCTGTTCATATAATTGTTTTCTATCAGGTGCAACATCTGATAGATATTCTGCCCGTAAACCAAGAACCTGTCTGGAAATATATTCGTACTCTGTCTTATTTGCTGTCGTAGCTGCTCGTCGTGCCAGTTCTTTAATTTCACTAACAAATTCCGCATGCGTTTTTGAACTTTTCCCTTTTGTTGGAATATAAAGCCAATTCGGTTCTCCGTTACTGCATGAGGAAATTAATTGCTCTTTTCCAACAGTTCCTATACCTGACAATGATATACCCATTAACTCAACTCCTTATGTGACACTTCATAATCACCAAATATGTCATTAATTCTTGTTTCATATGCATACCACCGTGTAAATACAGACATATTCCCCAGGAAATTTTTAACTTTAGAGGTATCTTCTGACTTCGGATAATAATCTTCCATCAAATCCCAGACATTACAAATTTCCCCTTCCGATCCGGTGCGTAACGTCTGAAATGGAACCTTTAAATCGTAATTATTCTCTCCGATTGTTATTTTCAGATTTCCATTAAATTTATTGTCCTCTGTAAAAGATGTTACCTGTTCCTTGAAAAACATCTTAAAATTCTCAGGCGGTATCGCTGATTCCTTTGCCAGACTGCTCCTGCCAGCCTGATTTCTAAATTCAAAATTCCATGTGCTGTTAAAATCAAAACCACCGTCTAATGTAAGGCTGGAATTTGCTTCGATTTTATCACAGTCAATCTCATCCAAATCCCATTTTTCGGTCATTTGCTGGACAGATTCCCTCAATGCCGCATTGGTTTCATTGCATTGATAGTAATAATCTGAATTATAATAAGTCCAGTCACTGTGACTATCAGAATAGTATTTCTCATTCAATGCTTTTCCTTCCTGATAGTTTGCCTGACTTGCTGCCCTTGCATTTTCTTTTGCAAATACCTCATACATCTCACTTACGATTTGTGTATTATCTGCTTCATTGGTTCCGGATGTCTGATGCTGACTTGTCCGATAGGTACGCATGGAAGTACAACATTCCTCAAAATAGGAATTAAGTTCCTCTCTGCTCACCTTTCCGGCATAAAAATCGGTCATATGACTGGATATATCTTTCTGCATATCATAGCCAAAAGAATCTCCGAAGTTACTCTTGGGCATCCCTGTCACTACATTAAATTTTTGATAACAGTCACATACATATACCAGTGGTTCTGCCATATATGGATTTATATTTTCATTTTCCTGAGTAACACATTCTGTACTAAATTGAGGGATATTATCCTGCTTACGTCTAGTTTCACACGGCACACCATTCATAGAATAATTAGAATTAATCTGCATATTGCAAATCCTCCTTAGTACACATTAAATCTCAAACTCATTGTATTCCACGGAGAATTTGCCGAAGTGGAATTTGCTGTAAATGTTCCAGCTTCATATTCACTTCCTTCATATGTCCAAAGGCAATAGTATCCATATGTCAAATTTTAGTATCTACCGTTGACTGAGCAAGAGATTTCTTAGCTTCTATTGATTCTCTTGTAACATTATCTAATGCTCCCTCTTTGATTGGCTTACCAATTTCCCAGTTAGGATCAGCCGTTTTTGCTGCATCATAAAATGCCTGTCTGTAAATTCTCTCATATTTTTCAAGGGTGTACCCGGCAGCCAGCCTGTCCTTTTTGGACATTTTGCGATACAAATTGTTATACACATCTGTTCGTTTTGTTGTATCACCATTGCATACACCATTTTCACGCAGAAATTCTTTTTTTGTCAGTTCATACATTTCTTCTTTGCTGCTATCTGGAATTGATATGATCCTTCTTCTCGAATTCTCGTTGTCATCTGTCACCAAAAGTCCTGCCAATCCATTTACAGGATTAATATAATCTCCATCCTTATCATAATGACTCATCAGATTTTTTATTCCCTGAATATTGCCATACATCGCACCATTTCCGGCAGACATCATCTTCTTAACAGCTGCTTTATACTGTTTACTGTTCGTATTAATTCCAGCAGCTTTTAGCTGTGATTGAACAGAACTGCTATTAAGTTGTGACAACTGAAAACTACCTATTGCATTTACTCCTGATGTTCCAAATGATTTCTGAAATAAAAAAGCATAATCCGTTATCCTTGACATAAAACAGCCTCCCTATTTTTTAAACTATTATCCTTTAACTTATCGGAATACTACTTTTATCTAGAGTAGTAGTAATTTATGAACTCAATGCTGCTACCAGCGATGAATATCTTTCCGTTCTTTTCTTAATATCATCTTCACTAACACCATAATAAAGATACAAATCCTTTGAAATCTTCTCAAATTTTTTCATTACTTTCCTGTTTCCAGAATAGGATATACCAAATATATTCCAAATGTAATCAATCTCCATTTCAAGAACATCATCACCTATTCTTATTTCATATAAATGAAAGTTCATAGGAATGATATCATCTGACATTTCGGCAATCATTTCACCTCGAGCCTTTATTTTATCCAAATATTGTCTGACAGATTCTTCATTAGAAATATCCGGCTTTGGAATATCCTTCATTTCTCCTAAAACTTCCGGCTTATGCTGTAAAATCAAGCTCTCCCTCAAATTTATTCGTTGTTCAATACATTTTCTTTCCGCCACATTAATTTCAACTAAATCATATTTATTCAGTGCATATTGCACCAATTCATTCAGTGTATGTGCACCTGCAACTATTTTTTTCTCTGCTCTTTTGTGTTTATGTTTGTAGATGGCATTTCGTATTTTAACTTTTAGAGATTTTTTCTGTATTTTGCCAGCTATAAAAATACTGGTTGGGCCATCGGCACCACCTATTATTGAAACTCCACTTTTACTTTTTTCTATCATAAGTTTTCATGTTTCTCCACAACGACACACTTTATCACATTTTCTGACTGCGAAATACCTTTCATAAAACATCAAGCGAATTATATACTAAATCTGCAAATCAATATTACTTTGTACCAGAGTTTTCCGTTATTATGTAACGATTTTTCAATATCTTCCCTTGATACATTATCCAACAAACTTGCCGAAAACGGCTTCCCTAAATCCCATTCCGGATCTGCTCTTTAACCGTTGCAATAAATGCCTGCCTGTAAGCCGTTTCATACTGTTGTAGTGTATTTCCTGCGGCTAATCAATCTTTCATAGACATCTTTTTATAGAGATTATTATAAACATCGCCTCTTTTTGTCGTATCGCCATTTTGAATTCCATTATTTTGCAGGAATTCCCGCTTGGTCAGCTCATACATTTCTTCACGACTGCTTTCTGGAATAGAGATAATTTTGTGTTTCTGTGCAATATTCTCATCGGTCTGATATTTGAAAATAGCTGATGCATGACATCGGAAAAGTCTGCATCTTCATTTAGGTATTTCAGTGCCAGATTTGTAGCATTCACATTGTTTCCATTCTTCTTTTGTTCTGCATATGTAGCCGCAGCTTTCTTCATAATGCCAGATAGTTTTTCTTCATAATTATCCGGCAAAGACAGTTCAGGTGCTTTCTGTCCACCAAATAATTCATTAATCTTTAACTGGCTTTCACATCCATTTGCTGTAAAGCCCAAGCTGTCTGCAATACGATCAAATGCCTGATTTAAAAATGTCACGTCTTCTCCCTTTGATACCTTATGGTACTGTAGCTTTCCCTCCGCATTGGAACCATCGCATATGTAAATATCCCGACTGTCATCCTCATACGACTTTTGCAAAGCGTTATACTGTCTGGTGTATGCATCCATCCGGATGGAAATCAGGTCATCTAATGTATAATTCCCCTTTGACTGCTTGATTGCATCAAGTGAATTCTGCATATCCTCTCTCATTGCCCAATAGAAATCATCCTCTGGATTCAGTTTCAATTTCGGAAGAATTTCTCTCATCTGCATCATTTCTTCCATATCAATACGTCCCGGCATGCTCTGTACTCTTCCACGTAGTGCCGCCATACCTTCCTTTGACAGTTCCAGACTGTCAATTCTAATTTTCCGCCCTTTTAATTCCGGCACCGCATCCTGCATCTGTTTTGATTTTTCTCCATTGTTTACAGTTGACCAATCGAGCAGATTCCATATATCAAAACTGTTTCCTGTATTACTTATTTTTGTCATAACATTATGCTCCCTTACACTTTTATATCAAAGTTCCTATGCCAAAGCATCAAATGCCGAAACTCCATTTTCTGTCACTCCTATAGAAGTTGAAGTACCTAGCAATTCCACCATTTTTCCTGTCAGGTCATCTACATCTTTTCCATCAATTTTCAGATTATATTGCCGTTCTTCCTGCTCCTGTTTTTCGGCACGCTGTTTTTCCAGTCTTTCCTCTGTCTCTTTCTTTTCTGCTTTCCTTTTCTCGAGTCTTTCTTCAAGTTCTTTCCTTGCTTTTTCTGTTCCCGGATCAACTTCATCTTGAGTACACATTACAGAACTCATGCTATCATATCCATTTATAGTAATACTATAACTCAGTATCTTTGCTCCTCTTGCTGCCACATAAGCTCTTGACTGTTCTATTGTTTTTGGTATTAGCGATAAATTGTACTCCAACCATTGTTTTGTCTTTTCATCTCCCATAGCCTTTGACAAAAGAGAACTGTTTATATTTACGGAATAATCCCTGCTTCGTAAACATTCGTATTTTTGTGTTAAATAGTTCTTATATTCATGAGCATTCTTATATGTCCTGCCCGTTTTGTTTCCAGCATTTTGTGTATTGCCATAACTATTCGTATATGACGCATATGTTCCTATTCCTGTAACCGCCATATTAACATATCTCCTTTCATTATTTGGAGTCCTTCCAACTATGCCACCTGTTGGATTTCTCTCAGAATCAATATAATATTGATTACACTCTAGCTTCAAACATACTTTGGCTAACACCTTTCATCCACATATTCTGTGCTGCTCCATATCCTTTTTCCTGCCCTATATCATACAATCCACTGCTGTCAAATCCTATTTTCAATACTAAATCATTTTCTTTTTTCCAGCCATTCTTAGCATATTCCAACCATCTATTAGAATAAAGTTCATACCCTGCGCCATTTTTAGCCTTTTCCTTAAACAAGGCAAGTAAATCTGTGCCATCCTCTGCAATAAAAGTACCATTTCTATATGTCGCATTGCGTGCATCATACCCTGTTGTCTCATACACTTCATGCCATAAAGAATATTGGTTCGCCTTTTTCATATTTGCTTGCGAATTAACAATTTCATTGTCTGCATCATGCATACAAATCCACGCATGTGTCCATATATTTTTCGCATTATCCCCTTCATTCAGTAATGTTTCTATCTGCGATAATGTATCTCTATCTGCATTTCCCGACACCGTTAGTTGATATGTATATGGGTCAATAGAAAATACCAAATCTGCCTGTTTTGATATTGATATCCCATTCTTTGAAAGTAGATTTGAAATTTGCTGATTTACAACACTTCTGGCATACTGTTTTTCCCTGTCAGTATTGCGTACATAACCAATACTTCTTGAACCACCTGTATATACATCCTTGTAATTCCTTAATGCATAATCATACCGTGCAAATCCACCCACAGGTTTTCCTCCGGATTGTAACATTCTTTTCTCTGTACGGTAAGCTATGGAACGCTGGTCTTCTGTCATATATGAGCAAAAGTTAGGTGAAGTCACATCACAATATTTCGATATGACATATGCCATTGGATCAGAATGCGACATATTTTCTTTGTACATTTTATCATAATGCTCCCGCAAAACTTTTTGTACGAAACGATCCTCCTCTGTAAGTCCATCATATTGATATCCTACAGTTGTACCAGCGCTGGAAGTATTGGGCAGATTGTTTAAATCCCTGCCCGCTGGAATGTTATTATAATAGTCAGAATTATTTACAGTAACCATATTATCCCCCTGCCTTATATAAGTCTTATAATCTGTATCATGTAAATCATACTGAAACCCTATCGATAAACTTTTTTCATTTTATTTTCCACATTTTTTCTTCATTATTCGGAGTTCTTCCGACTATGTCACCTATTAGATTTCTCTCAGCCTCAATATGATATGTAATCCAAGTTCTCTTTTTTTCCTATGTTCAAATGACTAAGCACTATTTATACTTACTATTTGCATTTGGCAAATTAAGATATGTATCCATACTTTTCGTCCAAAGCAACGATAAGTCAAACCTTCCCAATTTGTTTAAATCTTCTATGCTTTTTTTGAACATTGCGATAAAATCTCTTCTGTCGTTAAGTCCCATATTACCAGCTTCAAGCGGCAGAGACGTGAAACCTCCCTGCTTTTCCACTTTGTAATGTGCCTCCAATGCACGCATTTCGACTACTGTAGCATTTGATGGATTAACATCATTGATATAAATTCTTTGCTCAAACTCTTTCCCGTTTTCATCCACACCTTTCGCTAACACCACAGGATTTTCATCCGTCGAATCATCCGCATATTTAAGACAATAAGAAAGACCTGTACCATTACCTCCTGTCCACAACATATTATCTGTTGTGAATATCTGGTATACCTTTGGTGTTTCAGCCGTATAAAATGTCTTTTCCGCAGATGCAGGGGCTTTCATATTATTGCCTTTTTGTTGGCGGTACATTGAAGATACCGTATTTAGACCAGAACCAATGTGCATACTTCTATTCCTCCAATTTCAATATCATTTTTGCATCATGCATAAAATTATTCTCCTATTTTAGATGCCAACACTGTATAAAATTCTTTTTCCTGTTGCAGATATGCTGCCCTTTCCTCTGTCATTGCTGCCAATGGATTTTCTATTCTCTCCAATATTTTGTTGATAGCTGCCAAACAGCTTTCTTTCGTTTCTCCAAAAATATTATCATTACCACCTGTCTGAAAATCCTGCTCCACAGATAGCTGCGTTAATGTACTGGATAAATCAGTCTGAAATGGATTAACCCCCGTTTCTTCTAATGTTTCCTGCCACGCCGCTTTTACACTCTCCGGTACTGTTTGAAGGTAATAATCACTAATATAAGCAATCTGTTTTTTGGTTTTTTCGTCTGCAAACTGATAGGTTCTGTTATTCGCTTTTAACTGTTCATATGCCGTCTGCGCCTCACTATTCGCTTCTGACTCATACCAGCCATCTTTATTTTTGCTATATTTCATACCATTGACCGTAAAATCTTTGGAAGTGTCTATACCCAGATAAGACATAACATCCGTAATTCCTTCTGTATACCGGGCATATTCCTCCTTTGAATGTGCTACAGTAGTCATTGTCCCACCTGCATTTCGCAGCATGGATGCCAATGCATCTGCCATTCTCTGTGCTTTTACATATGATTGTGTATCATACGGATTATCTCCACCAGAAACCTCTACTCCATGCGTCGTAACCGTAAGCACATGACCTCCATTAACACGGATTCTTTGCCCTTCCGCAATATTAACAGAATTATTCTGTCTGCTAAGTGACGAACTCTTCGCCAATTTTATTGGTGTTTTTAACGCTTGTGCCAGATCCTCTACCGGATTTAGTAAGTGCTGCGACATCGCCCCGTTATATGCTTCCTTATCTTTAATAACTGTATTTTTATAATTAGATGTAAGTGCTCTTGTATTGGGATTAATATAACTTGATATTGATTGCATCATCTCAACCTCCAATTATTTTCATTCCTCTGTCATTCGGAATCTATTCACTCTCCATAACGGTCCAAGTGATCTATTACTTTTATGACCATCTATACCAAGTTCCGCTATTCAAAAGCTGTGACATACTTTCTTCATATCTTTTCACTGCTTTCTGCTGAATGGAACTAGGCACCACATAATCGTTACCAACTTCACTTATTTTCCCATTTACCAGTTCGCAATGTGTCCCGTTTATCACAAATTCTCTGCTTGTATCCACTCCCTGTGACGCAAGAAAATCTAAAATATAATCGGTGTATGTATCTGTCATACTTGAAAAATACTGCTGATCCGCAAAATGTATCAGGGAGTTCAGACCACCTATCATCATATTGCATCTTTCATCATCTGCCTTGCTTCCGTTTCCATAGCCCTCGCCCCAGACAAAATCTTCCTGTACCGTCATGCTGTATCCATTTCCAAGATTAAATCTGCTTCCAACCCCAATCGTGATACTGTTTGTACTGGGATCATATGGTTTGTACCCTCTGGTTTTAAATGGCTGCTGTACGGTTCCAAAGGTTTGAATCTCGGATGGGAGATATGACATACCCGTAATTGCCGTAAACGCTTTCTGCCCATTCACATAAAAGGAAGTATGGGTTGCACTGTCTATATCCGCTGTAATCTCGACTTTCTCATCATTGGCAAAAGGATTCTGTCCGGTCATTCCGGTTCCATATGCAAACAGCATTCTTGTAAACTGATATCTTGTATGCTCATCAAAATGATTCAGTGTCTCTGTATCTTCTCCCTTTACATCTCCATTGCAAAAATCAACAAATTCATTTTTGCTGCCATCTTTTGTAGATAATTTACCTGTCTTTGTGTTATAAATGAAATTATAGGAACTTCCAACTTTCGTTATACTCATAAAATTGTTCTCCTTTCTGCATAGGAGTCAGTAATATGCTCTGACTCCTACATGAAATACTTTTTAAAAATCTAATTCATTACCCGGATATGGCTCCATAATACACTTAAACTTTCCATTTTTTGAAATGCTTTCAACTTTCACCGAATCCTCAAATGTGACTGTCATCTGTGTATCGTAAGTTTTCCATTCAAACTGCGACCAGCTTACACCGTTACCGGTATGATCATAAGCCTTGATTGCATCGTTATATTGCTTTTTTGTTTTTCTGAATATTCCGGCACATTTTCAGTATTATTTATTTCCAACAACATTCTTAAACTATCCGGCACTCCATCTAACGCTTTTCTCCACGCTTCACTCTGTTGCTTTGCAACCGCCATCTCATACTGCATAACATAATCCTGATATGCCTTTTCTCTTGCGGCACTTGCTTCTTTATCTACCTTTAACAACTGCCGTTTGGTATCTTGCTTCATAAGCATTAGACGCTTTTGACAACAGCCTTTCATTGTTCCACGACCG
>OGNI01001522.1_pt1 | contig 11586 bp, 6 predicted proteins | sample 1573421 | NCBI WGS metagenome assembly OGNI01 (sample SAMEA2581928, study PRJEB24529) | metagenome | biome: Human gut stool | place: China | collected 2011
AAATCCTTGCTACAAAGCACAATTTAATATATTTGAAATTTTGTCATGTACTTAATCCAGTTCCTTACAACCACATGAAAAAGAGAGAACTTGTTTCAAGTCCTCTCTCAGTAATTTATTTATTGAAATATCAATATCCAAGAATTGGGTTTTTCCCGCCATTGTTAGCTATAATTCTTTCTGCAACGTTATTCATTCTTCGAGTTCTTGCTTCTATTTCTTGCTTCTCTTGGCGCGTAATATTCCCTAAGGTATACCTTCTAAGGTTATCACGGAAAGCTTTTACTTCAGCAACCGTCATTTCTGGATTAGGATTTGCATGTATCATATAGCCTGTATTTACCACTAAATGAGTGGTTATTATTCATAAAATTCAATCAATGCATATATAATGCACTGATTTGCAAAAGTAGTTATTTTCTCAGCAACAGCGATAACAATATTGTTAAAACAGCCATCAATTTATTAAAATCCTCATTATTAATATCTATATAATGAGGTACAGATAGAATAAAAATTGCAAGATTTTTACTAAGTTAGGATATTTCATTACTCTCCTGCATTCGATATGTACTGTTTTTCACAAACCTTTTTACCCGGCTTGAAACGTATATATAACGTGTCAGCTATAAAACTATTATCACATAAAAATTAAACAGACTCTCATTTTTATTTCATGAAATGTCCAATTTAAGATCTGCATGCATATTTTTCCACCCATCCAAGTAGCACTGTTTTCATCCTATGGAGATTTATCTTCCTCGAAAATAATATCTGCCATCGGCATTGCAGACAATATATTATGTTTGCCTAATTTTTAGCTATTACAATATATTATTGCAGAATATTAATGAAAAATCTTATAAAATATGCTTTTTCTATAAAAATATTATATATTTGCATTATGCTTATATCAATTATATGTTCTGTGATCGCAAAAGATGCATGGATATTATTGTTTATAAGCAAAGATAACCTAAAAGTTTAACCTCATTTACAAAAAGTTTGTCTATATGAAGAAAAACAAGACAATTCAAGTTGCATTGCTCATGATGTCGCTTATTGCCTATCCAGCAAGTGCAAGTATGTCGGGAGCCGATGCTTCCTCAAATGGCTTGACAATGCAACAACAACCATCCTTATGCAAGGGTGTCGTGGTTGACACAAGTGGTGAACCGCTCATGGGAGCTTCTATCGTAGTGAAGGGAACTACTAATGGCACCGTGACAGGAATTGACGGCAACTTTAACCTTAGTGGCGTAAAAAAAGGCAGCCGTCTCGTAATTTCATTCATAGGGTTCATGCCAAAGGAAATTATATGGAATGGTTCTCCAATAAAAGTAGAACTCACCGAAGACAATAAGACTCTTGATGAAGTGGTCGTCGTAGGTTTCGGTACACAGAAGAAAGAGAACCTCACGGGGTCGGTGTCACAAGTGAAGATGGCCGACGTACTCGGTGATCGCCCAGTCACCAATGCCGCCGCGGCATTGCAGGGGGCGATGCCCGGCTTAACAATCGGCGGCGGCACAGGTCCTGGTCAATCAAAGTCATTCAACATTCGCGGTACGCTATCAATCAATGGTGGATCACCGCTCGTGCTGATAGATAACGTGGAAGGAGATATCAGCCTTCTGAACCCTGACGACATTGAAAGCGTGTCCGTATTGAAAGATGCCGCATCGTCAGCTATCTACGGAGCACGTGCAGCCGGTGGCGTGATTCTCGTTACCACAAAGCGTCCGAAAGATAAGTCGAAAATAAACCTCAACTATAATTTTAACATGGGTTGGGAACGTTCACTCAACGTGCTTGAGCAATCATCGCTCACAGAATATCTCGATGCATATATGGAGGCAGGCTATACTAACTCTTATTGGGCCGGTAACGGTGACGTAGAGAAATGGCGCGATTATCTGCAGCAGTACAAGCAGAATCCAAGTTCTCTGAGTACTGTCGGTGACGGTATTCTTAAGGACTCTGACGGCCGCGTGTACTGGCTAAGTGAGAAAAACATGTATAAGAATATCCTCACCACCGGTGCAATGAACAACCACAATGTGTCTGTGTCAGGTGGCAATGACCGCATACGCTTCCGCATGTCGGCTGGCTACAGCCATGAGAATGGACCGCTCGATACCAACAAGGATACATACACGCGCAAGAATATATCGGCATTCGTATCGGCTGATGTCAACAAGTGGTTCACGCAGGAAGCGAGCTTGCTTTACACCGATGCGGACAAGAAAAGACCGCAGGCTGTTGGCAACATGATGGGATTTTACACGACACGCCTCGTGAGCTATTATCCCGAAGGCGATATTCCTGGTTCGATACTCGGCATTGACGAGGATCTGCCGTCACAGACTCCGGGCAACATGCTGCGTCTCGCTCCTGTTTCGTATGAAAACACGGCTGTGACCCGTGTCTCCACACGCTCTATTTTAAAGCCTCTTAAAGACTGGACGATTACAGCCGAATACACCTTTGATAAGAAGGATGTCGACTTGCACTTCTACTCTGACCGCTTCCGCTTTGCCGACACGCAGCTTGCCGCCAAATGGTCAGTGGAGCAGGGACAGGACTACTACCAGATGCAGGACACGCAGAAGCGCTACAACGCCCTCAACATATTCTCCAATTATGAGCACCATTGGGGTGAGCATTCGTTCAAAGCAATGGCAGGCTTCAACCAAGAAAGTTATTATTACAAGAGCTTCTACGGACAGGTGAAAGGACAGACCACACCTTCCGTGCCATCGTTCGCAGGAGGAACTGGCGACAAGACAATCACCGACGGCTATTCCGAATATTCTATCCGGAGTGGCTTCGCACGGCTGAACTATGCCTTCATGGATCGCTACCTTCTCGAACTCAACGGACGTTACGACGGTTCATCAAAGTTTCCGAAAAATGACCGCTTTGGTTTCTTCCCGTCGGTGTCTATCGGTTGGCGTCTTGGTCAGGAGAAGTTCATGGATTGGTCGCGCACGTGGCTCGATGACCTCAAACTCCGTGCAAGCTATGGTTCCATCGGCAACCAGAATATCAATCCCTACCAATTTCTGCCCACAATGTCGGTAGGTCCGAGCACCGTATGGCTCGACAAGAATGACAAGGTGAATGTCATCTCATCACCGGGTCTTGTCAGCAGTAGCTTTACATGGGAGACAGTGAAGACGATCAATCTCGGTGCTGACTTCACAGCTTTCAAGAACCGTCTGCAACTAACATTCGAGCTTTACCGCCGCCGCACCAACGGTATGCTTGCCGCCGGCATAGAGATTCCGACTGTCGTAGGCGCATCGGCTCCACTTCAAAACGTGGCCGACCTTACCTCGAACGGTTGGGAACTCAACCTCACATGGCGCGACCACATCGGTGACTTTGCCTACAACATCGGCTTCAATATCTACGACAACACAGCCAAAATTAAGAAATATAACAATGAGTCAGGACTTCTCAGCGACTACTATGTTGGCCAGAAGCTCGGTGAAATATGGGGCTATGTGTCTGACGGATATTACACTATCGATGACTTCGTGCTCGACGATGCAAAGCGCGACGTATGGACACTGAAGGAAGGTGTAACATCAATCCAAGGCGTAAAGGTTCAGCCGGGCGACGAGAAGTTCAAGGATTTCGACGGCGATGGCGTAATCAGCAGTGGTGCAGGTACCGTGAGCGATCCTGGCGACCGTAAGATTATCGGCAACAACCGCGCACGCTTCCAGTTTGGAGCCAACATCGGAGCAACCTACAAGGGGTTCAGTCTCGATGTGCGTCTGCAGGGCGTAGGCAAACGTGACTACTGGCTCTCGGGTTCGTCAATCTTCCCGTTTGCCGGTTCAGGTTCTGCCGATGCTGTGTTCCAACCATTGTTCTCCAATCAAACAGACTATTGGACAGCCAAGAGCTACGACCCAGAGAATTCCGACTACATGGTGGCAAAGAATCCCAATGCCAAGCTGTTCCGTATCTACGACCAAGGCAACAACGTAGGTTCGAACACCCGCGTGAGTGACAAGTATTTACAGAACGCCGCCTATCTACGAGTGAAGAACATTACACTCGGCTACACATTGCCGCGACACTGGGTGAAACATGTACTCATGGAATCGGCCCGCATATACGTAAGCGTTGAGAATCTCGGCACAATATCTAATCTGCCGAAGGGATACGACCCAGAAGGTAACACCAATAACGCGATCGTGTGGGACTATCCCTATTACCGTACAATTTCCATCGGTGCAAACATCACATTCTAAAAACATACTTTAAATAATGAATACAATGGACATAAAGATATTCGCCGCGGCCGCACTTGCCGCTACATCGCTCTCACTGACGAGTTGCAACGACGATTTTCTTGAGAAAATCCCGAAGACGGATCTTACCGAGGCCAATGCCTTCCTGGAATACAACAACTTCAAGGCTTTCATGTATCCGTGCTACGACCTGTTCACCAACACGACGATACGCACCAACCTTAATGGACAAGTGGTGAGCTCGACATTCTACGGTGACTGGTATGGCGGACTCGTGACAAGCCGCGATAACAGCCGCAACCCCTATGCCTATCAATCAATCACACAGACAACATCGGGCGGTGGATGGGACTTCTCCATAATCCGCCGTATCAACATCATGCTCAGCCATCTCGACGATGGCGTGCTTAATGAAACGGAAGCCGCTCATTGGCGTTCTGTGGGCTATTTTTTCAAGGCATGGTGGTATATGGAACTAATAGATCGTTTCGGCGACGTACCTTGGGTAGACAAGGTTATCAATGAAGGGAGCGAGGAGACCTATGGTCCGCGTACTCCGCGCGCTGAAGTGGCACAGCACATTATCGAGTGTTTGGAGTATGCCGCCCAAAATATCGGCAATTTCGAGGACGGTGACAATACTATCACAGCCAATGCCGTGAAAGCAGCACTCTCACGCTTCCTTTTACGCGAGGGAACATGGGCTAAATATCACGGACTTGACGAGCCTTGCGAACAATATTTGTCTAAGTGTCTTGAAGTGTCGCAAGACTTGATGAATCAGTATTCAACATTATACAATGGTACCGAGAGCTATCCGGCAGCCGGATATGGCGAAATGTGGACAACGGAAGATCTCACCAATGTTCCAGGTGTGATATTCTTCAAGCAGTATTACGACGGTATCCTGATGCACCGCTTCAACGACTATGAGCACATCGCAGCCCACTTCGAAGACGTGCCACAGTACAGCGTTGACATGTTCCTTATGAAGAACGGCCTGCCAATTGCCAATCCCAACTCCGGATATAAGGGCGGCAAGGGTAAGGACATGTGGGATACGTTTGACAATCGCGACCCACGTCTGTACCAGAACATACAGCCACCTTATGTTGTTGCAGCCAATGACGGTACAGCCGATGGCGTGAACTCGTTCAAGACATGGAAATACTTGGGCGAAGGCGATGTTGTTGAAGGTCATACCGTGACAGCCGAAGAAGCTGCCAAATACCGTACGTATATGGACTATCTTGGTGCTAACACACAGTGTTTGCGTGGTGGTTCGTTCGGTGGAACTGGCATGAAGAAAGTACCGGGGCAGAACTGGGGTGCGGCTCTCACTAAGAACAGTCCTAACCTGACCGACAATTCAACGACGGCATATATGCGTTGCCGCACTGGCTACTACACATGGAAACACTATGACATGTGGGAATTCTCCACTGGATCGAGCGCATACTGCACGGCCGATAAACCTATCTTCAAGATTGAGGAAGTGCTGCTCAACTATGCCGAGTCCGCATGGGAGCTCGGACGCTTCGACCAAGGCGTGGCAGACAAAACCATCAACAAGCTGCGCGACCGTTCAGGTGTGGCCCATATGACCGTGGCAGATATAACATCCGACTTCGATCCTAACCGCGACAAAGGCAATGCTCCCTGGTGGACTGGCAATGGTGGAAAGTTCGGTAACTACGAGGTTGACCCCGTATTGTGGGAAATCCGCCGCGAGCGGCAGATTGAGCTGTTCGGTGAGGGATTCGCATTCTATGATGTACGTCGCTGGGCGAAGGCTGCCTACTACGTGAACCGCCAACCGTGCGGAATGTGGATAAAGGCTCAGGATAATCCTTACGGGACAAAGAACAGCGCATACTCTGGCAGCTTCGTTGACTACGATGAGATACAACGCACGGGCAAGGCCACGGGCGAACAGAATTCTGTAGGCTCGGGATGGATATATACTTATCCGAGTCCGTTGACCGATGGCGGTTGGATTGACACTTACTATCTGATGATGGTGCCGACAAACCAGATCGTACTCAACCCGCAACTCACTCAGAACCCCGGTTATAACGAATTATTTGGACTCAGCGACAGTGGTGGGGCTAAATGAAATTTAATATAAACATATTTGCGAGGCTATGGTACCATAAAAAGTATCATAGCCTCGCTCTGCTACCATATGATAAGTAACAACCAAAAACAGGCAGTTTTAATTAATAATACTGTAACTTTGCAACCAACCTATATACAACAATGAACAAGAAACTTATTTTGGCTACTACCGGACTCGTATGCGCACCGGTATTACTTCCCGCAAAATCTGCAAAGGCGCAGAAAGAAGACGCCTCGCGTCCAAACATATTGCTTATCCTTTGTGACGACATGGGTTATGGCGACCTTGCATGTTATGGTCAGCCGTTCATATCCACTCCGAACATCGACCGAGTGGCAGAGGAAGGAATACGTTTTACGCAGGCTTATGCCGGCTCACCGGTATCGGCACCGTCGCGTGCAACGATTATGACAGGTCAACATTCCGGTCACTCGCATGTACGTGGCAACAAGGAATACTGGTCGTATGACAACACTATGAAATATGGCGACAACGTGGACTTTGCCGTTGTGGGTCAGGAACCATATGACCCTGCCCACAAGATTCTACCCGAAATACTCAAGGATCGTGGCTACCGTACCGGCGTCTTTGGCAAGTGGGCTGGTGGCTATGAGGGCTCCGCATCAACACCCGACAAGCGTGGCGTTGACGAATTCTACGGTTATATCTGCCAGTTCCAAGCACACCTGTATTATCCAAACTTCCTCAACCGTTTCTCGCGTGCTCTTGGTGACACTGCCGTAGTACGCGAGGTGATGGAAGACAATATGAAATATCCGATGTTCGGGCGCAAATATTTTAAGCGTACGCAATATTCCGCACGGATTATTCACGACAAGGCTTTGGAATGGATAGACAAGCAGGATACACAACATCCGTTTGTCGGTTTCTTCACTTACACACTGCCGCATGCCGAACTGGCACAGCCAGACGATGACATACTTGAGAGCTACAAGAAAAAATTTTTCGTTGACAAAACGTGGGGCGGCCAAGAAAGCTCACGCTATAATCCCGTGGAACACACCCACGCTCAGTTCGCCGGAATGATAACGCGACTTGATGCTTACGTAGGAGAAATAATGGCGAAACTTAAGGAAAAGGGGCTTGACAAAAATACAATAGTAATCTTCACTTCCGACAATGGGCCTCATGAAGAAGGCGGTGCTGATCCCGAATATTTCGGGCGCGACGGTAAACTTCGTGGGCTGAAACGGCAATGCTACGAGGGAGGAATACGCATTCCGTTTATTGCATGGTGGCCGGGACACATTAAGGCAGGAACAGTAAGTGATTTACCATTTGCCTTCTATGACCTAATGCCGACATTTTGCGACATTGCCGGAGTGAAAAATTTTCGCAAGCGCTATACCAACCGCTCGCTTCCAGGTGACTGTTTCGATGGGCTGTCAATAGCTCCGACACTGCTCGGTGACAATACAAAACAGCAAAGACATGAACACCTATACTGGGAGTTCCATGAAACCGACCAGATAGCTGTGCGCCGCGGTGACTGGAAACTGATTGTCGTCAAAGGCATTCCACGTCTCTACAATCTCGCAACTGACCTGCATGAGGACAAAGACATTGCCGCCGAGCATCCCGAGATTGTACGCGAGCTTTTTGACATAATAAGAAAGGAACATACGGATAATCCAATGTTCAAGGTGACATTGCCCTACTGATTGTAGCTTTTTCCCTATCAATGGTAAAACATAAAGGGACGTCTCCTAACCACGTCACTCAAAAGTACATTTTATAATTACTCCCTGAGTCCATTTTCCTGAATCCACTACCAACATGACTTCTGTCTTTCTTAACAATAACAGACAAACACTCATTTGGTTAAAAAAAATTATTGCTGTCCGCTAAAACTCAAAAGGGCATAAATATTCCGCCCGAAGCCCTCTAAAATGGGACTTCGGGCTTGCTTTTTCAAAAAGTAAGCCCCCATTAATCGAACAAACTTGGTTCAGGAGGCGCTTCCTTAGCCTCTTGAACCAAGTCTGCCCAGTCTTTTTCAGGGTCTTCAAAGAAAGTATAACAGTTCACGTAATACATAAGCATGATCCTTACCATTGTAGCCAATCCGGAAAAGCTCCAAGAGCGTTTGATGCGCTTTTGTATGACCATCAAAAGGATATTGGCTATTAGGGTAACCCAAATCTGTATCTTGATGGCGTTGGCACTCTCTCCGTAGAAATACCTTAGTGGAAAATTTTGCTTCAGTTGCTTGAACAGCAATTCAATTTCCCATCTTTTGCGGTATATGGCGATGACGTCTTCCACATCCATGTCCATATCGTTGGTGAGCAACGATATGATTTTGGGCTTCGTCTTCCTGAGGTCAACATAAGTGATAATACGGGCCTTGTGCTTTATATCCTCTCCGTACTTGATGCGCTTCTTGAACTCTACAACCTGGACTCTGTATTCCATAAGTCCGCATGGCGCCATGCACATCATATCCGAAAGCACCTCATATACAAGGTTTTTCTTCATCTTGGTCACATATATAACACCGCGACAGGTCAGCTCCTCGAACTTGGAGTAGTCTATGTAGGCTCTGTCAAGAGCAATGATGTCTCCGTCGTTATAATTCGCAGGTTTCAGCATGAAACTGTCATTGGTTGTGGCAGACGTGAACTTGATGTCAGACGGCACACCCTCATTTGCATGGATGTTGGTGTGCACTTTTATGCCGCCTTTCTTCTTTCCTGTTTTGGGATGCCGGCCAACGCCTTTGAATATGAGGTTGGAGAACAGCGATATTGTAGTGGAATCGATGATTTGCAGACGATGAAGCCATGAAGGCACTTGCCGCTTTCGGCTGTCCGAGGAAAGTTCATCTTTATATCGGGCATACAGACTGCGGTACGTGTCCTCAAACACTGTCTCAGGTCTGCGGGCGTTGGCATCCGACAAAGTGCTGCGCCTTGGCATCATGCCTATGCCAAGATGGGCGAGTTTGCGTGCTTCGGGAAACATGGAGTCGGTAATCTCGCGCAATGAGTCGAATCTCTTGATGACTGCGTAGAGCATGACCGCAAGATGCTGGTAGGCGTCAAAGTGCTTCACGTAACGTTCTCCATTACGATTATGGCTGAATTTGAGAATTTCATCCTTGCTGAGCAAATTTATCAGCTGTCCATACATCGGCTGTCCGCTAAAATGTGTACCTTTGTTCATGGTTACTTGATTTTATATTAGCAAAGACAAAAGTAACTAAAAGGGCTGAATTCCAAGCGAGGAATCCAGCCCTAATTTTTAGGCTCAAAAAGTTTTAGCGGACAGCAATAATTTTATACCCACTTCATTTACACCAACCATTCCGAATTAGCTATGGGACTTTGATTTGTTCTGCAATCTAATCCATGGTCAAATGCCTTATATGAAGTTTCTGTACGTTAGGTCAGATGTTTGCCGCAAGCTTCTTTCAGATTCCACCTCACGGTGGCCCCCCCTGCTATTGGCTATACAATTCCCACTATTAGGGCTTGTTAGGGACTTGCACCCATTAGAATAAGCTCATGCCGAGCATACAGAAAAGACCGGTGATCGATTCACAAAAATCAAGTCCACCGGTCCTCACTGTTATTCCCCAAATGTATCTTTCGACTATGGTCACTTCATTAGGGAGCAACCATCACTCCTATCTCGTTCATTTCTACCTTTGCTGCTGTGGCAGCCGGGGTGGTAGCTTCCAATTTTATATAACGTGCCTGCACTTTCTGACCGAAAGTAACTGTCTGCGGCAATGGGTTGTGCATAATATTACTGAACTCTCCATTGGTCGGAACCTCTTTCCAGTTCTTGCCGTTCGTACTCACAAAGAACTTATAGCGGAAAGCCACTGTCGGTTTTGCTTCCGCCTTCAACGGAGCGTAAGTAAAGCTGCTCAATGTCACCGTTTTGCCCAAGTCAATCGTCAGCGGTGAAGCTGCGATTTGCTTCCAACCTGTGCGGGGCAAATTATTCCAATCCTCACCATGAACAGCTTCCTGCAAAGGAGCTGCATAATAGGCAGCCACCTGACTAATGTGAGCAGTCAGACGACATTCACCAATCTTCACCCGTAGCTTGCCAGCTTTTACTGCCGGAAAACGCAACATACGTTTATATCCGATTGTCGTGCCTTTGCCTACTTCTTCCCAACCGCTATCCGTCAAAGTCTCAATGGTAAAAGCCTCCACTCTCTGCCCTTTCGTTATATCTTCTTGAAGCATCACCACATTGATTTCCGATTTCGGTTTCAAGCTATAGATCGCTTCACTGCCCGAAGTGGCATTCCAGTGTTTCCCTCCTTTTTTCACCCGGTTGTCAGAAAATATCTGTTGACGGTAAGCTGCAAATTCATTTAAACGCTTTACGTCCGCTTCATGAATCAACCCTCTGCGATCGGGAGGTATATTCAATAAAAGCACAGAGTTATATCCTACCGATTGAAAATAAATATCCGACAGGTGCTTCAAGGACTTGACCTTGCTGTCTTCTGCTTCGTGATAGAACCATCCCGGACGGATGGATACATCCACTTCCGAAGGATACCAGAATAATTCCGTAGCTTTCTCCAAGATCTTACGACTTCCCAAATCCTCTGCTTTACTGAAAACACCCAAACGTTTGTTGTTCTCTTGTGAACGGGCATATATACCGGGAGTCAACACAGTTGCGTTCCATTCCGTTTCACGGCCTATCCCTTTCTCGTTTCCTACCCAACGGACATCGTCTCCCATAATCGCCATTACTGCTTTCGGTTGAAGGCGTTGGATGGTTTTATAGAAAGCGTCCCAGTCATATATTTGTTTCTTTCCGTTCGGACCTTCTCCATTCGCCCCGTCGAACCAGACTTCATGCACCTCACCATAATTGGTGAGCAATTCCGTCAATTGACGGACAAAAAATTCATTGTAACGGGGAGAGTCTCCATAACATTCCGCATTCCGATCCCACGGAGAAAGATAGACGCCGAACTTCATATCATATTTATCGCAGGCTTTCCGAAGTTCTTTTACGACATCCCCCTGTCCGTTCTTCCAAGGAGAAGAGGCTACAGAATGTTTCGTTGTAGCTGTAGGCCACAGGCAGAAACCGTCGTGATGCTTTGCGGTCAGAATAACCATTTTGAAACCTGCATTTTTCAAACTCTTCACCCATTGTTCAGCATCGAGTTCTGAAGGATTAGAGAGTGCAGGATCTTCT